>Ga0075021_10000050_pt1 | contig 61230 bp, 53 predicted proteins | sample ColStrG_CSR_2012_FD_72749 | JGI IMG/M metagenome (GOLD analysis project Ga0075021, IMG submission 72749) | Freshwater sediment microbial communities in response to fracking from Pennsylvania, USA - Cold Stream Run_MetaG_CSR_2012 | ecosystem: Environmental > Aquatic > Freshwater > Creek >...
GGTGAAGGTCAGGGGAAAGTGGAAGTCGTCAGGAGGTTCCTCGTCCTCGGGCAGCCCGAAGACCGCATCCTCGAAGGACAGCAGCGTCCTCGGGTCAACCTCGAGAGCCAGGTGGAGATCGAGGGGGCCTCCGCACCCGTCCTCGGGATGGAGCTCCACCTCCCAGACCTGGCGCAGCGAGTAGGTCTCGACGAAATGGCGTTCGTCATGCACATGAAACCCATGATCGACTGAATGGTCCTTGAGGTCGGCCACGTACCCGGCCACATCGATGACTGCCACAGGTGGCTCAGCCTACCGTCCCCGGCTTGCTCCGGTATCGTCGATCCGTGGACGATGACGGGCTGCTCGAAGTGCTCCACGACGCGGCATCCGCCGTGACCGACGCGCTCGACGGTCTGAGCGACTGGGGTCTGGCCGGCACCCGCGAAGGTCAGTACCGGTCGGACCTGGCTGCCGACGCGGCAGCCCTGCGTGTGCTCGACGAGGCCGGGTTGGGGGCGATGTCGGAGGAGTCCGGGCCCCACCGGGTGGACCGGGAGGTGGTGGTGGTCATCGATCCGGTGGACGGATCCACCAATGCGTCCCGTGGGATCCCCTGGTACGCCACCAGCCTCTGTGCAGTGGATGGGGACGGTCCGCGGGTGGCGGTGGTGGTGAACCAGGCGTCGGGCGTCCGGTTCGAGGCCGTGCGGGGCTGCGGGGCCAGGCGGGATGGAGAACCGATCCGACCCTCCGGATGCGAGGTCCTGGGCGAGGCGATCATCGGGTTTTCCGGATACCCACCCCGGTATCTCGGATGGTCCCAGTACCGGTGCCTCGGGGCGGCGGCCCTCGACCTGTGTGCGGTGGCCGAGGGCGTGCTCGACGGCTACACGGCGATCGGGGGCTCTCAGCTCGGCAGCTGGGACTACCTGGGCGGCATGCTGATCTGCATCGAGGCCGGTGCCGTGGTGGGCGAGCTGGAGGAACGGGATCTCGTGACGCTGGAGCACAGTGATCGCCGCACCCCGGTCGCCGCTTCCACGCCCGGTCTGCTCAAGGCGTTGAGCCGGGCGGTGGCGCAGTAGCGTTGCCTCTCCGGGCGTTTAGCTCAGTTGGTCAGAGCAGCTGGCTTACAACCAGCAGGTCATCGGTTCGAGTCCGATAGCGCCCACAGATGTCGCAGGTCACGGTCCGTCCGAGTTCGGCCATCCATCAGATGTATCGCCCTCAGATCAGGGATGCACGGCGATGCCAACGATGGGGGAATTGATTCGCTGACCACCCACGGATCCCTCAAAAGGAGCGCTGCCAAACGAAAAGACCCCACCGTCCGTGGCCGCCAGCCAGTAGCCCTTCCCGTCCGGGCTGGCGGCGATCCCCACAACCTGTCCGTTGAGGTGCGACCCCGCCATGGAACCGGCAAACGTCGCATCACCGAAGCTGAACACCCCGCCGTCTGCTGCTGCCAGCCAGTAGCCCCTTCCATCGGGGGCAGCAGTGATACCCACGACCGGAGCGTTGAGGGACATTCCCCCCATGGAGCCGTAGAATGGAGCATCGCCAAAGGCGAACACTCCACCGTCAGCTCCGACGAGCCAGTAGCCGTTGTGATCGGGAGTGGAGGCGATCCCAACGATCGGTGTAGCGAGCGTGACGGAGATCAGATCGCCCGCCGGTCCTATGTCCCCGCATCCCGAAACCCCTCCATTCGAGCTGACCAACAGGAAGCCGTAGCCGGTGGCGGACGAAGTCATCCCTGTCCAGATTCCGCTCGAACCGGTGAGGCTGGTGCAACCGTTTGGAGAGAACAGATTTGCTGCGCCGTAGGCGGTCGGGGAGCGCAGGGAGTTCAGGAGCCAGTAGCCATGCCCGCTGGGCGTCGGAGCGATGCCGCCGCATCCGGTTCCGCTTGCCAGCGTGCCAGGCGGTTGGGGGCTGAATGCGCAAGCCCCTGGGATCGTCACGCCGGACCCATAGAAGGGGGCATTGCCAAAAGTGAAGACCCCGCCGTCCGCCCCGGCGAGCCAGTATCCTGCAGTTGGGGCCGGTGGCGTCTGACGAAGCTCGCTGGCACCCACCGATCGAATGGCCGTCGCAGGGGCGGCGAACGCCGCCATGGCAAGGACAGCGACCGCCGCCGCTCTACGCGCTTGAAAGCCTCGTTCCACCCTTGTCTCCGATCTCGATTGCGTTGCGCACCGTCCAGCGTAAGAGAAAGAATGGGCGCTTGTCCCGTACCGCTCAGACGCTGATGACCTGGAGGCCGGGAAGGGTAGAAGCGTTCGCCGCCCCTTTGCAGGCGCACCTGGCCCGGTGGGGGCTCAGCCGGAGGGTGTGAATTGGAGGTGGAGCCTCTCCAGCCCACGGAGCATCCATGTCGGCGAGTACTGCCACCGCCGGGCACCGGCGGGGCCGTGGTGGGCCTCTTGGATCCGGATGTCCTGCATCCGGTCGAGAAGGCGCTGGAGCGATACGTTGGCTTCGGCGCGGGCCAGCGGGGCACCGGCACAGGTATGGATGCCATGCCCGAAGGCGATGTGCTGACGGCCATTCTCCCGGTCCAGGCGCAGCTCACCGGGGTGCTCGAATTCTCTCGGGTCGCGGTTGGCGGCACTCGGAAGCACCATGAGGGTGCTACCGGCTGGAATCTCGGTCTCTCGAACCCTGGTCGGTACCCGTGACAGACGGAACGTGCCCTTGATCGGACTCTCGAGCCGCAGTGCCTCCTCGATGAAGGCGGGGATGAGGGCGCGGTCGTCGCGCAGCTGCTGTTGGAGCTCCGGGCGGTCTCCGAGGATCTGCAGCAACGTGCCGAGAAGGCGCGCCGTGGTCTCCTGGCCCGCGGCGAAGAGATTGGAGGCGATTCGCATCACGTCGTCGACGGGAGGCATCGTCCCGTCTGGAAAGGTGGCGGTGGCTAATCCGGTCATGACGTCATGGCGCGGTTGTCGCCGGCGGTCCTCGATGTAGGTCGTGAACCGCTCGTAGAGGTACTCCAGGGGCTTATGGGTCATCGTGAGGTCGGAGTGACGCATGAGGTGCTCCAAAAACTCTGCGTGATCGGCTTCGGGCACGCCGAGCAGGTCAGCGATCACGAGGAGGGTGTAGGGCTGCGCGTACTCGCCCACGAATTCGCACTCGCCTCGGGCGTGGAACGTGTCGATCCGGCGATCGGCGAGCTGTAGGAGGAACTCCTCGTTCTCCTTCAGCCGCTTCGGCGTGATCAGCCGCATCAGGAGCCCCCGGTGGGCTGTGTGCTTGGGTGGATCGAATGTCGGAAGCTGGTCGCCGAAGGGAAGTTGGTCGCGGTAGGTCTCGATGGTCTCGGTCACGTCGTCACCCTCGAGCGGGACCGGAAATTTGGCGAAGGGTCCGATGGCCGAGATGCAGTTCGAGAACGTCGCCTGGTCGTGGTAGACGGCGACGGCCTCGTCGTAGCCGGTCACCATGTAGACGTCGTGGTACGACTCCTTGGTGACAGGACAACGTCCACGGAGATGATCCCAGTAGGGGTAGGGGTCGTCCGTGAGGGCGTCGGTTCGGAAGTAGTCGATCGAATTGAAGTCCGTATCGCTCACAGCTGCTCCCATGTAGGCATTGGGCCATGGCCCGATTGGCAGTGTCGGGACGTGGGTCTCCGGGCGCAGCGGGGGAGAGCTCCGGTGGACCGGGCGTCACCGGCGCTATGTTCGGATACCGTGCCCGATACGGTCGGGCCGGCCGGGCAGAGCGTCCGACAACAGCTCACGAAGCCCCACGCGGGCCAACAAGGGAGCAGTCGAACATGGGCCAGGAACTGGCGGGGAAGATCGCGGTCGTCACCGGGGGGGCGAGCGGGATCGGTGCAGCCACGGCCCAGCTGTTCGTGGACGAAGGGGCAAGTGTCGTCGTCGCCGACGTGGACGTCGAGCGGGGCCGGCAGCTGGCCGGTGGGCTCGGTCATGCCGCAGTCTTCAAGCAGACCGACGTGGCCGACGCCGACCAGGTCCAAGAGCTCGTCGACTTTGCCATCGGCACCTTCGGCGGACTTCACGTTATGTTCAACAATGCTGGCATCTCCAGCTCGTTCCGACGCTTCTTGCGGAACGACCTTTCGGACTTCGACCGGGTGATGGCGGTGAATCTGTTCGGTGTGGTGGTCGGCAGTCAGCGGGCTGCCCGGCACATGGCAGAGCACGGTGGCGGTTCGATCATCAACACCTCGTCGATGGGCGCCCTCACCGGAGGTGGTCCTCCCATCGCCTACCGCACCTCCAAGGCGGCCATCATCCAATTCAGCCGGTCGATCGCCACCGACCTGGCGGAATACGGCATCCGGGTGAATTGCGTCGCCCCGGGCCATATCGCAACGGGGATAACCGACTACGACCTGGAACCGGTCATCCGGGTCCACCAGCCGCTCCAGCGCCAGGGGACCCCCCTCGACGTCGCCAACGCCGTCCTCTTCCTGGCCAGCGAGCGCTCGGCGCAGGTCACCGGCATCGTGGTGCCCGTGGACGGCGGGACAGCCGCGGGCCCCCCGATGGGTCAACTCAAGGTGCTCAGGGCGGGCCTGGAAGCAGGCGACGCCGGCTGAGGGCCGTCTGCCGGGGGAGAGATGTCCGGCGGTCCGATCCACACATCTGCCACGCCGCGTACGGCGGCTGGTCGGTCGATCCCGACCGGGGCATTCCGCTGGTGGAGCGGGCCTGTCGGCCCGTGTCATGTCGGCCCCCGGCCGTTTCGGACCGCCACCTCGACCAGTCTGATCACCCAGGTGATGCCCCGGATGGCCCGCTCGCGGTCGATCTGCCAATCGACCACCAGGCGTTCATACGAGGCCACGCTCCAGAGCACGTCGAACATCGCTGCAGCCACTATCTGATCCTCCGTGGGCCACTGCTTCGTCCTGGCCGCAATGGCGCCGATCAGCGCATCCCGCTGGCGTTGGTTGGCTTCGGCGAGTGTCGGGTCGAGCGGAGGGCGCGGCTCCAGGGGATAGGACGACACATGGTCGAAGACCCGAGCGGCGATGTCGGCGATGTCGTTGAGGTGCATTCCCGCCAGATCGATGCCGGCCTCCTCTTCCTGACGGTGCATCACCGCATCGCGCAGTCCCCGCTCATTTCCGAAGTATCGGTAGACCGTCCGTTCGTTCACTCCGGCGCGTTCGGCGACGGCCCGGACGGTCAGCCCCTGCCAATCCCGGACCGCCGAGCGGTGGAGGAGCTCGGAGCCGGCGGCGACGATTCGCTCACGGGTCTCCGCGGCCTTTTCGCGGCGGAGTGTCCCGTTGTAGGGCCGGCGTGGCTGAACCGGTTCGCTCACCCCGGACTTTCCGGGCGCGGTCATGGTGTTCGTTCGGCTGGGCCCGCCCCGTGGCCCGATCTTCGCCGGTGTCACCGGCGGACGCCGTTGCCCATTCAGGACGTGAAGACCGGGAGTGTCTCCCAGCCTCGGACCGTTGACGTCGGGGACAGCCTGGCGTTGGCCTCGTCGACCTCCCACTCGGGGAACCTGACCAGAATCTCGTCGAGGGCAATGCGCCCTTCGAGTCGGGCCAGCGCGGAGCCCATGCAGAAGTGGATGCCGTAGCCGAACGTCAGCTGGTGGCCGACCTCCCGGTGGATGTCGAACTGATCACCTTCGGGAAAGCGTCGGTCGTCCCGGTTGGCCGCCGCCAGGAGGAAGACCATGACGCTGCCCGCCGGGACCGTCTGGCCCTGGACCTCCGCGTCTTGTGCGACATACCTGGCCACGTGGGGTCCGGGCGGTTCGTAGCGGAGGAGCTCCTCAATGGCATTCGGGATCAGTGAACGGTCCTCGACGAGCTCTCGCCGCTGATCCGGGTGGTCGGCCAGCACCTTTCCGGCCCATCCGATCAGGCGGGCGGTGGTTTCGTTGCCGGCCCCGGCGATGACGTTCACGAATGTCAGGAGCTCATTGCGGGTGAGTCTCCGGACCGTACCGGTCTCGTCCTCGAACTCGATCTGCAGGAGTTCGGTCATGAGGTCGTCGGATGGATGCTCAGCGCGCCAGTCGATGTACTCGGCGAAGATTGCACCGCTGGCAAGGTCATCGGACACCCGCATCGGGCGTCCCTCCCTGGTGCGGAGGGTCTCATCGACGTATTCCCGGACGGCCACCTGATCCGACTCGGGGATGCCGAGGAGCATGCCGATGGTCCGCATCGCCACATAGGCGCCGACATCGGCGATGAAGTCGAGGCCCCCGCCACCGACGAGTGGGTCAAGGCAGCTGGCGCAAAGCTCCCGGATCCTTGCCTCCAGTTCGGCCACCCGCCTCGCCGTGAATGCCCGCGACACCAGACGTCGATGGATGTTGTGGACGGGCGGGTCCTCGAAGATGAGCACACCCGGCGGCATGTCGATGTTCGCTCTGATCACCTCGAGTATGGCGCCCCGCCCCGAGATGAACGTCTGAGGGTCGAGCAGTCCGCGCTCGACATCGTCAAAGCGGCTCACCGCGTAGAAGTCATGGACTGCGTTGTAGTAGAGCGGCTCTTCCTCCCGCAGGCGGCGGTACACCGGGTAGGGATCGACATTGATGTCCACGTCGTACATGTCGTAGTAGACGCTGCTGGGACTGCTCACCGTCACGCTGGATCTCCTCGGTCTTTCGTGTCATACTCTGACATCAAGATGACAGCCGGTCAAGAAGCTGGGTCCGACCGGTGAGCGACTGCCTCAACGGAGGTGTAGCCAGATGCATTGGGTGCGACCCGTGGGCGGCCGCCTACCGCTGAAGGGATGTGGACCGTGAAGACGCAGGCAGCGGTGCTCTGGGGCCGGGGGGAGGAGTGGCAGATCGAGGAGATCGACCTGGATCCACCCAAGGACCAGGAGGTCCTGGTCAAGTGGTCAGCCGCCGGACTGTGCCATTCCGATGAGCACCTCCGGTCGAGCGACATGGGGGGTGAGCAGCCGCGGCCGGGGCTCTTTCCGATGGTGGGAGGTCATGAAGGGGGTGGTGTCGTCCTGGAGGTAGGTGCGGGTGTCCAGAGCATCCGGCCGGGCGACCATGTGGCGGCCAGCTTCTTTCCGATCTGCGGCCGCTGCAAGATGTGCATCACCGGCCACTCGAACCTGTGTGACCTCGGCGCCGCCACCTTCTCGCCCGGTCAGATCTCCGACGGCACCGTTCGCTACCACCTCGATGGTCAGGATCTGAATGTCATGTCCAAGTTGGGGACCTTCGCCGAGCACGGCGTCGCCCACGAGGCATCGCTGGTCACGGTGGACCCGGATCTCCCGCTGGGCGTCGTAGCCCTGGTGTCGTGCGGAGTGACGACCGGCTGGGGCTCGGCGGTGTACCGGGCCGAGGTCATGCCCGGCGATACGGTCGTGGTGGTGGGTGTCGGGGGAGTCGGCATCAATGCGGTTCAGGGCGCCCGGATGGTCGGGGCGAAGAACATCGTCGCCGTCGATCCGGTGGTGTTCAAGCAGAAGGCAGCTATCGACTTCGGAGCCACCCATACGGCGGGGTCCATGGACGAGGCCCTGCCCATGGTCACAGAACTGACCCGGGGGCAGATGGCAGACGCCGTGATCCTGGTTCCCGGCGTGATGTACGGGGACCTCATGGCTGGAGCCCTCTCGCTCACCGGCAAGGGCGGGACCTGCGTAGTCACAGGTGTTGCACCCCAGTCGCAGTCGGAAAGCAGCGTCAACCTCTTCGAGTTGGCGATGTTCCAGAAGGAGATCAGAGGGGTCGTCTTCGGTGCCGCCAACCCCCGCTTCGACATCCCCAACCTCTTGGGCCTGTACAAGTCGGGCCAGCTCAAGCTGGACGAACTGATCACCAGGACGTACCGGCTCGATCAGATCAATCAGGGTTATCAGGACATGCTCGACGGCGTGAACATTCGTGGCGTCATCACCTTCGACTGACCCGGTGTCGAGCGTGCGGTCCAGGCATCAAGGGAGCCAAGCATGTCAGTGAACGTCGACATCGACCCGCTCGACCTCGTCGACCCCGTCCGGTTCGCCCGCGACGGGTATCCACACCATGTCTGGACGCGTCTGCGGGCCGAGGCGCCCGTGGCGTACATCGAGCCGCCGGGTCACCCGCCCTTCTGGGCGGTCACCAAGCACGCCGACATCATCCAGGTGGCCTCGCAGCCCGAGTTCTTCTCGAGTGCCCAAGGGATCACATTGGACATGGATCTCAGCGGGCTCGATGTCGTCCCGGAGATGATTGTCTATCTCGATCCTCCCCGACACGGTCCCATGCGGCAGGTCGCCAACAAGAAGTTCCTACGGAGCTCCGTCCGCGCCCGGAGCCAGGAGATCGAGCGGATCGCGACGGGCATCGTCGACGAGGCCGCCACCGGGGGGAAGATCCGTGAATGCGATTTTGTCGGCGCCTTCGCCGCACCATTCCCCTTGGCGGTGATCTCGTGGGTCCTCGGTGTGCCCCCCGAGGACTGGGAGCATCACTTCCGCTGGACCAACGAGATCATCGGCAAGGACGATCCGGAGTACCGACGACCGGGGGAGAGCCCCGAGCAGACCTCGATGCGAGCCCGCGGTGAGCTCCACCGGTACTTCAAGCAGATGGTCGAACAGCGGCGCCAGGACCCACAGGACGATCTGGTCACCCAGCTGGTCCACAGCGAGATCGACGGCGTGCCGCTCACCCGGCAGCAACTCGTTTCGTACTGCGAGCTCCTGGTCGAAGCGGGCAACCAGACCACCCGCGATGCCATTGCCGGCGGCATGCATGCCTTCTGCGAGTATCCCGAACAGTGGGCGAAACTGCGCCACCAGCCCGAACTGATGCCCGAGGCGGTCGAGGAGATCCTGCGCTGGATCACCCCGATCAGCTACTTCGCCCGCACCGCCACCCAGGACTGCGAGCTGCACGGGACCAAGATCCGCGCCGGGGACAAGGTGGCCCTGTACTGGGCGTCGGCCAACCGCGACGAGGAGGTGTTCGAGGATCCGTTCGAGTTCCGCATCGATCGCCCAGCGAGCCAATCCCTCGTGTTCGGCTTCGGCCCGCACCTCTGCATGGGCTCCCATGTCGCCCGCGTCGAGCTGCAAGCGATATTCAGCCTGCTGGTCGATCGCATGGAGTGGTTCGAACAGTCAGGACCAGTAGAACGCCTCAATTCGTCGGTCAACGGAGCGATCAAGCACCTTCCACTTCGCTACCGGCTGACGTAGGGCTTCGCGAGGCTGTGGATCCGGGAGAAGGGAGGGAGTCCGTTGGACGGTTCGAGCATCTACTCATGTGACGACCATCTGGATCTGAGCGCCGTACCTCCCCATCTGTGGCAGTCGCGACTGCCCAAGGACATGGCTGGGCGGGCCCCGCGGGTGGCCGAACGCGGCGGCCAGGCGATGTGGGCCTCCGGCGACCGGGTGCTCGGCCGGAGCGGACGGCCGAGGGGGGACAGCCCGCTGAAGAATCTCACTGCGGTCGGGCGCGCCGGTCTCGATGACGACGGCTTCCGGGTCAGCAACCCAAAGCTGCGGTTGGAGGACATGGATCTCGACGGTGTGTGGGCCTCTGTCATCTACGGACCTGTTCCGCTGACACTCTCGATCCCGGAGCCGGACCTGCAGACCGCCTGCTACGGGGCGTGGAACGACTGGGCCATCGAGGAGTTCAACGCCGCCGCGCCCCAACGCCTCTGCATACTTCCGTTCCTGCCCAGTCACTCCCCGGTGGCTGCCGCGGCTGAACTCGAGCGTTCGGCCGAGATCGGCCACCGGGGTGCGATCATCGACGTCTTTGATTTCGATCCCGGCGACAAGGCCTGGGATCGGCTGTGGGCGGCCGCCGAGAGCACGGGGTTGCCTCTCAGCTTCCACATCAAGGGCGGCGCTTCCCCGAAGCTCAGCTATGAGTTGGGAAAATGGCAGTCGGCTGCCTTCGCCGCGCTCCTGCCGCTGCAGCTCGACGAGGCGTTGGCCATCATGGTCTTCTCCGGGGCGCTCGAGCGCCATCCCAACCTCAAGCTCGTGCTGGCCGAGTCGGGCATCGGATGGCTCCCGTACTTCCTGACCCGGATGGACCTCGAGTGGCGCAACCTCCGCGACAACATCGACTACGCCCCGCGCGTTCCGCCGGCAGAGCTGTTCCACCGGCAGGTCACGGCCACCTTCGAGGAGGAGGAGCTGGCCGCCCAATTCGTCCCGCTCCTCGGCTCCGACTCCTGCATGTGGGCCTCGGACTACCCGCACACGGACAGCACCTTCCCTGAGTCGCAACGGGCCATCGAAGAGACATTGGGCATGCTGGCTGCGGAGGACCGCCGCAAGATCACCGCCCTCAACTGCGCCCAACTGTACGGCTTCGAGCATGTCCCCTGACCGGGCCGGGCTCACCCGGGCCGTCACGGAGAATTCCATGACTGATCGCAACGAGTTGGAGGAGAAAAGCGCATGTCGGCTGATCTGGTGATCCGCGGGGGAACGGTCTTCGACGGCAGCGGCGGGCCCGGACGCGTCGCCGACGTGGCCATCGCCGGGAATGTCATCGAGGAGATCGGCCAGAGTCTCGACGGAAAGGTCGAGCTGGATGCGTCAGGATGCGCCGTAGCGCCCGGCTTCATCGATCTCCACACCCACTACGACGCCCAGGTCTTCTGGGATCCGGAGCTCAAGCCGTCGGGGTACCACGGGGTCACGACTGTGGTGGCGGGAAACTGCGGCTTTACCATCGCCCCTTGCCGCCCGGAACATCACGACGTGATCGTCCACACCCTCGAAAATGTGGAGGGCATGGATGCCGATTCGCTGGCGGCGGGAATTGTCTGGGAGTTCGAGACCTTCCCGGACTACCTCGACCTGGTTCGCCGTCGGGGAACGGCGCTCAATTTCACCGCCTACATCGGTCACACCGCTTTGCGGCTCTACGTGATGGGGGATGCAGCCTACGAGCGTGCCGCCACCCCTGAGGAGATCGACCGGATGTGCCAACTGGTCGACGAGGCAATAGGTGTGGGTGCGGCCGGGTTGTCGACGAGCTTCTCGTTTGCGCATCGCGGTGTGGACGGAAAGCCCGTCCCGAGCCGTTTTGCCGAGATGGACGAGGTGGAGGCGCTGTTCATGGCGGCCGGGAAGGCCGGGAAGGGGGCCGTGCTGACGACGCCGGGTTGGCAGTGCGAGTATGCCGATGTCTTCACCTGGCAGCCGCGGGTCGGCCGTCCGTTCATGTGCCCGCTGTTTGCACTGTCGAACGGGAAGCATCTCGAGGTCGTGGAACTGCACGAGCAGGGTCTGTCTCGTGGTGCGAATGTCTGGCCGCAGGTCACGCCACGGCCGTTGACGATGCAGTTCACGCTGGCCGACGCCTACAACCTCAACGTCGGCGAGGTGTTCGCGGAACTGATGAAGGTGGGCCGGGATGTGCGCAAAGCGGCGTTCCGTGATCCGGAATGGCGGGCGCGGGCCTTCGACGACCTGGAAAACAACTCCACCGGTATGAAGCCTCGCTGGGAGACCTATGAAGTTTCCGAATCGGTCCGATTCCCCGATCTGTTGGGGCGACGAGTGACCGACATCGCCCGTGAGCGCGACTGCAGTCCCCTTGACGTCATGTGCGAACTCTCACTCGCCGAGGATCTCGAGACTCGGTTCCGTGCCTATATTGCCAACGAGGATCCAGAAGCGGTGGCCCGGCTGCTCAACGAGGAGCACGTGGTACTGGGCCTGACCGATGCCGGCGCCCATGTCGACCAGCTGTGCGATGCACCACTCCCCACGGACCTGCTCGGCACGTGGGTTCGGGAACGGGAGATCATGCCCCTGGAACGGGCCGTTCGGAAGCTGACCGGGGAGCCGGCGGACATCTTCAACTTCGACAGACGCGGCTACTTGCGCGAGGGCTATTTTGCCGACGTCTGCGTGTTCGACCCGACGTCTGTCGATCCGGGGCCCATGCGCCGTTTGCGCGACCTTCCGGCCGACGGACAGCGCCTCACCGCCGAGGAGCCGAAGGGAGTGCGACACGTGCTGGTCAACGGACAACTGATCAGGAAGGACGAGTCGCAGCTCGATCTGGAGGCACTACCCGGAATGCGGCCCGGGCTCAACTGAGGAGCCCCGGCTCGTCAGAGCCCGTTGTGAGACCCAGGAGAGGACTGGCATGGAGCCGATGAAGTTCGGGATCGCCTTTTCCAATATCGGGCCGTTCGTCGAACCGACCGAAGCCGTGCGTCTGGCCCGGGCCGCAGAGGCTTCCGGATTCGAGTCGATCTGGACGGTGGACCATGTGGTCGTTCCGGCCGGGTACCGGTCGAAGTACCCCTACGACCCGTCCGGAAGGCTCCCGTCGGGCGAGGGGACCGTGTTCCCGGATCCGCTGATCTGGCTGGCGTACGTCGCCGCCTGCACCTCGACATTGCGGCTGGGCACCGGCATCCTCATCGTGCCGCAACGCAACCCGCTCGTGCTGGCCAAGGAGCTGGCCACCCTCGACCTTCTCTCGGGCGGCCGAATGATCCTCGGAGCCGGCGTGGGCTGGATGGAAGAGGAATTCGAGGCGTTGGGAGTCCCGTTTCACGGGCGCGGACGGCGCACCGACGAGGCCATCGGTGCCATGAGGGCCCTGTGGTCGCAGGAACAGGCCAGCTTCGAAGGCAGTACGGTGAGCTTTCGTCACTGCTGTCTGCGGCCCCAGCCTCGGAACGGGGCCATCCCCGTCCACGTGGGGGGCCACAGCGAAGCGGCCGCCCGCCGGGCCGGACGGATCGGTGACGGGTTCTTCCCCCTCGGTCTCACCCGCCATGAGCTGCCGCCCATTCTCGACGTCGTGCGACGCAGTGCCGTAGAGGTCGGGAGAGATCCTGATTCGATCGAGCTCAGCATTCAATGCAACACCGCCGCCGGCAATGACGCCTTGGCCGAGGCAAGAGCACTCCAGGAGCTAGGAGTGGATCGGGTGCTCATTCCGGCGGTGCTGTTCGGAGAGGACTTCCCACAGGCACTGGGGCGCTACGGCGCCGACGTGATCGGCAGGATCTGACCGTGTGCGATGATCCGCTCACAACGGTCTCCGCCACCCGCGGCGCGGACATGAAGAGGTTGAGGGACGCGATGAGCAAGTCGATCGAGCAGTTTCAGATCCACGTCGAGGATTCGGTGCTCGAGGATCTGCGAGGCCGTCTGGCGCGGACCCGCCTTCCCGATCAGATCGCCGGCAGCGGTTGGGAGTACGGAATCCCCATCGACTACCTGCGCCAACTCATCGACTACTGGCGGGACGAGTACGACTGGCGCGCACAAGAGGAGCGGCTGAATGACTTCGGCCATTTCCGGTCCGATATCGACGGGCAGACCATCCACTTCATCCATGCACGGTCAGTGCACGCCGATGCCCTTCCCTTGCTCATCACTCACGGCTGGCCGGGCTCCATCGTCGAATTCCTCGACATCCTCCCCCGGCTCACCGATCCGGAAGCCTTCGGCGGCCGGGCTACGGACGCCTTCCATGTGGTGGCGCCGTCACTACCGGGCTATGGGTTCTCCGAACCGCCGCGCACGCCCGGTTGGAACGAGAAGCGCATCGCTCATGCGTTCATCACCCTGATGAGTCGACTCGGCTACACACGCTACGGAGCGCAGGGTGGTGATTGGGGGGCCCAGGTGACCACCAGGATCGCCGGGCTCGACCCCGAACACTGTGCCGCCATCCATCTCAACATGGCTCTCGGTGTGCCGCCCGAAGACCCCACTCCCCTCACCGAGGAGGAGCAGAAGGACCTGGCGGCGATGAAGCAGTTCGCCAGCGAGGAGTCCGGCTACGCCCACGAGCAGGGGACCAAGCCTCAGACCCTGGGCGTGGCGCTCAACGATTCGCCGGCCGGCCTGCTGGCCTGGATCGTCGAGAAGTTCCGTACCTGGAGCGATTGCGACGGACATCCGGAGAACTGCTACACCCGCGATCAGCTCATCACCAACGTCATGCTGTACTGGGTCACGCAGACGAGTGCGTCCGCGGCCCGCCTGTACTGGGAGAGCAAGCACACCACCTGGGCAACCAAGGCACCCCCGTTCGTCGATGTGCCCACCGGTGTGGCGCGCTATCCCAAGGAGATCCTCCGCTGGCCGCGATCGTGGGTCGAACGTCAGTACAACGTCACACACTGGGCCACAATGGAGCACGGTGGCCACTTTCCCGCCATGGAGCAGCCCGACGCCTTCGTAGCGGATCTTGGTGCCTTCTTCCGAATGGTGCGGCGGCCCGGTGCCGCGTAGCCATGTCAGTGTCATGGGAGCCGTCATTTCGCCGAGATCGGTCACCACCACCGGCCGGACCCCAGAGCCGGTGTTACCCTTGATCAATGTTGGAGGAACCATGGGGATGAGTCTCGGAGACGTCTCCGCAGAGGAAGGGATCGACCGAGATGCCTGTATGGGCTCGGGCAATTGCGTGTTCTGGGCACCGGCCGTCTTCGACCTCGACGACGAAGGTGTGGCCATCGTCAGCGGCGAACTCGCCGGCCATGAGGAGCAGGTACGGGTGGCCGCCGCCAACTGCCCGACGTCGGCCATCCGCTTCGACCGGCTCTTCCCCGCAGCGCTCCCCGGGCGCTAGCCGGCAGACGGCGAACCGAATGGGCACCTACAACCACACCGGGCAGGTGGTCACCGACCTCGAGCGCTCCAAGCGGTTCTACCAGGAGGTATTCGGCTTCAAGTTCTGGTACGAGATCACCCCTCCCGACGACCCGACGGCCAAACTCAGCTGCCTCACTCCTCCGCTCGGAGTCACCGCCTCCTATCTGACCCTCGACGGCTTCGTGCTCGAGCTGATGCACTATTCCGCGCCCGGGGCGACCCTGCCCTATCGGTCGCGCACGATGAACGAGCCCGGTCTCACCCACCTGTCGCTCTCAGTCGACGACATTCGGGCCACGGCGGCGCGGGTGGAGGAGTTCGGCGGACGGATCATCGAGGAGAGTGACGTCGGTGCCGCAATCCTGGTACGGGACCCGGACGGCCAGCTGCTCGAACTGCTACCGGTGACCTACCGGGACCGCCTGCCGCCCAAGCCATGACACGGAGACGTCGAGCCCCGACGCAAGCCGGCACCCGGAGGAGATGGCTACGCTGTTCAGAGTGAACCCCGGGGCCCGTTCAGGCAGCGCGTCGACATCGATGAGGGGAGAAGTCCCTTGACCTCGATGGGCGAGAGTGCGGTGCCGATACGGCACCCCGACCGTTTCTTCATCGGCGGCGAGTGGGTCGCTCCTTCGTCCGATGCGACCATCGACGTCATCGACTCGAGCACGGAGCAGGTCTATTTCCGGGTGCCCGACGCCCGGGCGACCGACATGGACCGAGCGGTGACAGCCGCTCGCCGAGCCTTCGACCAGGGGCCCTGGCCCACGATGACCCACGCCGATCGGGCCGAGTTCCTCAAGGGCATCGCCGCTGGCCTACGGGAGCGGGCCGAGGACATCGGTCAGATCTGGCCGCGTGAGTCCGGTGCCCTGCACCTCCTCGCCCGACGCAGCGCCGCCGGCACCGCAGGTGCGTTCGACTACTACGCCGATCTGGCCCGGAGCTTCCCGTTCGAGGAGGAGGCGCATCCCACCATGGGAGAGTTCGGCCTGCTCGTGCGGGAACCGGTCGGAGTGGTCGGCGCCATCATCCCCTGGAACGCCCCGATCGGGCTCATCACGTACAAGCTCGCCCCAGCCCTCCTGGCCGGGTGCACGGTGGTGCTCAAATGCTCACCGGAGGCCCCCGGGGACGCCTACGTGGTGGCCGAGATCGCCGAGGCCGTCGGGCTCCCCGCGGGGGTGTTGAACGTCGTCACCGCCGATCGGGAGGTCTCCGAGCTGTTGGTCCGCGATGCCCGCGTGGACAAGATCACGTTCACCGGTTCGACAGCTGCCGGCCAGCGGATCGCCTCCATCTGCGGGGCGCGGATCGCCCGCTGCACCCTCGAGTTGGGGGGCAAGTCAGCCGCCCTCATCCTCGACGACATGGACCTGAACGAGGCGGCCACCACGTTGGCCAGAGCGGAATGCACTCTCTCGGGGCAGGTGTGCTCCTCACTCACCCGGATCGTGGTCACCCGCGAGCGCCACGACGAGCTGGTGGCGGCGCTGGCGAGTGCCTTCTCCAAGGTCCAGGTCGGCGACCCCTTTGACCCGGCCACCGAGATGGGCCCGCTCGTTTCCAGCCGTCAGCGCGACCGGGTCGAGGGCTACATCGCCAAGGGTGTGGATCAAGGCGCGGTCCTGGTCACCGGCGGCGGGCGACCCGAGAACCTCGAGCGTGGCTACTACATAGAGCCGACGGTATTCGCCAATGTGGACAACTCCTCTGTCATCGCGCAAGAGGAGATCTTCGGTCCGGTGCTCACGGTGATCCCGGCGGACGACGAGGATCACGTGGTGGCCACCGCCAACGACACCGTCTATGGGCTCAACGCCTCGGTGTTCACCAAGGATGTCGACCGGGCCCGGCAGGTTGCCCGCCGCCTGCGCTCGGGTACTGTCGGTCACAACGCCTTCCGCACCGACTTCGGAATTGCATTTGGAGGCTTCAAACAGTCGGGCATCGGGCGGGAGGGCGGAATCGAGGGCCTGCTGCCCTTCCTCGAGACCAAGACGGTGATCCTGGAGGGCGTGCCGGCCGAGTACCGCTGAGCCCGGAAGAGCATCTCGCGGTGATGGCGGCGCTGGCCCATGGCTTAGGATCAGGGCATCAGGAGGAGCCAATCCGGCCGACCGACAAGAGGTCGGAAGGTGAGCCGACCAGGAAGGATCGAATGGTGACGGACTCACCGCAGTTCAAGCGGGCCGAGATGTCCCGTGAGGGCAAGGTTGCCGTCCTGGCTCTGGCCAGCGACAAGGTGAACGCGCTGGATCGGGAGGCGCTGGGCGAGATCGCTGCGTTCACCCGGTTCTGCGAGGAGGATCCGGGAATTGACGCCCTGGTGCTGACAGGAGAAGGCTCGGTGTTCTCCGCGGGCCTGAACGTGGGAGAGATCCTGGCCAACGAGAATAGCCACACCGAGGCTCTGCTGGACGACCAGGAGGCTGCACTCCTGGCCCTGTTCCGGTGCCCGTTGCCGACGGTTGCCGCCATCAACGGCCCGGCGATTGCCGGCGGGTGCCTCCTTGCCTGTGCTTGTGACAGGAGGCTCATCGCCGAGGACGCACGGATCGGCGTGACCGAGCTCCGGGTCGGCGTGTCTTTCCCGGTCGTGGCCGTCGATCTGTTGAAGCATGTTTCCGGCCGCCATGCTGAACGGCTGATGTTCGACGCCCAGCTGCTGGATGCCGGGGAGGCGTGCCAGTACGGATTGGCCCACCTCCGTCTGCCACGGTCCGAGGTCCGGGCCGCGGCCATTGCCGCGGCCGAGCAGCTGGCATCGTTCGATGCACGGGCCTACGCCTTGGCCAAGGCATCATCACGCCGAGCCGTGCTCTCCTCCTCTCAGGAGGAGGGTGCCACAATGCTCGACCGGGCGGTGGGTGACCACTGGCAGGCCGACTCCACCAGAGCCAGTCTGGAGCGGCTGCTCAGCAAGTGATCAGTCAGGGGTGACATGGATCTGAATCCTTCAGAGGAACAGCAGCAACTCATCGACACGTTCGCGGCGTTCTATGGGAAGGAGTGTCCGATCGAACGGGTGCGTGATGCGGAGCCGTCTGGTCACGATGCCGACCTGTGGGCACGCCTCCGCCAGATGGGTGTGTTGGATATGGCGGTTGACCATGCATCGGGAGGCTGGGGTGCCTCACTTCTCGATCTGGCGCTGGTGGCGGAGCAGCATGGTCGGCACCTGGGACCGGCGCCGCTCGTGGAGGGTCAGGTAGCCGTCCGGTTGCTGGCGACGGCCGGGGGTCAGGTCGCTGCTGATGCGCTCAGCCGTTCCCTGGCAGACGGTCGGCTCACCACTGTCGCCCTCCACCCGCCGAAGAGTGGAGTGCTTGCGCTGGTGCCCGCTGGTGGAGTGGCCGACGAAGTCATCTTCTGCGACGGCGGCCGGCTGTTGTGCATGGAGATAGCCGACAGACATCCGATATCGAACCTCGGTTCGATGCCGGTCGCCGACCTCACCGTCAATTCCTCAGCCATCGAGCTTGGGCCCAGAGAAGAGGCGCAGGCGCTGTTCGAGCGGGCCCGTGACGAGTGGATGGTGCTCATGGCCAACGCATTGCTCGGCATCGGGGCCCGCTCGATCGAACTCGGGGTGGAGTACGTCAAGGAGCGGCGTGCATTTGGTGCTCCCATCGGCTCGTTTCAGGCCGTTGCCCACGGCCTGGCCGATGCCGCTACCGCTGTCGACGGGAGCAGGCTCATCGCCCGGGAGGCGGCGTGGGCCGCCGAGGAGGAGGCGGCACGAGCCGCCGAACTGGCCTGCTTTTCCTGCGGGTTCTGCTCGGAGGCAGCTCGCGACGCCAGCTATCGCAGTCTGCACTACCACGGGGGATACGGTTTCATGCTCGAGTTCGACACCCAGCTCTACTACCGGCGGGCAAAGGCCTGGCCTGCGGTGTTCGGGGAGCCGTCACAGATGTTTGCCCGGGGCGCCGCCCACCGGCTGAACAGAACGGATGGATGACGATGGATTTTCGTCTGGGTGAGCGCGGCGAGACATTCCGGGCCGAGGCCAGGCGGTTCCTGGACGAGCACCTCACGGACGAGGTCCGGGAACGGATGCACACCACCGGTGTCCACCACAACTGGGGCTTTCACCGGGCCCGGGTCGAACACGGACTGTTGGCCCCCGGGTGGCCCGAGGAGCTCGGTGGTCAGGGCCGGGACCCGCTCGAGGTGCAGGCCTATCTCGAAGAGTTCCAGAGTGCCGGGGCGCCGACGTACGGCGTCGGAACCACACTGATGGTGGCCAACATCATTCGCCATATCGGAACCGACGAACAGAAGCAGCTCATCATTCCCCGGGCTCTGAGTGGCGAGATCCTCATCGTCCTCGGCTTCACCGAACCCGAGTCCGGCTCCGACGTGGCCGCCGCCCAGACCCGTGCCGTCCGCGATGGCGACGAATGGTTGGTCAATGGGCAGAAGATGTTCACCACCAATGCCCAAGAGGCCGATTACGTGTTCCTGTTGGCCCGAACCAATGGTGAGGTGCCGAAGCACAAGGGTCTGACGACGTTTCTCGTGCCGCTTCGGCAACCGGGCGTGGAGATCCAGCCCGTGTTCACCTTGTCCGGCGAGAGGACCAACCTGACTTTCTACTCCGATGCCCGGGTCGACGATTCGCTGAGGATCGGAGAGGTCGACGGGGGCTGGCACGTGATGACCGTCGGCCTCACCTTCGAGCGGACCGGACCCCAGGGAGGCGACTCGGTCCGGCTCCTTCGGGCGATGGAGGAATGGGCGTTGACCTCGACCGATGATGCGGGGCGCCCCAAGGCAGAGGACGCCGATGTCCGGGCCCGCCTCGGCCGGGCGGCCGCCGAGAATGAAGTCAGCCTCCTGCTGGCCCGCCGCTGTGCCTGGCTGCAGAACTCGGGGGCCCTGCCGGGCGTCGAGGGATCCATGGCCAAGCTGTTCGCGTCGGAGGCTCTGACCAGGCAATCGGCTGATTTCGTCGACATGCTCGGCCCGGACGGTGTCCGCGGCGACGGCGACCCCACCGCCGTTGCCGGTGGGATCGCCGAGTACTACTTCCGCTTCGCCATGGGGACCATCACGTACGGGGGAACAAGCGAGATCCAGCGGAACATCATCGCCCAGCGGGGCCTCGGCCTTCCCCGACCGGCGTGAAGTGTTGGCGTCGATTGACGCGAAGGGGCAGTGACCTGGACTTTCACTGATGGAGGAGCCGTTCTGATCAGCTCAGAGTGTCAAATGGTCCAGTGATACCATTGCTTCTGCAATATGGAGAAGGGAGATCTCATGCCAGCGCTCGACGGCGAGGTGTTCGATGCGGACAACCACATGTACGAGACCGCAGATGCGCTCACGAAGTTCCTGCCCAAGCGGCATGAGCGGGCGATCGAGTTCGTCGAGATCAGGGGCCGCACCAAGATCATGGTGCGCGGCAAGGTCAGCGAATACATCCCCAATCCGACCTTCGACGTGGTGGCGGCCCCGGGAGCGCAGGAGGACTACTTCAAGAACGGGAACCCGAAAGGCCTCTCCTTCCGGGAGTTCCTGGGCACCCCAATTCGTTGCCTCCCGGGCTTCAGGGAGCCGGCGCCCCGCATCGAATTGATGGACGAATTGGGCATCGATCGTGCGTTGATGTTCCCCACCTTGGCCAGCCTCATCGAGGAGCGGCTGAAGGACGATCCCGACGTGATCCTCGCTGTCGTGCACGCACTCAACGAATGGATGTACGAGACGTGGACGTTCAACTACCAGGACCGCATCTTCGCCACTCCGGTCATCAACATGTCGGTGGTCGACAGAGCACTCGAGGAGATCGACTGGGTCATCGAGCGCGGCGCGCGGTGCGTACTCATCCGCCCGGCTCCGGTCGCCGGGTACCGGGGCTCGCGGTCGCCGGGGTTGCCCGAGTTCGACCCTGTCTGGGCCCGGCTCGAGGAGGCCGGAATCCTGGTCGGGATGCATTCATCGGACAGCGGCTACGCAGAGTTGGCCAATCACTGGGAGGGGGAATCCGAGTTCCTTCCCTTCCGGCCTTCGGCATTCCGGATCATTTCGCAGGGCAAGCGCCCCATCGAGGACACGATGACGGCGATGGTGGTCCATGGAGCGCTGACGCGATTCCCGAACCTCAAGATTGCCTGCGTGGAGAACGGTGCCATGTGGGTGGGCCACCTCTTCCAAGGGTTTGAAGATGCCTATCGGAAGATGCCCCAGGAGTTCCTCGAGGACCCGCTGGTGGCATTCAGGCGCAATATCTATGTGAATCCCTTCTGGGAGGACGACATCAGCGATCTCATCGAACTCGTCGGGGTCGATCACGTGCTCTTCGGGAGCGACTATCCCCACCCGGAGGGACTGCGCCACCCGGTCTCCTACGTCGACAAGCTCGACGGGCTTCCTCCTGAGGACATGGCCAAGATCATGGGCGGCAATCTGGGAGGACTGATGAAGGTGCCCTCCCAGGTCTGAATCGGGTGCCGTCGGCGTTGGACAACCCCGACAAGAGCGGAATCACCTGCCGCCTCGCAGCTCCCGCTTGAGGACCTTCCCGGATGGATTTCGGGGCAGCGCGTCGAGGAAATCGATCTGCTTGGGGACCTTGAAGCGCGCCAGCTGGGCGCGACAGTGCTCGAGGAGCCCGTCCGCGGTGGCGCCTTCGCCTTGGCGCAAGACCACGAATGCCACCGGGACTTCGCCCCACCGGTCATCAGGACGGCCCACGACTGCAACTTCGAGCACCGACTCGTGCGCACAGAGCACACGCTCGATCTCCGAGCTCGCGATGTTCTCGCCGCCCGACACGATCATGTCCTTCATCCGATCGACGATGTAGAGGTAGCCGTCGCCGTCCCGGATGCCGATGTCCCCGGTGTGGAACCATCCTCCGGTGAAGGCGGCCGCAGTGGCATCAGGGTCCCGCCAATATCCCTTGAAGACCTTTGGGCCGCGCATGACGATCTCCCCGCGCTCCTCGGCGGGCAACGACTCCCCCTCCTCGTTCCAGATGTCGAGCTCGAGATAGAGGCACGGACGTCCCACGCTGCCTAGTTTGTTCACGATGCTGTGGCGGTCGAGAAAGGTGTCGCCGGAAACCGTCTCGGTCAGTCCGTATGCATCAGCGAACCACGCTGAGGGAAACACCCGCTGGATCCGCTCGATGAGTGGGATCGGCATCTTTTCGCCGCCGTTGATGATCACGCGGACCGAGGACAGATCGCGCTGCTCGATGTCGGGCAACGCCATGATCGAGTTGACCATGGCGGGCGCCAACCACACGGTGGTCACCCGCGATCGCTCGAGCTCGTCGACGACGTCGGACGCATCGAACGAACGCTGGATGATGGTCGTGGAGCCGGCGGCGATCAGTGACGTAGTAGTGAGATCGAGCGCGCCGACGTGGTACAGCGGCCCGCAGGCCAACCCGAGATCAGCGCTTGTGAAGCCGAACTCGATGATGTGCGCCAGATTCTTCCAGGCCAAATTGGAGTGGGTGATCATGACGCCCTTCGGCCGTCCCGTGGTGCCCGAGGTGTACATCAATCGGTGCACGTCGTCGGCGGCCGCCGGGACCGGCGCCACCTTGCTCGAGCTGGTCCGCAGCTCAGCCAGGGTTGTCCATCCATCTGCAGCCGGTGCGGTGACGCAGGCACGCACAAGGGTGGATTCGATACCCGTGGTCGCTTCGTCGGCCAGGTCGACGAGGGGTCCGTCGCACACGAGGGCCCGAGCTCCGGAATGCTCGAGGATGTACCGCACCTCTGGCGCCGCCAGTCGCCAGTTGATCGGCATCGCTATCGCACCGAGGAAATTGGCGGCGAAGACCGTCTCCAGGAACTCAGGGCAGTTGTATGACAGGAGGGCCACGGTGTCGCCACGGGTGACGCCGTGCTCAGCCAGGCCGCCGGCCAACGCCGCCACCCGCACGGCCATCTCCCTGTAGCTCGTCGTTTCGCCCTCGAAGACCGTGATCGCCTTGTCCGGGGTGCGGGTCGCAAAGTGGTCGAGCACGGTGAACCAGTTCATGTCTGCCTGCATCTCCGGTGCGAGCGCCATGATCACGGCCTCACGATCTCACGGCCGCGACCTCGGCGGAGAATTCCGTCCGCTTGGGCACTTCCATTAGCCGCTAACCTCGCCTTCCAATGCCACGAACGGTAGCCACCGGCGATTCCCCACGAAGGGCGAACTGGCTGGCGCGTCGCCAGGTGATCATCGACCGGTCGGCGCCCGTCTTCGCCCGAAACGGGTATCACGCCACCGGGATCATGGAGCTCTGTGTCGCCAACAACTTGGGCAAGGGCGCGCTCTATCACTACATCGGCTCCAAAGAGGAGCTCCTGGCCGCCATCCACGACCGGGTGATGGATGAGGTGATGGCCGGCGCTGACCGCGTCGCCGAGGCCGGTGGCTCCCCCCCTCGGCAGCTGGCGATGCTCGGCGAAGAGCTGCTCGATGTGATCCACCGCTATCCTGATCACGTCTGGGTCTTCCTGCACGAATTCCCCGCGCTGACCGGAGAGCGGGCCGCGCAGTTCCGCGAACGGCGCCGAGGGTACGAAGAACGGGTCGAGGCGGTTCTCCAGGCGGGTGTCGACTCGGGTGAGTTCCGTGAGTTGCAGCCGAAGCTGACCGCCATGGCTTGGCTCGGGATGCACAACTACACGTACCTGTGGTTGAAGGCGGGTGGACAGCTTTCGGCCCGGGATGTGGCCAAGCCGTTCGCCGACATCTTCATGCGAGGCATCACCAGTCCGACCCCCGAAGCCGGCGACTAGGACTGTTCAAGGCGCCGAGTACCCGCCGTCGACCACGATCGCCGATCCGGTCGTCCAGCGTGAGGCGTCGCTCGCCAGGTAGGAATAGGCACCAGCCAGGTCGCTGGCCGTCCCTATTCCGAGGGGATGCCGACCGGCCACCGCATCCAGCGCGCCCGGTGGGAGATCCGCATGGATCGAAGACCGGAACGTCCCCGGGCACACACAGTTGACGCGGATGCCGTCGGGTGCGTACTCAACGGCGGCGACCTTTGCGAGCTGGATCACAGCGGCTTTCGTTGCGCAGTACGGGGCCGCGTGCGACCAGGCCGTCACACCGGCGACCGACGCCGTCAACACGATCGATCCCGACCGTTGAGGGCGCATGACGGCCACGGCGGCACGGATTCCGTTGACGGCACCGAGGAGGTTGATCCGAAAGGCGCGCTCCCAATCCGCGGTTGTCAGATTGTGGATCCGACCGTTCGGTGAGAGCACGCCGGCGTTGCTGATCAGGACGTCGAGGTGGCCGAAGCGGTCGACAGCTCGGGCGATGACCGACTCGACGTCGGCGAATTCGCTCACGTCCGCCAGCACCGTCTCGACCGACCCGTCGGATGCGGGAAGGCCGGCGACGGTTGTCTCGAGCGACGGGGCGCTGACATCACTCAAGAGAAGATCAGTGGCGGGCTCGCCAGCCAGCTGTCGCGACACTGCTGAGCCGAGCGCCCCGCCCGCTCCTGTAATGGCGACGGTCCGTCTTTGTGGTGTCATACCAGCAGGTATCCGCCGTCGATACTGAGCACGGTTCCAGTGACGAACGAGGACGCCTCGGAGACCAGGAACTGGTAGGCGCCGGCCAAGTCGGTTGGTGCCCCCCAGCGTCCTTGCGGCGTATGCCCGGTGATGGCGGCCGACAGGGTCGGGTTGTTCTTCCATGCTTCGGAAAGCGGGGAGTCGAACCACCCGGGTGCGACAACGTTCACGGTGATGCCGACAGGGGCAAGATCCAGGGCCAAGCCCTTGGCCATACCGACCATGCCGGCTTTGGAGGCGCTGTAAGCGGCCAGCCCCAGGCGCGGCCGCTCCCCCAGGACAGAGCCCGTAAAGATCAACCTCCCGCTCCCTTCCATCACCCGGGCGGCGGCGCGGGCCCCGAGGAAGGCGCCCGTGAGATTCACGTCCACGATCTGGCGCCACACGGCGGCGTCGGTCTGGCGCGGCCCGGCCACGATCGGCGAAATCCCGGCGTTGCAGATCCAGGCATCGACACCGCCCCATTCGCCCACCAGGGCGTCGGCCACCGCCTCGTTGAAGTCCTCGTCCGTCACGTCACCACTGAGCACCAATGACGGCCCGGACAGCACCTCGGCGACCGTTTTCAGGTCCCTCTCGGTGCGGGCCACAAGCGCCACGGATGCGCCGGCGTCGGAGAAGGCGTGGGCCAGCAGGGCACCGAGGCCACGGCTGGCTCCGGTGATCACCACACGCTTGCCGGCGACCGAACCGGGATCGGGGAAGGACTCGGGGATCTCGATTTCACCGATCATCGCTCTTCCCTCTTTGTACCGACCGACCGGTATACTACACAATTCGTGACCATCGACGGCTCCACATCGTCAGCGTTCTCGATGGCTGACCTCATCGAGATGTACCGCCGGATGCTGGTGGTCCGCGGTTTCGAACAAAGGGTGGCGGCGCTCTATCGCGACGGTGAGGTTCCCGGCTTCGTGCACCTCTCGATCGGGCAGGAGGCGACGGCGGTGGGCGCGTGCTGGCCCCTGCGTGCCGCGGACGTGATCACCTCCACCCATCGCGGCCATGGGCACTGTTTGGCCAAGGGCCTGGATCCACTCGGGATGTTCGCCGAATTGATGGGCAAGGACAGGGGGACCAACCGCGGCCGGGGGGGCTCGATGCATATCGCCGACCCGAAGCTCGGGATCTTCGGTGCCAACGGGATCGTGGCGGCGGGACTGCCGATCGCCGTGGGTGCAGGGACGGCGGCGCAGCTCCGGGCTGATGGCACCATCGCAGTGGCGTTCTTCGGCGACGGCGCGTCAGCACAGGGGGCATTCCACGAGGCGGTGAACCTCGCCGCCGTGTGGGAGCTGCCGGTGGTCTTCTTCTGCGAGAACAACGGCTACGCCGAGTTCTCCCCGGCATCAACCCAGCATGCCGCGTCGCTCGAGCAGCGGGCAGCGGGTTACGGAATCAGCTATGTGGGCGTCGACGGCAACGATGTCACGGCGACGGCAGCCGTGATGGAGGAAGTGGTCTTCGCTGCACGCGCCGGAGGCGGTCCTGCCGTCGTAGAAGCAGCGACCTACCGCTGGCATGGCCACTACGAAGGTGATCCGCAGCGCTACCGGTCAACGGATGAAGTCAGTGCCTGGGAGGCGCGTGACCCGCTGGTGGCGCACGAGGGCCGGCTTCGAGAGGTCGGTGTCGGAGACGACGAGATCAAAGCGCTCGAGTCCGCGGTGGCCGACCAGCTCGACGACGCGGTCACCGCCGCCCGCCGCCTCGCAAGCCCGCAGGCAGCCACATTGACCGACTTCGTCCTGCGTGCGAGGCCGACGCGGGTCGAGCCGACACCGCCCCGGGGGGATGCGCCGACGTTCCGCACCATGGACGCGATCCATGCAGCCCTCGAAGCTGAGCTCGCTGATGACCAGCGGGTATTCGTGGCCGGCATCGACATCGGTGCCGGCGGCAACGTGTTCGGGATAACGCGGGGACTTGCCGAGCAGTTCGGGGAACGACGCGTACGTGACACCCCCATCTCCGAGACGGCGATCATCGGACTCGGCGTGGGTGCGGCCATGGCGGGGATGCGGCCCGTGGTGGAGATGATGTATCTCGACTTCGTCGGCGTGTGCTTCGACCAACTGCTCAACCAGGCCGCCAAGCTTCCGTTCATGACCGGCGGGGCTGCGGAGATGGGGCTGACGGTGCGCACCCAGTTCGGTGCCGGCCGCTCCTCAGGAAGCCAGCACTCGCAAAGCCTCGAAGTGCTTCTGGCACACATCCCGGGACTGTCCGTTGTCATGCCGTCGACACCGGCGGACACCTACGGCCTACTCCGATCTGCGATCCAGGACCCGAATCCGGTGGTCTTCATCGAGAACCGCCTCCTGTACGGCATGAAGGGACCGAAGCCGCCGTCCGACTACATCGTTCCGATCGGTAAGTCAGCAGTTGTCCGTTCCGGAGCCGACGTGACCGTCGTGTCGGTCTCACGGATGGTCCATGAGGCGATCGCCGCCGCCGAGCGGGTCGGCGACGAAGGCATCTCGGTCGAGGTGATCGACCTGCGCACCGTGGCCCCCCTCGACATTGCGCCCATCCTCGATTCGGTGCATAAGACGAGCCGGCTCCTCATTGCCCATGAGGCCGTCGTGCCGTTCGGCATCGGTGCGGAGATCGCCGCCACTGTGGGGCGCGAGGGTTTCTGGGACCTCGACGCGCCTATCGAGCGGATCGGCGCCGCCGCCACACCGCCCCCGTACGCTCCCGATCTCGAGCAGGCCTGGCTTCCGGACCGCGGCAACATTGCCGACGCCCTCCGGCGCCTGGTTGCCCTCTGACCCGCCTGTCAGGCAGCGTTCGCACTCTGTCGGCCCGGTTCAGCATGTCGGTCGATTTTGAGACAGGCTGATGGCATGGCCATCGAGGTGCTCTTCGCCAGTGTGCCGGTTGCGGACCTGCGGAAGGCGATCCCGTGGTACGAGGCGCTTTTCGGGCGCTCAGCCGACATCGTCCCCAACCAGAACGAGCTGATGTGGCGCATGACTGGGAACGGCTGGATCTACGTGATCGGGGACACCAAGCGAGCGGGAGGCACCGTCGTAACCATCGCGGTCAACGATTTGGAACAGCTGGTCACGGATCTGGCGGATCGGGGGATCAGCCCAGGGCAGATCGTGGCCGTCGGTGACGCTGGGCGCAGGGCCGACGTTGTTGACCCCGATGGGAATGTGCTCAGTTGGATTCAGGTCACCAACAGCCACTAGATGGTGTGCCGCCCAGATGGTGCGCTGCGAGGGTCGGCGGATGGTCGGAGGGAAACCGGGGGCAAGAGCCGCGGACCGGGGCTCCATGAGGCGGTCGGCATCGGGGCAGGAATCCGCTACCCTCTCGGCTCGTACCGCATCGCCACTGCCCCCGATCCGAACTCCAGCCGGCCCATGAGCTTCAGGTCGAGATGCTTCGACAGCCCCGCGAACAACGTCGGCCCGTGGCCGGCGAGCCTGGGATGCACCACGAACTCGTACTCATCAATCAATCCCAGCTCCGCCAACGCTCGTGGGAGTTTCACACCTCCCACCAGCATCCCCTTGCCCGACTCCCGCTTGAGTTGCTGAACGGCCTTGCCCAGATCCCCGCGCACGAGTTCCGCGTTCCAATCGACCTCCTCCAGGGTGCTCGACACGACGTACTTGTTCGCCGTGTCGATCGTCTGGGCGAACGCTTCCATCCAATCAGGTCTTGCTCCCGTCGGCGCCGGCAGCCGCCACGCTGACTCCATCATCTCGTAGGTCACCCGCCCGAAGAGAAGGGCATCGGCCTGGTTGAGGTTCTCGACCGCATGACGATGCAAGTCTGCGTCCGCGGGGAATGCAAGATGATCGCAGCACCCGTCCAATGTGACGTTGATTGAGTACCGAAGGGGTCGCACTTCGCAAGGGTACCGCGGTGTGCTCAGCCGCAAGCCTTGACCGACGCCGGCTTGACCAACACCAGGTCGACCTCCGTCTCCGAACTCGAATCCCGGGTCGACCGCTTGGTCCCACTGGAACGACAGAACGCGTCTGGCGGGGCTGGCCTCTGCCGTTGACCCGTCAGCCCGGGCCTTTCCGTCCCAGTAGATGAAAGACGCGACTGAGCTGGCGATAGGGATCTCGTCGACTGGCTTCGAGTTCGACGGCGGCCATCGCCTCTACTTGCTGTGATTCGCTGGGGTCCAACTCGGCTCCACTGAACTCGAGCCAGTCGACGAACAGCCACACCCCGTACCAGCGCAGTGGCTCCACGCCCTGGTTCTGCATGAGTTCGCTGAGTCCCTCCACCGTGTCGGCTCGGTCCTGAACTCCCAGCACCCCAACCTCACTGGTGGTGGCAAACGAGGCCAAGGCGTCGTCCCACCGCCGCTCCAAAGCCGGGCGCACCGCCATCGCCTTGGCATTCCCCGTCATGATCGAGACCACGCCACCGGAAGCAGCGCACCGGCACAGCTGGTAGACCAAAGGAGCCGGGTCCTCCAAGTACCCGAGTACGCCATGGCACAAGACAGCAGCGAAGCGTCCCCCATTCACCGCCTCCTCGGCACTCTCGCCGTCGGACAGCAAGAGCGTCACCCTTCGCTGGGCCTCATCAGGTAGGAGCTGGAGTCGCTGTTGAGCTCTGTCCAGCATGGCCGGTGACGAGTCGAGGAGTGTCACCTCGTATCCGGCTTGCGCCAGCGGAAACGACTGATTGCCCGCGCCGCCGCCGACATCGAGCACACTCACCGGAGGCGCCGGCAGGTGCTCGAGCAGATGGTGGTGCATCACATAGGTGCGCACGTACCCTTTCACCGAGGCGTAGGCCCCATCGACAAACTGGTCAGCCAGACCGGCCCAGACGTCCTCATCCATCACACGAAGATATCCCCGGTGATGCCGGTTCGAGGTGACCAGGCCCTTGGCTCAACAGCCCAATGTGCGGGCGATGACCAAGTGTTGGATCTCGTTGGTGCCTTCGCCGATCTCGAGCACCTTCGAGTCACAGTAGAACCGGGCGACCGGCGTTTCGAGCATATAGCCGAGACCGCCGTGGATCTGGACTGCCTCTGATGCCGCCCATGTGGCGGTGCGGCTGGCTTTCAGCTTTGCCATTGCCGCCTCCTTCTGGAAGGGCTGACCGGTGTCCCGCAGGTAGGCTGCGCGATAGGTCAGCCAGCGTGCTGACTCGAGCTCCGTGGCGATGTCGGCCAGCTTGAACTGCACGGCCTGGAACTTGGAGATGGGCTGCCCGAACTGCACCCGCGTACCGGCATACGCGGCGGCCAAGTCGAGCACCGCCTGGGTCAGACTGAGCGACAAGGCCGCGATCGAGATGCGTCCCACCTCGAGCGTGCGCAAAAACTGGCTCAGACCCACATTCGGATCACCGAGGAGGTGGTCGTCGGGAATCCAAACGTCATCCAGGTAGAGCTGGCGTGTATCGAGGCCGCGCCAACCGATCCCACGCATCTTCGGCCCCATGGTGAAGCCGACTGTGTCCTTCTCCACGACGAAACTCCCGAACCTCGGCGTCTGGCCCTCGCTCGGCTCGATTCGCGCCAGAAGCGTCACCCCGAACGACATGTCCGTCCCGGCGTTGGAGATGAATGTCTTCGTGCCGTTGATCAGCCAGCCGCCGTCACGCCGCTCGGCATGGGTGCGGATGCCACGGGCGTCGGATCCGGCGTCGGGCTCAGTGAGCCCGAAGGCGCCGAGCACGCGGCCCTCGGCAAGCGGTCTCAACCAGCGCTCTCGCTGGGCGTCACTACCGAACAGGTAGAGCGGCAACGAGCCGATCGTGACGTGCGCCTGCCACGCTGCCGCCACGGACTGGTCCGCCAGCCCGATCTGCTCCATGGCGGCCACGAAGCCGACCGTCGACATGCCGATCCCGCCCCACTCCTCCGGGATGAGCATGCCGAGCAGCCCGAGCTGGCCCATCTCGCGGAGCAGATCGGTCGGGCACCGCTCCTCCTCCCAGGCCAGCGGCGCACGACCGGCGATCTCCTGTTGTGCGAAGCCACGACAAAGGTCGACGAGATCCTGTTCGTGCTCGTTGAGCGATAAGTCCACGGACCGCCCCTATTGCCCGGCGATCGGGAGCTCAGGAGGCAGCGGACTCTCCGCCCCTCGGGAACAGGTGGGCCATGAACTCCGTGGACCAGGCATTGAGGTCAGCAGGGACGTGGTAGCCGGCTTCGTCATTGATCGCAGTCCAATTCCGGGCGACGTCCTCAATCGTCGGATCCGGCGTCGGATGGACGTACCCTTCGGTCGATGCGATGAAGATCCGAGCGAAGCGACCAGCGCCGGCTGCGTAGATCTCACCGCTGACCGGGCAATCCTCGTGGGCAAGGTACGCGACCATCGGTGCGACGAGATCGGGCGACATCTGCGCCGAGGGAGCGCCCCCGGGGGAGTCCTCCTCGGTGGAGGTCTGGCCTGCCATCCGTGTGTATGCCGCAGGCGCAATGAGGTTGACCTTGATGCCATGAGCAGCGCCGGCGGTTGTCAGGCTGCGGGCGAGTCCGATCACGGCGCCCTTGGCTGTTGCGTACGAGAGGTTCTCCGGCAGGCCGAACAGACCCGAGGAAGTCGTCATCACGATCCGGCCGTAGCCTTGCTCGACCATGTGTGGCCATGCAGCGCGGGTGGTATTGAACGAGCCGCCTACATGGACGGCAAGGTGACCGGCGAGGTTCTCGGCGTCGGCCTCGGGGAGCCCCGCCCATCGGATGATGCCGGCGTTGTTGATCAGAATGTCGAGGCGACCGAACTGTTCGATGGCCGCATCGATGAGCGACAGGCCGCCGGCAACCGTGGCCACGTCGCTGTTGTCGGCCAGCGCGGCCCCACCCGCGGCGACGATCTCGGTGGCCACATTCGATGCCACCCCGGCGTCCTCTCCCACGCCACTCTTCGATCCACCCAGGTCATTGACCACGACGCTGGCGCCCCGGTCGGCCAGCAGCAGGGCATGGGCCCGACCGATGCCGCGTCCGGCACCGGTGACGACGGCAACACGACCCTCGAAGCTGTGCCTGCTCACCACCAAACCGTCCTTCGTTGCCGCTGGTTCACGAATCGCTGCCGGAAGGTGCCATTGGCACAGGTGGCGCCCAGTCGCCGCCTTCGTGCCGCATGGCCGGAGGCCGGGGGCGTTGTCCTAGGCCTGGGGCGCCGCCGCGGCCACCGGAGCGCTGAATCCGAGGAGACCGCCGAGGGTTCCGCCCACCATGGCGGCGCGCTCGTTGGCGGGGACATCGGCGAAGAGCTTCTCCAGGAGCTGCCGGCTGCCGCGGAACGTACCTTCGGCGTGCGGGTAGTCGTTGCCCCAAACGATCGTCGACAACCCGGTGATGTGCCGGCAGGCGACCGCCACGGGGTCGTCCTGGAACGAGACATGGAACTGGCGCCGGACATACTCGCTGGGCATCAAGGGGTACGGCCACTTCTCGTTCAGCCGGAACAGCTGCGCCATGCTGCTCTGGTCCTCCGGAGGGCGGGTGTCGTCCCAGTAGCCGAGCCACCAGTCGGGGTCCTGGCCGATCCCGGTGACCCAGCATTTGTCCATGCTGCCCACCAGCGAACCCAGCCAGTGAGCGTTGAATTCGATGAGTGCAAAGTGGAGGTCGGGGTAGCGCTCGGGCACACCGCCGCCGATGAGCTCGCACATGACCTGCTGTGGGACGATCGTGCTGTAGATCGACTGGGTGACCATCCGCTTCGACGCCGACTTCCCGGTCATCGGTTGGTTGACCTGTGCGGCGGACTCCATGACGACCTTAAGTGTGGTGGAGGCCGGGTCGTTGACCTTCACCCCGCCTGTCTGGGTGTGGATGAACACGTGCACGCCGTTGGCTTGCGCCGCCTCCCAAACCGGATCGAAGTCCCGCGAGTAATAGGGCTTTGGTGCCACCGCCGGCAGCAGGATGGCCCGGAGGCCCCCGGCGGCGACCCGCTCGATCTCGGTCACCGCCTCATCGACATCGGTGAGAGGAATGGGGGCGGTGGGAACCAGACGCGAGAAGTACGGCGTGAACCGCTCGATGATGTAGTCGTTGTAGACACGGGCGTGCGCCATGGACAGCTCGTGGTCGTCGGAGTAGAGCCCGAAGAGCGAGAGGTTCGGATGCATGACACCGACGTCGACCCCATCGAGGTCGAAGTCCTCGAGGATCATGTCGGGGTCGCCCTCGGGCATCCGACCGCCCGTCTGGCGGTACCGGGAGATCGTCCACCCCTCGAAGCCGGGGGAGTGCAGACGCCGGAACTTCCGGGCCCCACCCTCCACGAGCGGCTCGATCTCGAAGTCGTCCTCCCAGACGGCCCGGTCCCGCAGGTGCTTGGGGAGGCGGGTGACGAACAGGTCGGTCGGCTCGAGGATGTGCCCGTCGGCGGATACGACAAGTTGCTTCGCTGCCATGGAGTTGTGACCTTCCTGCGCCGGGACGCAAGATCTCGAAGAACGCGCGTGCGCAGACGCGGTACCCTGCGCCGTGAGTCTAGACCAACCGGTCGGTACAGGCAACGCTGACGCCCGGTCCACGGTCCTGCGCCAGAGGGAGAATCGACCATGACCAAGCGGTGGAGGCAACGCCCGACCGGCTCGACGTGGGGGGACTGGGGCGAGGACGACGAACTCGGCCGCATCAACCTGCTCACCCCCGAAAAGGTGCTCGAAGGCGTACGGGAGGTCGAGGCCGGCATCAGCTTCTGCCTGAGCCTGCCGCTCGACTATCCCGGCGGGACCGCCCTGAACCAACGCCGTCATCCGCCGGTCCTGGCGCCGACCGAGGACATGCAGGGCGATCCCGACACCTTCTACAACGTCCGCATGAGCCAGATGGAGAGGTGGGGGGACCCGAAGTACATCGATGTGTGGGCGGACGACGTGGTGACCCTGTCGCTGCAGTACTCGACCCAGTGGGACTCACTCGCCCACGTCGGTGCCGAGTTCGACGCCGACGGCGACGGGGTCGAGGAGGCGGTCTACTACAACGGGTACCGGGCCGGTGTCGATCTGGTCGGGCCCCGGCCCGACGCGGCGGGGGACGGGGGCGGCCACCGGTGCTTCGCACACCATCTCGGTCTGGAGCACATGGCCTACCAGGGAGTTCAAGGACGGGGTGTCCTCATCGACCTGGCCCACCACCTGGGACACGATTGGCGGGGTGTCGACCTGAAGATGCTGAAGGAGATCATGTCCGCGGACGACATCGTCGTGGAGCCGGGTGACATGCTTCTGCTCCACACCGGCTTCGCCACCGAGGTCCTCAACTGGAACCGCAACCCCGATCCCGTCAAGATCCACACGCTTTGCACCTACCTCGATGCCCGGGACGAAGCGCTGCTGCAGTGGCTCAGCGACTCGCAGATCTCCGCGCTGGTGGCTGACAACTACGCGGTCGAGGGCCTGACCGGGCGCGACCGCGACGAGAGTCGGCACTCGTTCCTCCCCATCCACCACCTGTGCCTGTTCCGCCTCGGCGTGCCCCTGGGGGAGATGTGGTACCTGCACGAGCTCGCCTCGTGGCTGCGCCAGCACGACCGCAGCCGATTCCTGCTCACGGCGCCCCCGTTGCGGATGCCCGGCATCGTCGGCTCGCCGTTGACGCCGGTCGCTACCGTCTGACGAGCGCGGGCCCGCAGCGGCCCCTCATGCCGTCGCCTCCTGAGGGTTGGACGCACGTGACAGGCTGAATGCCCCGTAGTCGTTGTCGCGGACCCTCCTGATCTCCTTGAAGAGCTTGGGTCGGCCGCCCGAATTCAGCAGGTACTTGCGCGGCTTCCCTGGGATGTTGGTCCCGAAGTAGTAGCTGCTCTCACCGAAGGGGGACATTGCCGACCCGTCATCGACCATCTTCGTCCACCGTTCTTCGGCATCGAGGCCCACTTCGATGGTGTCGTAACCGTGGTCGCGCAGGTAGACGAGTGTGTCGGTGATGAAGTCCACCTGGTCGCCGTTGTACCGGGGGTTGTTGCCGGCGGCCGCGTGGGGCCCACCGGGAAAGAAGAAGTTCGGAAATCCGGCGCTCTGGACGCCGAGGAAGGTCTTCGGACCGTCCGCCCAGTAGTCCTCGAGGGCGAGACCGTCCCGACCACGGACCCCCAGGCGGGTGAGGGCGCCGGTACCGAAGTCGAAGCCTGTGCCCCAGACGATGATGTCGAACTCCTGCACAGCCTGAGTCGTCTCGATCCCACCTCCGGTGATACGCACGATCGGTGTCTGCTTGAGATCGACGAGGGACACGTTCGGGCGGTTGTAGACCTCGTAGTAGCCGGTCACGAAGGGCGGTCGCTTCTCGGCGTAGAGATGGTCCCTCGGAATCAGCCTCTCGGCGGTCTCCGGGTTCCTGACGAGGCTGCGGATCTTTGCGGCGATGAACTCACACCACAGGGCGTTGGCGGCCCGGTCCACCGTCAAGTCGGTGTAGTTGCTGGTCAGCTTCGAAAACCCGGGGCTGTTCCACATCGTCTCGAAGAATGCCAAACGCTGCTCGATGGGGTCATCGAAGGTGTGGCGATCGTGTGCGGGGTGGAGGAACCCGGACGGCGACTCGTTCAGTGTCTTGCACATTGCCTCGAATCCAGCCCTGAGCTCGGCCTGCTCGTCGGGCGTGATCGGTCCGTTGTTGAGTGGCGTGCACCAGTTGGCCGAGCGCTGGTACACCGTCACGGAGGCAACTTCGTCGGCGATGGCCGGGATCACCTGCACACCGCTCGATCCGGTGCCGATGACGGCAACCCGCTTGCTTGCGAAGTCGACCTGCTCCGCCGGCCACAATCCCGTGTGGTACGACTCGCCGCGGAAGCCCCTGCGTCCCGGCACCTCCGGGAAGTACGGCACCGAGAGGACGCCGGTGGCGGCGACCAGGAATTTCGTCTGGTATTCGGAGCCGTTGCTGGTCGCCACGGTCCAGGTGCCCGACGAGTCGCTGTAGACGGCCGAGGAGACCTTGGCGCCGAATCGCATGAAGCGCCGTAGGTCGAAGCGGTCCACCACGTGGTTGAGGTACCGCTCGATTTCCGGTTGCTCGGCGAAATGCTCCTGCCACTGCCATTCTTCGAAGAGCTCTCTCGAGAACAGGTAGGCGTAGGTGTAGCTCTCTGAGTCGAACCGCGCCCCGGGATAGCGGTTCCAGAACCACGTACCCCCCACGCCGTCGCCCGCCTCGACCAGCCGGGCCGAGAATCCCGCCTCATGAGCACGGAAGAGCTGGTAGATACCGGTGATTCCTCCCCCGACCACCAGCACGTCGATGTCCACGACGACGCGGTCCGAGCTCTGGTCGTGGGCGGGATCAGGGGATGTCATGAGCCTCCGCGGCGATGAGCCCGACAGGGAGCGGATCGTGCCACCGGCATGCACGTCGCGCCGTCCCCGGCTGCCGGCGCAATCTTGTACCGACCGGTCGACCGGTGAGTATACACTCTGCGAAACGCACGCCGAGAGAAAGGGGGCGCGGGTGGCGATCGTGGATCGGAGATGGTCGGCACTCCCGGTGCCCTACGCGATGGAGTTTCCGGACCGGGCCCGCAAGGAGCGCTATTTCGACCCGGACTTCTACCAGATGGAGGTCGAGCTGCTCTGGCCACGGGTCTGGCAGATGGCGTGCCGGCTCGAGGAGATCCCCCGGCCGCATGATTTCGTCGAGTACGAGTTCCTCGATCAGTCAATCGTCGTGGTGCGCACCGATGATCTGGGTGTGAGGGCCTTCCAGAACACCTGCCGTCATCGTGGCGTCAAGGTCGTGGAGGGTCGAGGTACCTGCGAGAAGGGGTTCATCTGTCCGTTCCACGGGTGGTGCTACGGCGCCGACGGCACGAACACCTTCGTGCCACAGGCCAAGACGTTCGCCGAGCACAACCTCCAGCCGGAGGACCTAGACCTCACGCCGGTGCGGAGCGGGACATGGGGTGGGTGCGCGTGGATCAACCTCGATGACGACGCTCCGCCATTGCGACAGTGCATCGAACCGTTCGCCACCATCCTCGACGCATGGAAGGTGGAGTCGATGGGGGCCGAGTGGTGGAAGGCCTGCCGTCTCCCGGTGAACTGGAAGCTCGCCGAAGAGGCGTTCATGGAGCAGTACCACGTGGTCCAGACCCACCCCCAGCTCGTCATCCCCGGGAGGGTCCCACCGCGCAACGGCGGGGCGGTCGACCCGCGGTCACTCATAGACGCGGAGATCCACTACTTGCGCACGATGAGCGAGGGCATGGCCGGGATGGTGCATGCCGACGACGTGCGCGTCGCCGAGGGCCTGCGGGACCTCGAGCTGCCGAGCGACCCGAAGCTGGCCATGCAGACCTGGTACCGAGCGCTGAACGATGCGATCGTGCGCTGGCACCGGAACTCGGGATGTGACATCCCCGACCTCAACGATCTCGAGGCATGGGGCCTCAACGAGCCGATGGCCTATTGCTTTCCGCATTACTTCGTCCTACCCATGTACAGCAGCGCCTCCGCATACCGCTTCCGACCGCTCGGACCGGAGGAGACACTGATGGAGATCTGGTCACTCACGCGGTTTCCCGAGGGTGGCGGCCCGGCGAGGCTTCCGCCGCCCGAGCCATGGGAGTGCGATGATCCACGGTGGCCGCCGATTCCTGCTCAGGACTTCTCGAACCTGCCGAGGCAGCAGCGTGGCCTGCATGCCAGGGGGTTCGAGTACATGCGCCTGTCCGAGCGAGCAGAGGGCGGGATCGTCAATTTCGAACGAACTCTCGACGGCTTCCTGGCCGGCCTTCCCTACGAGAGGCTGCTTCCGGCGCTGCAGTCGGTCAACGTGAACCCCCTGGTGAGACCCATTGCGGACATCGGATTCTGAGAGCGGACCTCGATCATGAACCGGAACGGCGAACTCACCCGGGAGTTGTCCACGTGAACCCGAAGATGACGTTTGCCGAGGTCGCCGAGGGCGTGCGCGCCGCCATCGCCGTGTACACCCAGGCCCTCGACGACGGCCGTACCGACGACGTCGTCGCCACCTACTGCACCGACGGGGCCTGTGAGATCCCGGGCGTGGGCACCCATCAGGGTCACCACGCGCTGCGCGACGCCTACTCGAAGTGGGAGCCGGACCGACCCCAACGTCACCTCGTTCTCAACACCGTCGTCACCCGATGGAGCGACACCGAGGCCACTGCCATCAGCGATGTCGTCTTCCTACTGCTGGGCGACTCGGGCTGGTCGATCCAGCTCGTAGGTCGGTATCACGACACTCTCCATCACGACAGTGGTGCGTGGCGATTCCACCATCGTTCGGCGTCGTTCGTGACGGACCGTTCACCACGCAAGGAGACAGCATGAGCGACGCCCTCTTCGACTACGACGCCATCGACTTCTTCCGCGGCAATGAGCTCGTCGCCGATCCGTACCGGTACTTCGACTGGCTGCGAGCGCAATGCCCGGTACGACGCGAGCCGCAGCAAGGCGTCTACATGGTCACCGGGTACGACGAGGCGTGCGCGGTGTACACGGACACCGACACGTTCTCATCCTGCAACTCGGTGACCGGACCATTTCCGGGCTTTCCTGTTCCGTTGGCGGATGGCGACGATGTGAGCACCCTCATCGAACGGCACCGCCACGAGCTGCCCTTCTCCGACCAGCTCACGACGATGGACCCACCAAAGCACCACGACCACCGGCACCTGGTCATGCGGCAGCTCACGCCGAAGCGGCTCAAGGAGAACGAGGAGTTCATCTGGCGGCTCGCCGACCGTCAGATCGACGAATGCATGGCGGGGAGCGAATGCGAGTTCATCAGCGACTACGCCAACCCGTTCACATTGTTCGTCATCGCCGACCTCCTGGGAGTCCCGGAGGAGGAGCACGACGAGTTTCGAGTGGCCTTGACTCGCAGGCCGGGCAACAATGCCGTCGGCAGCACGAAGGACATGATGTCGCACAACCCGCTGGAGTGGCTCTACGACCGCTTCAGCCGCTACATCGAAGATCGACGTCACCAGCCTCGCAACGACGTACTCACCGCGCTGGCGACCACCACCTTTCCGAACGGAGAGCTACCTGAGGTCATCGACGTCGTCCGAGTCGCCGCCAACCTCTTTGCCGCCGGACAGGAGACGACCGTGCGGCTCCTCGGCGCCGTCCTGCAGCTCATCGGCGACCGTCCGGAGCTGCAACGGCTTCTGCGGGAGCAGCGTGAGCTGATCCCGAACTTCGTGGAGGAGACGCTCAGAATCGAGTCCCCGGTGAAGGGCGATTTCCGGCTCGCACGACGACGGGCGACCATCGCCGGAGTCGACATCCCCGCGGGCGGGACGCTGATGGTGCTCAACGGCGCCGCCAACCGCGATCCCCGCCGGTTCGAGAACTCGGCGGAGTTCCGGATCGACCGCGACAATTCGCGCGAGCACCTTGCCTTCGGACGCGGCGTCCACAGCTGTCCGGGTGGCTCGCTCGCTCGTATGGAGACGGTGGTGAGCATCGATCGGCTCCTCGACCGCACCGAGCAGATCGGCATCTCCGAGGTCCACCACGGCCCCCTTGGCTCCCGCCGCTACCGGTACATGCCGACCTACATCCTCCGGGGTCTGACTGAGCTGCACCTGGAGCTCACCCCCTCCAGCACGGAGGACGGCTGATGCCCGTGCAGATCCTCTGCACCGGGCCGTCATCTGCCTCCTCCGGGCTGCTCCCGGGCCACCGACGTTGCCGTAGGAGCCGACGATGACGTCAGACCGCCATCCGCCGGTCTTCCCCATGTTCGACACCGCCGAGGACGAGCGCCGCCACCGCAAGCAGCGCCTGGCCGCCGCTTTCCGGCTGTTCGGACAGTTCGGATTCGACGAAGGGATCGCGGGTCACATCACGGCACGGGACCCGGAGCTACTCGACCACTTCTGGGTCAACCCACTGGGGATGAACTTCAAGCTCATCCGGGTCAGGGACCTCATCCTCGTCAACGCCAGCGGTGAGGTGGTCGACGGCAACTGGCCGGTCAACGCGGCCGCGTTCGCCATCCACTCGCAGATCCATGCGGCTCGGTCCGACGTGGTGGCCGCCGCCCACGCCCATTCGGTGCACGGCAAGGCGTGGTCTGCATTTCGCCGACCACTCGATCCACTCACCCAGGACTCGTGCGCGTTCTACGGCGATCACGCCGTCTTCGACGACTACACCGGCGTCGTGCTCAGCGTCGAGGAAGGCAAGCGAATCGCTCACGTGCTCGGCCTGAACAAGGCCGTCATCCTGTCCAACCACGGGCTGCTGACCGTCGGGCAGACGTCGGTCGACGAGGCGGCGTGGTGGTTCATCACCATGGAGCGCACCTGCCAGGCACAGTTGCAGGCTGAGGCGGCCGGAACGCCCGTGCTCATCGATCCAGGGCAGGCTCGGGAGACGGCCCCACAGGTGGGGCCTCCCATGGCGGGTTGGCGGGCGTTCCAACCGCTCTACGAGTGGATCGTGACGATCCAGCCCGACCTGCTCGACGAGTGAGCAATTGCTCGTGAGCTGCCATTTGGCCGATCGATGGCACAGGGCCTGACAAGGGAGGTTTCGGATGATCGTCGTTGTCGTCAAGCAACCGGTGCGAGCCAAGTACGCGGATGACTTTCCATCCCTCGTGGAGGAGTTCACGACGGCTACGCGAGCAGAGCCGGGGAACATGTCCTTCGATTGGTACCGGAGTGCCGAAGACCCGAACCTGTGGGTTCTGATCGAGGTCTTCCGTGACCGCGAATCGGGAGATGCGCATGTCGAGTCGCCCCACTTCAAGGCGGCGATGGAACAGATGCCCCGTCTGCTGGCGGCCGCCCCGGAGATCATCAACGTCGAGGTCCCCGGCGACAGCTGGTCGCAGATGAGCTAGGGGTTCCGCCTTCGAGTCGGGCGTCGCCGACCGGGCCGGGCGATTCTGTGAGCCTCCGAGGTCCGACGCCTACGTCTCGCTAGGCTTCCGGTACATGGACCTGGGCACCGTCGGCGTCTGGTGGAGCGCGTCGTGGCGAGCTGACGACGGCTCAACCGATGTCGCGGCCGAGCTCGAGGAATTGGGCTACCGGGCACTGTGGTCGTCCGGGGGGTTCGAGCCGGGCCTGGCCCGACACTTCGAGCGCATGCTCTCGGCGACGACGCACGTGATCGTGGCCAGTGGCATTGTGAGTGTGTGGGCAACGTCCCCCGAAGTGGTCGCTCCGGCGGTGGCCGACCTCGAAGCCCGGTACCCGGGACGCTTCGTCCTCGGTCTGGGAGTGAGCCACGCCCCGATTGTGGAGAACTACGCCCATCCCCATGCCCGGATGGCGGCCTTCCTCGACGCGCTCGACGGGCTCGACGGGGAAGGGGCCGAGGTGGGGAAGGGTCGCAGGGTGCTCGCCGCCCTCGGCCCGAGAATGCTGGCACTGGCCCGCGACCGCGCCGCCGGGGCGCACCCGTACTTCGTTCCCGTCGAACACACGGCCTATGCCCGCACGATCCTGGGCGAAGGTCCCGTCCTGGCTCCTGAGGTCACGGTCGTCTTGGAGCGCGACCCCACCGCGGCACGCCGTCTGGCCAGGACGTTCACTGCCGGGTACCTCACCCTCCCGAACTATGCCGGCAACCTCCGGCGGTTCGGCTTCGGAGACGAGGACCTTTCCGATGGGGGAAGTGACCGCCTGGTCGATGCCGTCGTGGCCTGGGGGGACGTCGACGCCGTGGCCTCCCGCATCCGGGAGCATCGCGCCGCCGGAGCGGACCATGTCTGCATCCAGGTGCTGCCGACCCGAGGCGCGTTCCCGGTTGCCGCCTACCGGGAGCTGGCGCCGGCGCTCCTGGCCATCTGACCCACAGGGTCGGGAATGGAGATCAGATGTACATGCCTCCGTTGACGCCGATCACCTGGCCGGTGATGTAGCTACCACCGTCGGAACACAGGAACGAGCAGGCCGCGGCGATGTCCGCCGGGGTGCCGGCCCGTCCGAGCGGGACCATGGGCCCGACCACATCGACGCCAGGGAAGTCGCCGGCAGCTTCGGCCTTCCGGGCCATGGGGGTGTCGACCAGGCTGGGTGGGATGGTATTGACGGTGATGCCGCTACGGGCGAGCTCGACGGCCAGCGCCTTGGTGAGCCCGATCACGCCGCCCTTGGACGCCGCATAGTGGGCCATGTTGGGAGCTCCGGACTGGGCGCTCGAGGAGGAGATGGTGACGATGCGACCCCAGCCGGCGCCGAGCATGTCGGGGAGGGCGGCCTGAACGCACGTGAAGGTGCCCGTGAGGTTGACCCCGATGATCCGGTCCCACCCGTCGGCGGTGATGTCGAGGACCGGGGTGAACGATTCGATCCCGGCACTGGTGACCAGGATCTCGACAGGGCCGAGCTCCGCCCGGACGCGGTCGAACCCGGCGCCCACTGCCGTCCGGTCGACCACATCGGCGTCGACGGCGAGGACCGTCGCTCCCTCACGTTTCATTTCGGCTGCGGCGGCTTCCGCTCCCTTCAGGTCGACTATGGCGACGCGATGGCCATCGGCGGCCAGACTGCGAGCAACTCCGAGGCCGATTCCCGAAGCCCCGCCGGTGACGACAGCGACGCGGCTCACCGGCCGGCCTCCGCCACGTCGAACTCGAGGTACAGCTTGGACAGCCCGCGCAGGATCCAGGTCGGCTCGTACTGGAAGCGCCTGGCATCCGGAGGTCCGTGGTGCTCCTCGGAGAGGCGGATGTTCCGGGTGCGATCGAGGATGCGCTCGATGCTGACCCGACCCTCGGCCCGGGCCAGTGGGCCCCCCGGGCAGGAGTGGACCCCTCGTCCGAAGGCCATGTGGGACTGGACGTTGGTGCGGTCCACTCGGAACTCGGAAGGGCACTCGAAGTGCCGCGGGTCGCGGTTGGCGGCGCCGTTGAGCAGCATGACCGGCGTGCCCGCCGCCACCTCGACGCCTCCGATGGATGTCGTGCGGCGCGCCAGGCGAAAGTCGGTCTTCACGGGGCTCTCGACCCGCAGGACCTCTTCGATGAAGATGGGGATCTTGTCGGAGTCGGCCCGCAGCTCGTCCTGCATCTCCGGGTGCTCGGCAAGGTACTTCAGCGCCGCGGCCAGCAATCGGGCAGTCGTCTCCTGCCCGGCGGCGAACAGGAAGGTCGAAGTCCGCACCACCGAGACGACGTCCGGCGTTGTGCCATCGGCATACGTGGCCAGGGCCAGGTCGGTGAGCACATCCTGGCGCGGCTGCCGGCGCCGGTCCTCGATGTACTGGGTGAACCACCCGTCGAGCCAGGCCAGCGGGTTCTCTCCCACACTTCCTTCTTCACCGGCGCCGACCTCGCCGACGGTTCCACTCAGCCCGAAGCCCTCACGGAAGCGTTGGTGGTCGTCCTCCGGCACCCCGAGCAGGTCGGCCACCACCAGCATGGCAAAGGGCTGCGTGTACGAGGTGATGAACTCGCACCGGCCGTCGCCGATGAATTCGTCGAGTTGCTCGTCGGCAAGGCGCCAGATGAACTCCTCGTTGTCCCTCAGCCGCTTCGGTGTGATCAGCCGCATCAGCAGGCCCCGCTCACGGGTGTGGTCGGGCGGGTCCATCGTCACCATGTGCTCGTGCATCGGCAGCTGGTCCCGGTAGCGATCTACGACACCGCTGACGTCATCGCCGTCGAGAGGCACCGGAAAGGAGGCAAACGGGCCGATGACCGAGTTGCACGATGAGAACGCCTCGCTGTCCCGGTACACCTCGCTCGTCTCCTCGTAGCCGGTCACCGCCACCACCCCCAGGTGGGGGAGGGGGAGGACCGGGCATTCCTGGCGCAGGGCCTCGAAGTAGGGGTACGGATCCTCGACCAGCGACTCGTCGAAGAAGAAGTCGATCGTCTGCCAGTCGCTCAACCCAGGTCTCCCTTTCGTGCCATTGCTGCGCATCTGCCCAGCAATACTGAGCAATTGCTTAGCATCCGTCAGCCGTCTGTGGCAAGGTGTCGGTGTGACGCCCGCCTCCTCGCCCCGTCGCATCGGTGCCGTGGACTCCAAGACCCGGGCCCGGCTGCTGGACGCGGCCGAACTGTTGCTGCTCGAGGAGGGCTATGCCGCGGTCACCTCGCGCCGGGTGGCGGCGAAGGCCGGCCTCAAGCCGCAGCTCGTCCACTACTACTTCCGCACCATGGACGACCTCTTCCTCGAGGTCTTCCGGCGCCGCGCCGAAGAGAATGTGGCACGCGCCGAGCGGGCGATAGCCAGCGACGGATCGCTGCGGGTGCTCTGGCAGTTGAACGACGACCCCCGCGGGGCCAGGTTCAACATCGAGTTCGTGGCCCTGGCAAATCATCGAAAGTCGATCCGTAAAGAGATCGCACGCTACGCCGAGCGGTTCCGGTCCGCCCAGCTGGAGGCTCTGACGGCGGCATTGAGCGCACGGGGTGTGACCGAAGAGCGGCTCCCGCCGATCGTCGCCCTGCTCATGATGACGGGCCTGTCCCAGGTCTTGGCCCTGGAGGAGGCCCTGGGCGTCACTGCCGGCCACGACGCCACCCGCTCCTTCATCGAGCGGACGATCGCCGGGATGGATCCGGCGTCGGTAGGCACGTAGCCCGACTCGATCGCCGGACCGTCGGCATCACCTGACGTCATCGCCGAGCGGAACCGGTCGAAACCCTACCCGAGGGGTACAGCGCCGCCGGGTAACACCAGCGGCAGATCGTTGTACGTCGCAATGCCCGGTGCGGCGGCCACGACCGCCGGGATGGCGTTGATCGGAGGCATGGCCGTCATGATGTGTCCGAGCTCCATGAAGTCACCGATCGTCTCAGCCTGGAAGTCGGGCGGCGGGAGAAAGCTGATGTTTGCGGTCACCGTCGGCCGTCCGTCGATCCGGATCACCCAACCGTCCTGGTCGATCTTCCAGTCGGGGTCCAGTGTCTGTCCCTTTCGCCAGCGGACGTTGAGCTCGACGACGACTCTGTCGCCGAGGGATCCCTTCCAGCCGGCCGCCACTCCGGCAACACATCCCGCGCCGATGGCCCATGACCCGAGGTCGAGATCTGTCGTGGTCTGCGCGTACTCGGCCTCGCAGCGGACATCGTCGAGCTCGACTCCGAGCGCGTCGGCCACCATCCGCACCGCCTCACCGAAGACCGCCGTGCCCTGTGCCGTCATCACCTGCAGGTCGGGGTGATCGATCGGCTTGCCGAAACCCACCGGGATCTCGGTCGCAGGCGAGTCGTAGAAGGTTGTATCTGCGGCTTCATTGACCGTGACCTTGTCGACCCGGTCGCAGATGCCCGCCGACACGATGGCCAACAACTCGGCGAATCCCGGGCTGATGCCGGTGCCGAACATCGTCGAGCCGCCGCGCTCGCACGCCTCGGTGATCCGGTCGCGATCGGCACCCAGATTGTGGCCGGTGATGAATGCAGCCGTTGCCACGACGTTGGCACCCGACGACAGAATGCGCACGAGCTCACCGGCGTCGAGCCACATCGGGTTGTAGATCACGCAGTCTGGCCTCAGCTCGAGCAGCGCATCGATGTCGTCGGTGGCGGCAACGCCCAGCGGGTCGATGCCGCACAGCTCACCGACGTCGCGGCCCACCTTCTCCGGCGACCAGGCGTAGCACCCGACGAGCTCGAGGGCGGGCCTCGCCGCGATCGCCTTCACCGAGCTCTTTCCGACGTTTCCCGTCGTCCATTGCACGACCCGATAGCGCGCTGTGTTGGGCACTCGCACAGCATAGCCTCCGGCACCCGATCCTCATCGTTTCCGGCCTCAAGCAATCCGAGTCCTGTCCGGCATGGCTGCCCCAGAACAGTGCCGTCCGGTAGGGAGGATGGGTGACCGGTTGGCAGAGGTCCTTGGCTGATCCCCTCAGCCCTGGACGCGGGAAGGTTCGGCGAACCCGAGCAGGGCGGCGCGATCTTGAGGCAGCGCGAATCCGGCTTTGATCGTGGCATCGGTGGCGGTCTGGTAGCGCTGGAGGTATGTGGCGCGTGAGGGATACAGCTGCGCCAGCCGGGTAGGGGAGAGCGGCGTCGTCGAACCGAGGAGCAGGCAGATCGTCGAGGGGTTCGGCCCGGGCTGGCCCGAAACGGTGGCGACGGGTACGTCGACCGGTGGCGTCCTGATGCCGCCCAGCGCGATCCCGTCGGCATTGCGATCGATCTGGGGTGTGGCGCCCGGCGAGACGTCGAAGCGCGGAGCGGTGACAGGAGGCCGGCCTATCTTCAACCAGACCGTGAGCGCGCGCAGGGCCGCTTTGGCGACGATGTGCATGGCGCCGTTATTGATCGGGACCCCGCAATTGATGTATTGCGACGACGAGCCGATGAGATGGGCGTCGGCGTGCGCAGTTCCGGCCACTTCCCAGAGCCGGAAGTGATTGCTGTCGGGCTGTCGGGCCGCGTAGGAGTCGAGAATGCTCCAGTCGGTCTCGGTCTGGATGTCGAGAATGGGCGCGTCCTGATCGGTGCGGAAGATGGACGGTGTGCCGCCGATAGCTCCGACGATGTCCGCACTCTGGCCCGGACCGGCGAGGGAAAGCCCGGATGCACCACGGCTGTGGACGAAGAACCCGTCGAAGGCGTGCGCCAGCGGTTGCACGCCATTGAAGTAGGTCACGAGGGCGAATGCCGACTGGGATTCACCGGCGGCGATGAGCACGGTGGGCCGCATCCCGCTCAGGCCTGCGCCGGTCCGCAGAGCGCGGGCGACCTGGGTGTAGATGTCGAAGGAGAATCCGTCGCCGGGGTGCTCCAATGTGCCATACCGCCCGGGATCGATCGCCCTGAGGCCATTGCCGGCCTGGTCGGCGCCGGGGACTCCCTGCACGCTCACCAGCACGGGCCCACCCACTACGCCGATCATCTGGGCCGACACGCCCACCCAGGCGTCACCAGCCCGCACGATCTCCTCCTGGAGGCTCGTCCACTCGGGGTCGGCGTCGACGCCGCCACTGACATTGAGCCATTCGACGACGACCGTGCCGCTGAACGCCGAAGTCTTCGCCGGCTCCCGCACCAGTACACGAGTGCGATAGGGCGCGCTGGCGTCGGGAGCGAACGTCGACCGGCCGTCTTGAGTCTGCGCCCCCTCGAGCTTGAATGACGTGGCCGTCCCTGCGGCCGTGAACTCGTGCTGCACGTAGCCGACTCGTTGCAGGTCGGGGGGAGTGGATTCCCCCATGAACGGGCCTTTTCCGCCGGTCAGGGCGGCCAGCGCGGTCAGCCCGGCGGCGGGTCCGGGCGGCCGCACCTTCGTCGCTGATGACGTGGTCGTGGGCGATTGCCCTGCATTGCTGGCAGTGGTGCACCCGGCCAGGCCGAACAGCGCCAGGCAGGCCACCGCGGTTGCAACCCGGAAGGGGACCCGTGACGCCCGGTTGCGTCGTCCAGCCTGTTTCATCGACTCGCATCCATACGTAATTCGCCTACCGTTGGATCGGCGGCCGACCTGGCAATTTCATATCCTTCGACTACCCGGAACCGTCTCGACGACACCGGAGAGGTACGCCCGTTCGAGCGTCCCGATGTCCCGAGCGATCTCATCTGACGGCCCGGAGATCACGATCTCCCCCCGCTGAAGCACGTAGACCCGATCTGCGATCTCGAGAGCCTGCCGGACGTGCTGCTCGACGACGAGGCACGCGACGCCCTGCGAGTCGGCTGCGTCCCTGACAGCCGACAGGAGGCGTTCGACGACGAGTGGAGCGAGGCCCAGCGAGAGCTCATCGGCCAGGAGGATCTTCGGCGAACGGCCCAGCGCCCGGGCCAGGGTGAGCATCTGCTGTTCCCCTCCCGAGAGCAATCCCGCCGTCCGGTGCAGGATGGGGCCCAGCTCATGGAAGTAGGAGAGCGCCTTCTCGATCGGCACCTTGGCCAGACGCAGGTTCTCCTCGACCGTGAGGCGCATGATGACCGAGCGCTCCTCGGTCACAAAGCTCAGCCCTTTCCGGGCCCGTCGATGGAGGGGGTCGGAGGTGGGCTTGGAGTGGAGGCGGATCGTGCCCGAGATCAGCGGGATCTCGCCGGCGATCGAGAGCAGGGTCGTCGTCTTGCCCGCACCGTTGGAGCCGAGGAGGCAGACCACTTCGCCGCGTCGGACGTCGAGCTCCATGCCGCGGCAGACCGGCGCACCGCCATAGCCGAGATCAGCGTTGACCAGCTCGATGGCCGGTTCGCCCCCGCTCACGCCGGCCCCGCCTTCTGCAGCTCGCGTTCGCCGAGGTAGGCGGTGATGACCCGCTCGTTGTTGCGCACCTCATCGGGTCTGCCGTCGGCGATCGTCTTCCCAAAGTCGATCACCACCACCCGGTCGCACGTCGACATGACCAGGCCCACATCATGCTCCACCAGCAAGATGCCCATCCCACGCTCTTCGGCCAGACGACGAATGAGGGTGCCGAGCTCCCGGCTCTGGTTCTCATCGAGGCCGGCCGCCGGCTCGTCGAGGAGCAGGAGGGGCGGCCCCGATGCGGCGGCCCGGGCGATGGCCAACAGCCGCCGCTCGCCGTAGGAGAGGGCGGGGGGAAGTTCCTCGAGCCTGTCGACCAGCTGGAATTGGGTGACGGCGGCGACCGCCGACTCGGTGAGCGGGCGGTTCTTCGGCCATACCAGATCGGTCAGCCACGAATACCCCGTCACCTCGTCGGCACCCGCCATGATGTTCTCGAGGACCGTCAGGTCCTCGAACAGCTCGAGAGACTGGAACGAACGGCGAATGCCATGCTGCGCCCGGCGCGAGGCGCCCCATGACGTGATGTCCTCACCGTCGATGCCGATCTTGCCCTGGGAGGCGCTGACGAGACCGGTGACGGCATCGATCAAGGTGGTCTTGCCTGCGCCGTTCGGCCCGATGAGGCCGACGATCTGACCCGGCTGGACATCGAGGCTCACGTTGTCGACGGCCGTGACGTTCCCGAACTTCACGGTGAGACCCTCGACCCGCAGGGTCATGGGCGTGACCCGTTCCGGAGTTCCCTCGACGAGTGGGATGGCACGCGGGCCCCGGTAGACGAGCTTCGAGCGGATCTTCTGCCAGGCCTCGGATACCACCAGGGCCGCGCCGTTGGGCTGGGCCACGACGGCAAGGAGCAGGACGACCCCTCCAACCAATGTGGTCCAAGACCCGAGTGAGAAGAAGCTCTGGAAGGCCTGGTTCCCGACGCCTCCGACCGGGAACAGGGAGCCGATGATGCTCCCGACCACATAGCCGACACCACCGATGACCGAGTAGGCGACGGCATAGATCGACTGGAAGGCGTCGAAGCTGCCGTACTGGACCACCGAGTAGCGGAAGCCGAGGAGGGTTCCGCCCAACGCGGCGATGGCGCCGGCGAGGGCGAAGGCATAGATCTTCGAGCGGAAGACGCTCACCCCGAGGGAGACGGCCGCACGCTCGTTGGTCCTCATGGCGAGGAGACGACGGCCAGTGGCCGAGCGGCGCAGATTGGCGAGTGCCAACGCGGGGATGATGAAGCCGATGAGGCACACGATCGCCCAGCGTGACGGATGGGCCACCGAACTGACGTCCATCCCGAACATCTTGACCCGCCCGATCGGGGTTCCGTCGGCCAGGATGTTCCCGGTGATGGACGGATTGTTGAAGATGACCGATTCGATGGTGAAGCCCAGGCTCAGCGTCACCACCGCCAGATTGACGCCCCTGGTGCGGAGAGCCGGGAGAGCGAGGATCAGGCTGGCCGGAATGGCAAGGATCATCCCGCCGATGATGGCGAGCGGGGCGGGGAACCCCGCACTGGCCAGCAGCTTGGCTGAGAAGAGCGCACCCAGTCCGCCGATCGCGTACTGACCCAGGGACAGTTGACCGGCGTAGCCGGTGAGCAGGACGACCGAGAGCAGAATGATGCCTCCGGTGATCGACAAGGAGGTGGCGGCCACCCAGGACTGATTGAAGACCACAGTGACCAGCACGGCAGTCAGGGCCACGCCGATGCTGATCTCGGGCCATCGGATTCGGCCGGTGCCCAGTTTGGGCAGGCGCTCTATGACGTGGCTGCGCAGGGGAAGGCCTCTGCCCCTCACGACCAGCACGACGATGATGACCGCCAAGGGGACCAGTTGGCTGGTACCGGTCATGAGGGTGAGGCCGAAGAAGGACTGGATGTTGGGTTGGTACAGCGTGACGACGCTCTCGCCGATGCCCAGGACCATGCCGCCGAGGAGGGTGAGCGGGAACGACGTGAAGCCACCGACCAGTGCGGCCGCCAGTCCGGACACGGTGACGAGGAGGGTGAAGACGCCGGGGCTGAGCCCGCTGATCGGGGAGACCAGGACGCCGGCGACCCCGGCCAGGGCGCAGCCTGCGCTCCAGGTCACCGCACTGAGGAAGTTTGGCGACCAGCCCAGCGTCGAAACGGCACGCTCGTTCTCGGAGCTGGCGGTGATGGCGAGACCGATTCTGGTGAAGCGCATCAGCGCCCAGAGCAGCACCGTCACGCCGATGGCGATGCCGGTCAGGATGAGCCGGTCCTCCTGGACGACGACAGAGCCCCAGTGGAAGGTGGTCTGAGGAAGGAAGGGCTGGACGACGTTGGTCGAGTCGCCATAGCGTTTTTCGACCACGCCCTGGAGAATGATGAGCAGACCGAGGGTGGAGATCACCCTGGTCAGCGGCGAGGACCTTCTCATCTGACGCAGGACCGCCTGCTGGAAGATCAGGCCGATGCCGGCCGCGCAGACGACGGCGACGACGAAGGAGGGTGCGAAGCCCCAACCCTGGTTGGTCTCGAATTCCTGGAAGCAGAGGTAGGCGGCGGCCATGGAGACTGCCCCCTGGGCGAAGTTGACGAGCCCCGAGCCCCGGTACACGAGGATCGCCCCCTGGGCCAGCAGGGTGTAGGCAGCGCCTGCTCCGAGGCCGAGGATGCAGAACTGCAGGAGCTGGGTCAAGGCATCGGTGTCCTTGTCGCTACATCGGTTCGATCGGCCCGAGAGTCCCCGACTTCGAGTCCCTCGGGCCGGCTCGGTCTTGCTTCCCGTCGCTCAACTTGTGCTGGACGTAGTGCTGCCGGACCGGGTGCTGTTGCCGGGCAGTCCGGCGAAGGTGTTGAACAGCTGCGACGGGCTGGTCTGGGTACCGGTCCCGTTGTAGGTGATCCGGTACATCCACGGGTTCGACACGTTGGTGAAGACGGAGCTCAGGGATCCGGCACTCTGGTAAGTGCCCGGCGACCAGGGGTTGATGATCCCGTTCATCGGGATATTCTTCGCCGACTTGAAGGCGGCCACGACCGATGCGGCTGTCGGCGTACCGCCCTGGGACTTCATGACCTCGTCGAAGGCGTGGACGGCCAGCCAACTGCCCAGCGAGGTGGAGGTCATGTTGTCGACGGTGGCCCCCGGCATATTGGCGGTCAGCGTGGCGATGGGGTCGCTCAGACCGGGGAAGTTCTTGGTGTCGTCGATCCCCGGGGTCCACCAGACGAAGGAGGCCTTCTTGGAGAACGCACCCAGGTCCTTGAGCTCGGTCAGCGTGAAGCCGGCGATCCCCGTCGTGTAGTCGATCTTCGGGCTCAGCTGGTTGATCACCTGGGCCATCTGGACCAACTGGGCGTTGGGGAGGGCGAGCACCATGCCCTGGGAGCCGTTCTGTTGGGCCTGGGTGACGTACTGGCTGTAGTCGCCCGAGGCGGAGGAGACGAGCACGTAGTTCACCACCTTGGCCCCTTCGGCCGCGGCGATGGGGTCGAGCAACAGGTGGGTCTCGGTGGACTGGGGCTCATCGGGGACCACCACGGAGATCTTCTTGTCGCCCTTGTTGACGAGGTTCTCCATCATGCCGACCAGCGTGAAGATGCCACCACCGGTGAAGTCGAAATTGTCCGGGTTGTTGTAGTCCGAAACGTCGGCCATGGTCAGCGCGATGCGAGGGATGCCCGCACCATGGAGAATGGAGTTCACCTGGGAAGGATTGGAGAAAGTGCTGTCCTCCAGGGTCGCCACCACGTGGTCTTTGACCATGGTCTGCGCGCACTGGACCTCGGTATTGGAGTCACCCTGGGAGTCGCACTGGATGAGTTGGACGGGATGGCCGTTGATCCCGCCCGAGTTGTTGAGCCCGGCGATCGAGGCCTTCAGACTGTTGCCCGCCTCCGGGAGGGCAATGTTCGCACCGGTCGCCGGATAGATCTGGCCCACCACGATCGGGGTACCGGTGGGAGCCTTCGACCCCGCGGTCGTGTTGTTCGTGGCGCTGGACGAGCCGCAGGCGGTGGCCAGCAGGGCAACGGATGCCACTCCCACGGCGAGCGTGAGCCGTGTGCGCGACACGCCCCCCCTCGCCGGGTTCACGACCCGAACTGAGTTCCTCACAACATCCCCCTTGTTCCGACTGTCGCCTCGGCGGCCAGCCCCTTCTGGCGCAACTATAACTTGGCATTCACATCGGTGCATGGCGTTCTGGCTCCATGAATGTGTCGTTCCGGTTCCCTCGGGGCAGCGCTCCGATCGGCATCATGTGCCCAAACTCCGGAGGGCGGCGGCCTGGGCGGCGAGCGATCGGGGACCCCCACTCCGGCCGGGGCATCATGGGGTGTGATCCGGACAGGTGAAGTGGTATAGGATCATTTTGTTGTGCGGAGAAGTACATTCTCGGGAGGATCCATGTACGAGGCTGATGACCTCATCCTGATCAGCGTCGACGACCACATCATCGAACCCCCCGACCTCTTCGTCCACCACCTCGAGGCCAAGTACCAGGATCGGGCGCCGAAGCTCGAACGCAACGACGAGGGATCAGACGTCTGGGTGTTCGGCAAAGTGGTCATGGAGACCGCCGCCCTCAACGCCGTGGCCGGGCGCCCGAGGGAGGAGTACGGGCTCGAGCCGCAGAGTCTCGACGAGGTGCGACCCGGCTGCTATGACGTGCACGAACGGGTGAAAGACATGGATGCCGGGGGCGTCCTGGCCTCCATGAACTTCCCCTCGTTCCCGACGTTCACGGCTCGCGTCTTCGCCAGTGACGACCCCGACCTTTCGCAAGCCCTGGTCCGTGCCTACAACGACTGGCACATCGACGAATGGTGCGGTTCCTATCCCGACCGCTTCATCCCGATGGCTGTCCCGGTGATCTGGGACGCCGAGCTGACCGCCAACGAGATCGAGAGGGTGGCGGCCAAGGGCTGTCATTCTCTCAGCTTCACGGAGAACCCTGCCGCCCTCGGTTACCCGAGCTTCCATGACGAGTACTGGGACCCGGTCTGGCGGGCCTGCTGTGACACGGGGACCGTGCTCTCCATCCACCTGGGTTCGTCGGGGCGGCTCTCCATCCCCGCGGTCGACTCCCCGCCGGACGTAATGATCACCCTGCAACCGATGAACATCCAGTCGGCAGCGGCTGACCTTCTGTGGTCCCGTGTCCTGAAGAATTTCCCCGACCTCCGGGTGGCGCTCTCCGAGGGTGGCACCGGTTGGGTGCCCTACTTCCTCGAGCGGGTGGACCGGACCTTCGAGATGCACCGTGCCTGGACGCTGCAGGACTTCGGAGGTCGAATCCCCAGCGAAGTCTTCCGGGAGCACTTCTTGACCTGCTTCATCAGCGACCCGGTGGGAATCGAGTTGCGCGAGCGGATCGGGATCGACAACATCTGCTGGGAGGCCGACTATCCGCACAGCGACTCGCTGTGGCCGGGTGCGCCCGAGGAGTTGGCGGCGGAATTTGCCAAAAACGGGGTCCCGGAGGACCACATCCGCAAGATGACCCACGAGAACGCCATGCGCTGGTATTCGTTCGACCCGTTCACCCTTATTTCCAGAGAAGAGGCCACCGTGGGCGCACTTCGGGGCCGAGCCGCCGGTCACGACGTGTCGATCATGTCCCGGAGCACCAGGGTCCGCACACCCGACGAGAAGCTCGAGGGCTACCGATCCCGGGCCCGGCGCGCCGTCGCCGCGGCGGGGAACTGAACCATCCCGCCCTCGAACGAGGGCAACGAGCTGGCGCGCCAGCCGCACCAGCACGGTGGCGCGGCCGCCGGCATCACCACCAAAGGGGAGTCTCTTGGCCACCACGGAAAAGCGCCAGATGTCGTTGGTGGGATTCATGCAGGCGGGGAGCACCACGGTCTACGCCGGATCCTGGCGCCATCCCGCCACTGAACACGGCTTTCTGACCGCCGGCTACTACTCGAAGCTGGGCCGGACCCTCGAAGAGGGCTGTTTCGACATGATGTTCTTCGACGACCGGCTGGCCATGCCCGGCATCTACGGAGGGTCGGTGGCCGACGCCGTCCGTCTCGGGGCCCGACCGGTCAAGTTGGACCTGAGCATCGTGCTCGGCGTTGTGGCGGGGGCAACCAACCGGATCGGCCTCGGAGCGACCTACTCGACCACCTACTACTCGCCCTTCCATGTGGCCCGAACCTTTGCCACGTTGGATCACCTGTCCGGCGGTCGAGCCGCCTGGAACATCGTCACCTCGGTCAACGACAGTGAGGCGCAGAATTACGGGGTCAAGGAGCATCTCGACCACGATGCCCGCTACGACCGGGCCGACGAATTCCTCGAAGTGGCGACCGGCCTGTGGGACACCTGGGAGGACGAGGCCCTGGTACTCGATCGGACCAGTGGCTACTTCGCGGACCCCGACAAAGTCCATTCACTCGACTACGAGGGCTCATGGTTCAGTGCCCGGGGACCGCTCACCGTCCCCAGGTCCCCGCAGGGGCGACCGGTGCTCCTCCAGGCCGGGTCCTCGGGCCGAGGCCGGGACTTCGCCGCCCGCTGGGCTGAGCTCATCTTCACCGGCGACCCCGACATCGACATCGCCCGGTCGCACTACAAGGACCAGAAGGAATCGATCGCCGCTGCCGGACGCGACCCGCATTCGGTGAAGGTGTTGCCGATGGTTTACACCGTCGTCGGCGAGTCCCACTCCCATGCCGAAGAGCGCGAGGACCTGTTCCTCAATTCGCTCGTCGACCCACAGGCTTCCCTCACGCTCCTCTCGGAGCTGATGAACTACGACTTCTCCGGGCTGGAGCTCGACGCTCCGATCACCGACGAGCTCATCGGCTCGGTGTCGGGTATCCGGGGACTGGTGCAGAATCTACGGAAGCACATCGGCGGGGAGACGGTCACGCTGGGAGATCTGGCCGGTCACCGTGCCACGTTGCTCCAAGGCCCCCGATTCGTCGGCACGGGAAGCGAGGTCGCCGACCAGATGGAGGAGTGGACCGAAGGCGAAGCGTGCGACGGGTTTGTGATCGCCGCCACCCACACCCCGGGCGCCTACGAGGATGTTGTCCGCCTGGTCATCCCGGAGCTCCAGCGACGGGGCGTGTTCCGTGACCGCTACACCGGTGAGACGCTGCGTGACACCCTCGGGCTCGCCCGCCCGGAGTCGGTGCACTGTGCCTGATGCGCCCGGGCCGCTCAAGGGGGTGCGGGTGGTCGACGCCGCCACCCTGGCCGCCGGCCCGCTGGTGGCCACGGCGATGGGTGAGTTCGGCGCTGAGGTCATCAAGGTGGAACAACCGGGTGTCGGCGATCCGCTCCGAACCTGGGGCGACCTGAAGGACAACGTCGGGTTGGTGTGGAAGAGCATGAGCCGGAACAAGCGCTGTGTCACCCTCGACCTGCGTCAGTCGGAGGGTCAGGACCTCTTCCACCGTCTTCTCGATGTGAGCGATGTGCTGATCATCAACAACCGGCCGAGTGCCCTGGCCCGCTGGGGGATCGACTACGAATCGGTCCACGAACGGCACCCCCGCATCGTGATGCTCCACGTCAGCGGTTTCGGACGCGGTGGGCCGAAGAGTGACAGCCCCGGCTTCGGGACCCTGGCCGAGGCCATGAGCGGGTTCGCCCATCTGACCGGGCAGCCCGATGGACCTCCCACGCTGCCGCCGTTCATGCTGGCCGACGGAGTGGCCGCGTTGGCGGCGACGTACGCCGTGATGATGGCTCTCTATCACCGTGACGTGAACGGTGGCGCCGGCCAGCTCGTTGACGTCAATCTCATCGAGCCACTGGCCCGCCTCATCGAGTCCTCCACCCTTGCCTACGACCAGTTGGGCACGGTCACCGGCCGCGTGGGCAACCGCTTCGACGCCAGCGCACCCCGCAATGCCTATCGGACCGCTGACCAGAAGTGGTTGGCGATCTCGAGCGCGTCGCCCAACATCGTCGCCCGCGTCTACCGGGCGATCGATCGGCCCGACCTGGCCGACAACCCCGACTACATCGACCCGTTGCTTCGGCAGAAGCGAGCCCTCGAGGTCGACGAGCTGGTTGCCGACTGGGTGCGACAACGCACCCTCGACCAGGCCATGGCGGTCTTCGAGGCAGGCTCGGTCGCGGCGGCGCCCATCTATGACGCCGAGCAGCTGCTGGCCGACGAGCATCTGCAGGCCAGGGGTACGTTCGTCAAGATCGATGACCCGGACCTCGGGCCCATGACCGTCCACGCACCGGTGGCCGTCTTGACCGAGACGCCGGGACGGGTCGACCATCTCGGCCGTCACCTCGGCTCCGACAGTGATGCCGTCTTCGGTGACCTGCTCGACATCGAGCCCGATCGCCTGGCTACCCTTCGGGCTGCCGGCGTCATCTGAATGCGACGCTCATGGAGGTAGCCGTGCGAGAGCCACGCGCCCGACGTTCAGAATTGGCCACTCCGGCCAGCAACGAACGGATGTGTGAGAAGGCGACGAGCTCCGGTGCCGATCTCGTCTTTCTGGATCTCGAGGACGCCTGCGCCCCGTTGGCCAAGGAAGGGGCGCGAGCCATAGCGGTCGCCACCCTCACCGGCTTCGACTGGGGCCGAACGGTCCGGGCCGTTCGGGTGAACGGCCTCGAGACGCCGTGGTGCCACGGCGATATCATCGAGGTCGTCACCGGGGCGCGGGAAGCGCTGGACGTGCTCATCGTGCCCAAGGCGCGGTCGGCACGGGATGTCTGGTGGGTCGACGTGCTCCTGACCCAGCTGGAGGCCAAGCTCGGCCTGACCAAGCGGATCGGGCTCGAGGTGCTGATCGAGGAGGCCGAAGGCCTCCTGAATGCTGCGGAGATCGCCGGTGCCAGCGACCGGCTGGAGGCGATCATCTTCGGGGCCGGCGACCTCTCGGCCTCGTTGCGAGCACGGGTGGACGGCAATTTCGACCCGATCAGCGAGTATCCCGGTGACTTCTGGCATTTTGCCCGGGTCCAGGTCCTGGCGGCGGCCAGGGGTGCGGGCATCGATGCCATCGATGCACCCCATCCGGCGTACAAGGACCTGGAGGGGTTCAGGCGCTCGGCGGTCCACGCCAGTCTTCTGGGGTTCGACGGAAAATGGGCTATCCATCCCGACCAGATCGCCGTGGCCAACGAGGTGTTCGCCCCGACGGCCCGGGAGATCGAAGACGCTCGGGAGTCCATAGAGGCGTACCGCGGGTCGGAGGCGGAAGGAGTGGGTGCCATCGGCCGCGACGGGAAGCTCGTCGACGCTGCTCACATGCGCCTGGCTGCCAACGTGCTCTACAAGGCGTCCCTCGCCGACGGGGGTCCGGGGGCACCGTGAGCGTCGTGAGGGTCGTGGAGGTCCTGGAAGTCGTGAAGGTTCTGGAAGGGGTCCCCGCTTCTCCGAGCCGGTTGGCCGCGTGAGGACGCTGCCCGAGCTGACGCCCGCCACTGAATGGTTCTGGACCTCGGGGGCGGACGGTCGTCTGCGGGTCCAAGGCTGTACGGCTTGTGGCTCGCTGGTCCATCCACCGGTGCCGATCTGTCCCGTGTGCCGGAGCCGGGTATGGGAGCCAACCGCCGTCTCCGGTAGGGGAACGATTGTCGGCTACACGGTGAACCAGCACCAGTGGCATCCCGGGTTCGTACCGCCGTATGTCATTGCCGTCGTGGCGCTGGAGGAGGATCCCGGGGTCCGGTTGACCACCACGATCGTCGGGTCCGATCCCACAGAGGTCGCCATCGGACAGGAAGTGGCCGTCCGCTTCGAACACCACGATGACGTATGGCTTCCCCTGTTCGAGCTGACGGGTGAGGTCTCTCGGGTCGATCCCATCGCCGAGCCCGAGCGTCCCGTTCCGCGCCGGCCGCTCGGAGACGATCGGTTCGAGCGCCGTTCGGTGCTGTCCGGGGTCGGGCGATCGGCGCTGGGTCGAAGGTTGATGGTCGATCCGCTCTCGCTGACCGTCGATGCCTGTACTCAGGCCGTCGCCGATGCAGGGTTGGAACTCGCAGACATCGACGGTCTGTCGACCTATCCCGGCCACGCCGGAATGGGAATGAGTGAAGGGGGCGTCTCCGCAGTGGAGGAGGCGCTCCGCCTCCACCCCACCTGGATCAACGGGGGTGGAGACCTCCCCGGTCCGGCCGGCGCGGTCATCGCGGCCATGATGGCGGTGGCGTCCGGACTCTGCCGTCACGTCCTGTGCTTTCGGACGGTCTGGGAATCGTCCTTCGCCGCCCTTCGCCTGGGTAGCCCCGGTGGGGGCCGGGCGTCGGGTCCGTCAGCCTGGCGAGCGCCGTTCGGTGCCTTGTCGGCAGCCAACTGGATCGCCATGAACGCCCACCAGTACCTGCATCGATACGGTGCCACCCGCGAGGCGACTCTGGCCCTCATCGCTCTCAACGGCCGGGCCAACGCGGCGCGCAATCCGGCGGCCATCTACCGGACGCCGATGACCATGGACGACTACCTCTCGGCGAGGCCGATCACCTCCCCCTTCGGGCTCTACGACTGTGATGTCCCGTGCGACGGGTCGATTGCCGTTGTCGTCTCCGATGCCTCGGTGGCGGCCGACCTGCCACGACCGGCGATCCGCATCGACGCGGTCGGTACCCAGATCCTCGAGCGCGTCTCATGGGACCAGGGCACGGTCACCCATGAGCCCCAGGTGATCGGCCAGGCGGCGCATCTGTGGTCTCGGACCAGCTTGCGGCCTTCGGATGTCGATGTGGCCCTGCTCTATGACGGTTTTACCTTCAATGCCATCTCGTGGCTCGAAGCCCTCGGATTCTGTGGATTCGGTGAAGCCGGCGACTGGCTCGACGGTGGTCGCCGCATCGCCCTCGGTGGGGAGCTCTCGGTCAATCCCCATGGTGGCCAACTCTCCGAAGGGCGGACTCACGGATTCGGCTTTCTCTACGAGGCCATGGTGCAGCTCCGACACGATGCCGGGGTGCGCCAGGTTGTCAATGCCGAAACCGCGGTCGTGACATCGGGAGGTGGCACGCCGTCCGGGGTGTTGCTCCTCCAGCGGGGGGATGTATGAGGTCGGCGTACGGATCGGCCCGACGCCGGTGGGCTGGATCGCTCCTAGGCGGGCGGCCGACTCGTATGCTTCGCTTCTGTCGGTGCAGGCCGGTTGCCAACGGTGTCGCTCGCCACCGGTCATGGGATCGACTCCGGCATAGATGAATGCGTAGAACCGGGAGCTCTTTGGACGACGTGACCCTTCATGGTGGCGCTCGTCTCTGCAACGGTCAAGGACCGCCGTACGTGTATCTGCATCATCGCTTCGAACTCGGCCTGGGGCAGACGAGCCGGCGGCGTCACCGAGATGGGCTGGCGACGACCAGGGCCGGGGAACTGAAGGGTTGACTTCGCGGATATTGTGTGACCCCCAACCAGGCACTTCGGGGATGGTTCCGCGCGATGGATGTGGGGCTATGAGGGACGAGCCGTTGCCCAGCCGAACTCGGATGTGGCCCGCACGCCCAGCCCCTCCATATAGAGCGGGGCAATCACTTCAGTCAGGGACCGGCAGTACTCGTCGTATCCGACAGCCTCGATCGCAGGCACCGACGGCCCGGCAGCAGCACATGCGCGCACTGTGGTGGCGATGTCGGGCAACTCGATGACCACATCCACCGTCCCCAGCTCCACCTCGCCAAATCCGGTGGTCGTCAGCAGCTCAACGATGACATTTCGCGTGTCGTCCTGTTCCAGGGTGGCTGCGACATGGCTGGCGGGGGACAACTCCATGGCCTTGAGGAAGTAGGGCAGGAGTTCATTCCGCTCGGGTCGCCCCCAGAAGGTGACGCCCAAGCACCCCTCGGGGACTAGTACGCGTCTCGCCTCAACCAAGGCACTTTCGCATCCCTTCCAGATCCCATTGAAGCTGGTGGCAACATCGAAACTGTGATCAGGGAAGGGCAGTGCGAACATATCGCCCGTCTGAAAGGTCCCACTCGGGGTCCGCGCCGCAGCAATCGTGATCAGTTGTTCGGAGGCATCAACTCCCGACACCACAGCACCTCTGCGGGCTGCCATCGAGGTGGCAAGGCCGGACCCACATGCGATGTCCAGGAGACGGATACCGGCGTTGATGTCGAGCCGATCGAGGACCAGTTCATAAGCCGGAATCGCATAGGGTTCCGCCAGGTACGCCCACTCCGTGGCCCGGGCTCCCCACCCCCGTCCCGCTTCCTTCCAGTCCATGCATCCCACCTCCAGCGATTGAGCACAATGGTGGTCCACCGCAACCTAACTGGGGTAAAGGCCATCGGCAAGGTGCGATCCCGAGCAGGTCCAGCTGTCCCCTAACACCGGATGGGCAGGTACCTCCTAGGGTTGATCCTGTGGCCGACGACACCTGTGTCAGGGACGAAGGGGCGACGTGGCGTGAATACCCCTATGTCCAAGCCCCAGGGGACTCGGATGGAACCTTGGTTCTGTCGGACAACCGCCTAACATTCGCCTCCACTGGCGCAGGGGTGATGTTGGATGTTGACCTGGACGGATTCGATACGGCCCAGGTGGCAGGAGAGCGTGGCGTCCGTTCTGTCTCACTTTGCAGTACGTCGACGGCACCCATGCCAGCTTCTTGACGAATGCCTCCGTAGCACAGGGCGTCGTTGACGCCATCCAAGCACGACCGAGGTGAGGGGTCGCACCCTGCCTCCTCGCTGCCGGGTGTGGGGCGCTTATCGACCGTGGCAATACGGCACATCGGGGATGGTCGTCAGGCGGCCTCAGATAGAGCACCAGACGGGTCATCGCTCGACATGGTTGGGGCTCTACGGCCGATTTCAACAGCCACAGCCATGGGAATGATGAGAGACACAAGTGCGAACGTGATGGCTGGCCCGATGTAGTTGGCCGCTCCATGCAGTTGGGTGCCAATGATGATCAGGCCGAGAGAGGCAAACCGCATCCCCGATACCAAGGTCGTCGTTGTGCGTGTCTCGGGACTCTTGCCGCCGAGCAGGGCACCGGCCACCAGGCCAACGATGACAATGATGACAGCGGTGATGATCACCCAGGATCCGAACATCGTGACAATCGTCTTCCAGTTGGCGGCGATGCCGGTGGCCAGGGCGATCACCAGGGCGATATTCGAGACACGAACAAGCCCAGGTTCCCAGGTCTTGGCATTGTCCGAGTAGCGGGATTTGAGGAACAGCCCTACCGCCAGGGGTGCCAGTACGAGGAGGAGCAGGTCCTTCACGATGTCCCAGGCGCTGATGGAAGCGCCAGACACGACGCGTCCAGCCCACAACGGGACTGCGACGATGTCCACAAGCTGAAGGACTACGACCAGCGACACGGCCAGGGGAAGGTCCGCTCGCTTGGCGAGTTGAGCGCCCTTGAGGGCACCAGCCGATCCCATGCCGATGGTGGCGAGCACCAAGCCCGCCACATATTCGTTGGCCATGGGAGTCGCATTCGCAATCCCCCAGGCCACAGCCGGGATCAACATTGCATTCAATATCACGATGGCCACGACCAGCCCCACTCTTCGCAGTGGCGCAATGAGCTGGCTGACCGTGAAGGACATCCCCAAGGAGAGAACTGTCGCCCCGATCGAGATTGCGATGCCTGCATTGAAGAGCACGGTGAAGAGGTGCTGGGCAGTCACTTGGGGCCTTCCCTTCACAAAGTCCGCCCTGGAGGCCCCTAGAGCAACAGGGTATTGCACTTTCTCCGTGCTGTCTGGGGTGTCCCTGATCGGATAGGTGGGGCACCCTACGCCCACCCGGCGACAGCCATTTTCGAATGTCGCCGGGCCATATTGCCGTGTGATGTTGGAAACGCTAGCGGTCGAACTCAGGTCCACCGGTCCTCTGGGGATTTCATGCCTTCGACCCATAGAACGTGGCACTGCCATAGCTGAACACACCGCCGTCGCTGGCCACCAACCAGTAGCCCCCGCCGTCACGGGTGGCGGCCATCCCCACGACCGGCTCGTTCAGGTGGATGTTGCCCGTTGAGCCATGGAAGGCGGCGTCCCCGAAGGAGAACACACCGCCGTCGCTGGCCACCAGCCAGTAG
>Ga0075021_10000052_pt1 | contig 60833 bp, 51 predicted proteins | sample ColStrG_CSR_2012_FD_72749 | JGI IMG/M metagenome (GOLD analysis project Ga0075021, IMG submission 72749) | Freshwater sediment microbial communities in response to fracking from Pennsylvania, USA - Cold Stream Run_MetaG_CSR_2012 | ecosystem: Environmental > Aquatic > Freshwater > Creek >...
CGCAAAGCAGGGAACTCACTTTCAAGTCCACCAGAGTCTTGACCTGACGAAGGGCTTCGTTGCCCGAAACATCTTTCACCACCATTCCGACCCGGTCTTGGAATACACGCCGCACTATCGTGCGACTGATCCGAACCGGATGGCCGGGACCACGGACCCGGTCCCAGGCGGAGGTCGAAGTGAACTCTTCGGGGTGATCGCCGAGCAGGACGGCGCCGCGTTCGGCGGGGACCACGTCGAAGATGAAACCCAGGAGCTGCCATTGCAGGGAGTCCTGGTCACGAATGCCTCCGATGCCGGTGGCAATCTTGAGCAAGGTGTTCAAGTCACGCACCCAGCGTGAGGTTTCGGGCAAACTGGCTTCGAGTTTGTCGGCCTGGAGAAAGAGGGAATCCTCGGCACGGAGCAGGACGGGAGAAATGTCGAACCCCACCGTTTCCGCGAACTCAACCGGATTTCTCTCGAAATGGGCTTCGCTTTCTTCGAGCAGGAAAACCAGCACGGAATCGCCAACATAGATTTGGTCGCCGTGCTGGATCTGCTGATGCACAACCGGCACGCCGTTGACCAGAGTGCCGTTGCGACTGCCCAGATCGCGGACGGAAAACTGATCGCCCTCAGCCGCGATCAGGCAGTGCCGCCGTGACAATGCCGGGTCAGCCACCCACAGTTGGTTGGAGGATTCTCGTCCGATGGTTACATCGCTGGCAGGCAACGGAAATTCCGTGCCTTTCAGCGGGCCGCCTATGCCCAGCAGCCGGGGGTTTGTCTTCGCCGCCATGTTGGCTGTTTAGCACAAACTGGGCTGTTGTGTACACGAGGCCGTAATAGATTGTGTGGGACGGGGTCTGAGACCCGGTCCCACACATTCGGAGGCACCCTTCACCGTCGCAGATTAACCCAACGGTTAGTGAGAGCTAACACTTGGGTTAGCGGAAGGCAGCTGCCGACTCCGCGCCTTTCCGGCGTCAAAGCCGCAATCTCAGGCTAATCAGCCAGTTGCGGGCCGCATGGCCAGTGTGGGCGAACCATCGACGTCTGGCACGCCACCTGCATAGATGACAGATAGCAACGGTCTTAAAAGCCATTGCGAAGAGTTGTCGTAGTTGCGACGCTGCGCTAAATGCGCTCTCGGGGGATAGCGTACCTCTAGCGCAGCGACGTAAAAAAGGGGGCACTTTCAAGTGCCCCCGTTTTTTATTTGTAAACATCTTTGGCCGGTGCGCCAGCAACCGGCAAGCAACTGGCGAGCGACTGCGGTGCCTGCTAACATCCCAGCAGATGGCTCGTCCCAAGCGCAGCAAAAAGATCAGAACTGCACCGGAGAAAGCAGTCCCGGGGGACCGGCGTCCGCGCGGCGAACTGGTCATCATCACTGGCTTGAGCGGGTCAGGGAAAGCCTCGGTGCTCAAGGCCTTCGAGGATCTGGGCTACTACTGCGTAGACAATCTGCCGGTGGAGTTGATCCCGCGTTTCGCGGAGCTGGTCGGGCAATCATCGGAGATTAACCGCACCGCTTTGGTGGTGGACGTCCGGGAAGGCACGCAACTGGCTTCGCTGCCGGCGATTGTGAAGTCGGTCAAGCGCATGCTGCCGACCAAGGTGATTTTCCTCGAAGCTGAGGAAACCGTACTGCTGCGCCGCTTCAGCGAAACCCGGCGGCCGCATCCGCTAGGCACGGACACGCCGGTAAAGTCATCGCTGGCCACCGAACGCCGGCACCTTCGCGCCATCCGGGCTATGGCTGACCTGGTCATCGATACTTCCCGATTCAACGTGCATGAACTCCGGTCCTACATTACCGACCGCTTCCACAAGCAGGAATCGGACAAGAACATCCTGGTATCGTGCGTCAGTTTTGGATTCAAGCACGGAGTCCCCGACGACGCTGACCTGCTCTTCGACGTTCGCTTTCTGCCGAATCCGCATTTCGTGCCCGAGTTCCGTCCGCTGACCGGACGGGATCCAAAAGTCGCCAAGTACATCCGGTCTTTTCCCCAGACCAAGGAATTCATCCAGCGAATTTCAGAGTTGCTGGTGTACCTGCTGCCGCACTACATCCGCGAGGGCAAGAGCTATCTAACGATCTCGTTTGGCTGCACCGGCGGACAGCACCGTTCCGTCATGATCGCGGAAGATGTCGGCAAGCGCTTGCGGAAAGCGGGATACAGGGTGAAGGTGGTGCATCGGGATAGTCCGAAGTAGAGCGGGCGTCGGACCTTGGGCGTCGGACTTTGGCCCCAAATGCCAGGTCTGAGGTCTGACGCCCGAAGTCCGACGCCGTCGTTTTGAGTACAATAGGACCTTGCAAACCATGCCGATACCATCAGGCGCGAGCCCCCGTCGGCGGTGCACCGAGAGCCCCAGATGCGGCAACTGACCCGCCTTTTACGGTACGTTCTTCCTTTTGGGTTGCAGTTGGTACCGGGTGTGTTGTTGTTGGCCGCGGTTGGGTTCCTCGAGGCGTTTCGGCTGGTGCTGGTCAGGCCTATCTTTGATCGTGTTCTGAACCCATCGTCCGGGTCGGACAATATTCAGCTCTTCGCCATTCCCGGCAGCGGGCACGTGGTTTACCTGCAGCAGTTCGTTCCCACACATTTCCATAATGCCTGGACGATTGTGGCATATGCGTTGGTCGCGTCCACGATCCTTAAAGGCGTTTTCGATTATGCCGGCACTTATCTGGTGAACCATGCCGGGTTCGGCATGATCACCGATCTCCGCAATGACTTGTACAACTCCGTGCTGCGACGCTCGGCGGCATTTTTTCAGAAGCACACCACGGGGACTCTCATATCAACCATTATTAACGACATCGAGCGAGTGCAATACGCCATGTCGAGCGTGCTGGCAGAGTTTCTGCAGCAATTCTTTACCTTTCTCTTCACGGCCGTCGCGGTGGTTGTACTGGGGCGGAAACTTTCCTGGGTCCTGCTGCTGTTTGTCCCGTTCATCATTTTCTCCGCGGCCCGGATTGGACGGCGGGTGCGGAGCACAACGCGTGGCGGGCAGGATAAGCTGGCTGACATCCAGAACATCCTTCAGGAGACCATCAGCGGCAACCGGATTGTGAAGGCCTTCAGCATGGAATCCTGGGAGATGGCACGGTTTCGCCAGGCTGCGCAAAGGCTCTTCAAGGCTAACCTGCGATCAGTGGCGGCGGCGGCGATGAGTTCACCCCTGATGGATATTTTCGGGGCCATTGCCATTGCCCTGCTTTTGCTATTAGGCCGTGACCGGATTGCGCACAACGAGTTTACGCTGGGAACGTTTGGTGCATTTATCACGGCCGTATTCAGCTTGTATAACCCGGTACGGAAGTTCGCTCTCTTTAACAATAATTTTCAGCAGGCGCTGGGGGCATCGTCGGAAATCTTCAAGTTCATGGACACGGAAGATGACGTGAGAGAAAAGCCTGGCGCCCAGGCGCTGGCGCCCTTCGCCCACGGTATTCGCTTCGAGGATGTGTGCTTTTCCTATGCAACCGATGGCGAGGAGTCGCGGGAAATCCTGCGCGACATCAATCTGGCGGTGCGGGCGGGAGAAGTAGTAGCCGTTGTAGGATCGAGCGGAGCGGGCAAGAGCACCCTGGTTCATCTGATCCCGCGTTTTTTTGACGTAACCTCCGGGCACTTGCTCATCGACGGCCGCGACGTGCGCGATGCCACGCTTTCGTCGCTGCGTTCGCAGATCGGCGTGGTCACCCAGGAGACGGTGCTGTTCAACGATACCCTGCGCAACAACATCGCGTACGGGCGGCCATCAATCTCGCAGAAGCAGGTCGAGGCCGCGGCTCGTGCAGCTCTGGCTCACGACTTCATTATGGAACTGCCGGCGGGTTATGACACCATGATTGGCGAGCGCGGGGTCAGGCTGTCCGGCGGCGAAAGGCAGCGCATTGCCATCGCGCGCGCCCTGCTGAAGGATGCCCCGATCCTGATTCTGGACGAGGCCACTTCGGCGCTGGACAGCGAGTCCGAGGCGTTGGTGCAGTCGGCGCTGCAGAATCTGATGACCGGACGGACGGTGTTTGTCATCGCTCATCGACTGTCCACGGTTCGCCGTGCCGACCGGATCGTGGTACTGGAAAACGGAACCATCGCGGACATCGGCGCGCACGATGAGCTCATGCGGAAACTCGGTACCTATCGCCGGCTGTATGATCTCCAGTTCGCGGAGTCGGAGCCCCCGAAGGTGAACGTGAGTCAGTAGGCGGAGGGGCAGTCGTTCGTTCCGCTGAAGTTTGCAGCTGCGCCGGGAGGGCACGAGTCACTGGTGCCACTGAATTTCCGTTGAGGTCTGGCTCAACGCCGAGGGCGAGACGCCCTCGGGACAGCCGGCGGGACGCCGGCGCTACGAAAAGATCCATGACGATTCGCTCCATGACCGGGTTCGCGCAGGTAAAGGGTCAGGTCGCCGATCCGCGAAGCGGAGGGAAAGGCGAGACGGGCTTCACCCTGTCGTTGAAATCCGTGAACCATCGTTTTCTCGACCTGCACTTCCGCATGCCGTCAGAGAGCGATTCACTGGAGATGAAATTGCGGCGCGTGCTGAAGGAAAAGCTGGCCCGCGGCCACGTGGAGTTAACACTCAATCTGGAGCGTGGAGGGGGCGACAGCTTCGCACTGAACCGGCAAGTGGTTGGAGGCTACATCCAGGCGTTTCGCACCGCGGCCGCCGAGTTCAACCTGGCTACCGTGCCCGACTTGAATGCCGTACTGCGTATCCCTGGCGCGCTGGACGCGGCCACCCTTCCTGCCGATGGAGCACTGGAGACGTCGGCCCTGGAGAAAGTGGAAGAGCTTCTCGGTCGCCTCAATCAGATGCGGGAAGAGGAGGGTCGCGGAATTGAACGTGAGTTGCGGCAGCGCATGGCCCATGTGCAGGAAGCGGCCGCGGGCGTGGAGAGACACCGTCAAGCCGTGCTGCAGACCTATGTCGGGAAGCTGAAGGCGCGGATGCAGGAGCTGATCGGAAGCCAGGTGGAGCCGGAACGTCTGTTGCAGGAAGCTGCGCTGCTGGTGGACCGAAGCGACATCCAGGAAGAACTGGTCCGGCTGGATACGCACGTAAAACACTTTCTGGGCCTGCTCGAACAAGGCGGCGAAGTGGGCAAGAAGCTGGATTTTCTACTGCAGGAAATGAACCGGGAGGCCAACACCTTGCTCTCGAAGACCTCGGGGCTGGCGGGCGAAGCCCTGAAAATCACGGAGATGGGTCTGGCCATCAAAACCGAAATCGAGAAAGCGCGTGAGCAGGTGCAGAATATCGAATGAGTGGCGTGTACATCATTTCGGCGCCGTCGGGTTCCGGCAAATCCACGCTGGTCAATCAGGTGCGCAAGATTGTCCCGGGACTGAAGTTTTCTATCTCGTACACCACGCGAGGAGCGCGAACCGGGGAGCAAGGCGGCCGCGAATACTTTTTTGTGACCCGACCCGAATTCGAGCAGATGATCCGCAACGATGATTTCCTTGAGCACGCCGACGTGTTCGGAAACTACTATGGAACGGCGCGCCGTTTCCTGCGCGAGGCGGAAGAAGAAGGAAAGGACCTGTTGCTCGACATCGACGTCCAGGGTGCGGAGCAGATCAAGCGTAAAATTCCTGCAGCGGTGCGCATCTTCGTCATGCCGCCCAACCGGCAGGAACTGGAGAAGCGGCTACGCAGGCGCAGTCTGGACGCGGAAGACGTAATCCAGCGCCGCCTGGTCACGGCCTCCCGGGAGATTGAGAATTACTCGAAATACGACTATATTTTGGTGAACGACCGCCTCGAAGAATCTATAGACGCGCTCAAGTCGATTCTGCTCGCGGAGCGACTGAAGCGATCAGGAGCCCAAGGACAACAGTCCGCTGACGACACCAACCTGACGGCCAAGGCAGAACGCTGCCGCCTGAACAACGTGCGGGAGCGGTTGCAGCCGATTCTGGCCTCGTTCGAAAAAGCTGTGGCGCCGGGTGGGCGCTAGCGGCAGGGAGAACACGATGAAGCTGATGGATGGGTTTGACAGCAACTATCGATACATCCTGGTGGCCGCGCGGCGCGCACGGCAATTGCAGGGTGGTGCGCCTCCGGTGATCGAAACGCCTTCCCGCAAACCTTGCCGCATCGCGCAGGATGAGATCAAGGCGGGCAAGGTGAAGTGGGTGATCCCGGAAATGCCCCGCCCGGCCGCGGAAATTGCCGGCGAGATACTGGAAAAGGCGATAGCAAAGGAATCGTGAGACAGATTCTAGATTGTTGATTTCAGATTTCAGATTTGAACTCCGCCCCCCAGGCGGGAGACAGTTCAATCAGAAATCCCTAATCTGAAGTCTGCAATCGCTTTAGGAGTTGCATGAAGGTTGCTCTCGGAGTCAGTGGAGGCATCGCGGCCTATAAGGCAGCGGAAGTGTTGCGCCTGCTCCAGGACCGCGGAATCCGGGTACAGGTCGTCATGACCCAGGGTGCGCAGCAATTCGTTCGGCCGCTCACCTTTGCCGCCCTCTCCGGCGAGAAGGTCATTACAGACATGTTCGCGGGGGCGGGGGATGAAAAAGGACAGCCCAATATCGATTCCGCCATCGAACACATCGCCGTCGCCCAATCCATTGACGCATTGCTGGTCGTTCCCGCCACGGCCGACGTTCTCGCCAAGTTCGCCCAAGGTATTGCGAATGATTTCTTGACCACGCTTTACCTGGCAACTACCGCCCCGGTGGTGGTCGCGCCGGCCATGAACGTCAACATGTGGAACCATCCTGCGACCCAGGCGAATCTGGATATCTTGCGCAAGCGCGGTGTTCGCATCGTGCTGCCCGGTGACGGCTATCTGGCTTGTGGCATGACGGGTCCGGGCAGGCTGGCGGAAAACGATCTGATTGTTGCGGCCACGATGGAAGCGCTGGGCGCCTCGCAGGAACTGGCCGGTGAAACCGTCCTGATCACGGCCGGCCCCACGCGGGAAAAGATTGATCCGGTGCGCTATCTCACCAACCGCTCCAGTGGCCGCATGGGGTACGCGCTCGCGGAAGCTGCATTACGGCGCGGGGCCCGGGTTCTGCTGGTGAGCGGGCCGACAGCCATCACGCCGCCGGGCGGCGCAGAACTGACTTCGGTCGAATCCGCGGAACAGATGCGCCAGGCAACACTGAACTTGCTGCCCGAAGCCACCATCGTGATCAAGACGGCCGCAGTCGCGGATTATCGTCCCAAGAACACTGCGGATCAGAAGATCAAACGCAAAGGCGCAATGTCGATTGAACTCGAGCCTACCTGCGACATTCTTGCGGAAGTCGCTCGCAACAAGGGTTCGCAAATCATTGTAGGCTTCGCTGCTGAGACCGAAAATGTCCTGGAAAACGCGCGCAAGAAGTTGGTAACGAAATCGCTCGACGCCATCGTGGTCAACGATGTGTCGCGCGAGGGTGTGGGTTTTGACTCCGACCGCAATGCGGTCACGATCATTACCCAAAGCGAAGTCATCGAGGTTCCCGAGACCACGAAGTGGGAAGTCGCGCAGCGCGTGCTCGACCAGGTGGTGCGCCTGCGCAAGGTAGCGCAGACGACGTAGGGTAGTCCACGTGGCGACGGCCGCCCTCGGCCGTCGGGCCGAGCGAAGCTCGGCTAGCCGAAAGCGCGAACGATTTCAGATTGTCGATTTCAGAGTTCAGATTGAATAAGAAGCCGTCAGCCGGACGGGGTTCAATCTAAAATCTGCAATCAGAAATCTGCAATGGCCTTTAGAATTCTCTTGATGACCATTACCCTCGACCCACACCTCAAGCGTGCCCTGGCCGACCGCATCCGCTATTACAACGAACTCGGCATCTATGATTTCTACCGCCGCGACACACCCGAGATTCGAATCCAGCCGGAAGAGCGAGAACCTTTGCCCAAAGCGAAAGCTGTCGTACTCGTTTCAGCATCGCCAGATGTAACCACCAGGCCCGAATCCGATATTTCCGATCCCGCCCTGGCCCTGCTCGCGGTCCGCGAGGATCTAGGCGAGTGCACCCGCTGCCGCCTGCACAAGCAGGGACGCAAGCAAATTGTCTTCGGCGTAGGCAATCCCCGCGCGGAGCTAATGTTGATCGGTGAAGCCCCGGGTGCGGATGAAGACACCCAGGGCGAACCCTTCGTAGGCCGCGCCGGGCAGCTTCTCAACAACATGATCAAGGCCATGGGGCTGCGCCGTGAAGATATCTACATCGCAAACATCATCAAGTGCCGCCCGCCCGGCAACCGCACACCGGAACGCGACGAGTGCGAAACCTGCTCCCCATTTCTGATGCGCCAGATTGCGACCATCAAGCCGAAGGTCCTGGTCGCACTGGGTGCCGTCGCAGCCAAGACTCTGCTCGCTATCAATGCTCCTATGTCTGAACTCCGCGGCCACTGGTACGACTTCCGCGGCACCAAGCTCGCAGTCACCTACCACCCTGCCTTTCTCTTGCGCGACCCGCGTCAAAAGAAAGAAGCCTGGAAGGATTTGCAGATGGTGATGAAACATCTGGGCCTGAAAGCCCCAGCCCAAGCCACGTAGCGGCCTCAACACCCTGCGCCATCTACCATGTCTGAATTCTGCGACGTAGCGCTTCCGGTGCCGCTGGATATCGTCTTCACATACGGCATTCCAGATGGGATGGAACCCCTGGTTGGCGGACGCGTGCTTGTGCCCTTCCGTCAGCAGCGCATGTCGGGTGTGGTTACCGACCTGCATGACCGCAAGCCGAAGGTAGCGACCAAGAACCTCATCCGCGTGCTTGATCCCGCGCCGGTGCTCGATGAGCAACTACTGCGCCTGGGCCAGTGGATCGCCGACTACTATCTTGCGCCCGTCGGAGAAGTTTTTCGTACGATGCTGCCGCTGGGCGCCGAATTCAAGCGGGCCATCGGCTACCGCATCACCGAAGAGGGACAACTGGCGTTGCACCTCGCGGGCATGTCGGGATCATCCGCGCGTTCCCAGAAAACTCCGGAAGAGCAGTTGGCGGAATTTCGCGTACTTGATTACCTGACCGACCGGGAGACCGCGTCGGAACAAAGCCTGCGTACCGCCACGCGAGCGTCGAAGGCCATCCTCAGTGGGATGGCGCGCAAGAAGTGGATCATCCGCGACGATTTGTCGGAAGCACGGGACGCGACCCGCACAGTGAAAATGGCTGTCCTGAAAAGCATCGAAGGCAAGCTCAACGCCAACCAGCAGACCGTGATTGACACTCTCTCCGCAGCCGGGGGGAAGATCCCAATCGAAGCGCTGCAATCGTTAGAGGTACCGCGCACGAGTCTCGGCACACTGGTAAAGCGCGGAGCAGTGGAAATACAAGAGGAGCCGGCCGAGTTCACCATGTCCAGGCTGAAGGCTCGTCCCCACCTGTTCGACTTTCAATTCAACTCGGCGCAGCAGGCGGCACTGAAAAATATTCAGGAACGCGTGGACGGGCGCAAGTTCGCCGGCATGTTGCTGCACGGGATCACGGGATCAGGCAAGACGGCAATTTATCTCGCGGCCATGCGAGCGGTGCTCGAAGCCGGACGCTCGGCCATCCTGCTGGTGCCGGAGATTGGGCTGACTCCGGCGGTGGCTGCCGATCTGCATCAACTGTTCGGGGACGAGGTTGCGATCCTGCACTCCGGGCTTTCCGACAAAGAGCGCGCCGAGCAGTGGCACCGCATCAAACGCGGCGAGGCCCGCATGGTGGTCGGCACGCGATCTGCTGTGTTTGCGCCAGTCTCCGATCTGGCATTGGTGATCGTTGACGAGGAGCAGGACCCCTCCTACAAGCAGGAGGAGATGCCGCGCTATCACGCGCGCGACGTGGCCGTGATGCGGGCCAACATGGCAAGTGCCGTGGTAGTGCTGGGCTCAGCTACGCCGTCGCTGGAGTCGTATTTCAACGCCAAGAGAAATAAGTACACGTTACTCGAACTGCCGGATCGGGTAGAGAAGAGGCCGCTGCCAGAGGTTGAGATCATCGACATGCGGCAGGAGTTTCAGGAGACCGGAAGCGAGCAGGTTATCTCCCGCAAGCTGGCGGAAGAAATCAAGGACCGGCTGGAGCGCAAAGAACAAGTGATGGTTCTGTTGAACCGTCGCGGGTATTCCCCGGTGGTGCTGTGCCGCTCCTGTGGCAAGACGCTGGAGTGCAAGAACTGTGCCATCGCCATGACGCATCACAAACGCTCTCACCGCATGGAATGTCACTACTGCGGCTACACTGCGCCGGTGCCCAAGGCGTGCGTCCACTGTGGGAGCGAGTACGTATATTTCCTTGGCACCGGCTCCGAGAAGCTGGAGGAGTTGCTGCACGGCATGTTCCCTCAGGCCCGCATTGGGCGTCTGGATCGCGATACGGTCCGGGGCCGCGAAGATTTCGAGCGTGCCCTGACCGCGCTCGATGAAGGTGAGCTGGATCTGCTGGTGGGTACGCAGATGATTGCCAAGGGCCACGACATTCACGGGGTCACGCTGGTGGGTGTAGTCGGGGCCGACATGGCGTTGGGATTTCCGGACTTTCGCGCGGCCGAGCGCACGTTTCAGTTGCTGACCCAGGTGGCCGGACGTGCCGGACGCGGGCAGACGCCGGGCAAAGTTGTGCTGCAAACCTATTTTCCCGATCACTATGCGGTGCAGTACGCGGCCCAGCACGACTTTGCCGGCTTTTATGACAAAGAACTGCGCTTCCGCAGCTGGATGCACTACCCGCCGTACAGCGCGCTGGCCAACGTTTTGATACGCAGTAACAAGCTCGACGAGGCGCTGCGCTGGTCGGGCATGCTGGGGAAGTGGTTCGAGAAAACGCGGCACGAAGGCATTCGAGTGCTGGGGCCGGCAGCCGCGCCGATTCTGAGGCTCAAGCAGGACTACCGTTATCACTTCGTGCTGAAGGCGGCGGGCCGCGGGAAGTTAAACGCGCTGCTCCGATCGATGCTTGCTTATACCGCGGAGCAGAAGATCCCTCGTAACCAGATCATTGTGGATGTGGATGCGGTTTGGCTGATGTGAGAAAGCTTTCAGCTCTCAGTCGGCAGTTTCTGTACGTGGCGGCGGAAAGTTCCATAGATACGGATAGTCCGGAAGGCGATCTGACTTAATGAAATCAGTTCTCAGCATTTAGTTCTCAGTTCTTAGATGTTTCGAAGTTAGAAACTGTTTTACAACTTGCTTTACGTCGCGATGCTGGCCGTCGACGGCGTAGTTGAGCTGGCGCATGTCGTCGTCGGAAATCTTTCCTGCGAGTTCGTTCAGAGCTTGTCCTACCTCCGGGTGATGAGCCAGCATCTCCTGGCGAATGATGGGCACGGCTTCATAGGGCGGGAAGTAGTGCTTGTCGTCTTCGAGAACGAAGAGATCCAGAGCCGGGATCAGGCCATCGGTTGTGTTGCCTGCGGCGAGGTCGACTTGTTTGTCTTTGAGTGCCCGGGCGAGCAGGCCGAGGTCCATGATGCGGGGAGACTCCGCGAAGTGCAGGCCGTAAGTCGCCGCCAGTCCCTTGTAACCGTCCGGGCGTTCCATGAACTCGTAGCCGAAGCCGGCGCGCCATTTCGGGGTGTAGGCGGCGGCTTGCGAGATGGTCTTCAGGCCAAGGCGGCGGGCGTCTTCACCGCGGATCTCGATGGCGAAGGTGTCGTTGAATCCGAAAGTCTGGCCGACCTCCAGATTGAATTGCCTCGCATACTCAGTCTTGACCTGCTCATAAACTTTTTTGGGATCGCTGTTCGTCTCCTGTTTCAGGATCGCGGTGAGGGCAGTACCGGTGTATTCCGGATAAACATCGATGCGGCCGCCGAGGATGGCCTGCTGACAAATGTAGGTGCCGGCGAGGTAGAAGCGGCGTTCCACCGGGAGACGGGTTTTGTTTTCGATCTGCTGGGCGATGATTTCACCGAGAACGAGTTGTTCGGTGAAATTCTTGGATCCGACGACGATGCGTTCGGCGCGTGGGGGCCCGCAGGATGCGAGAAGAGCAACGAGTGCGAGAGCGAGAATGGGTCGGGCGAAATGCATAGGTCCTTCATGGCTGAAGGCCATTCAGGATGACAACTCTGTATAGGCTAATGTGGGCTGAGGCGTTTCTCCAGCCAGCCCAGGCTCACGTCTGCGAGGATGGCGAGGCCTGCGGCTGGAATCGCGCCGGCCAGGATGACTTGATTGTTGACCATCGCGAGTCCGCGAAAAATGTATTCGCCAAGACCGCCGGCTCCGATGGCTGCAGCGATGGTGGCGAGGCCGATCGAAATCACGGCGGCAACGCGTACGCCGGCGATGATTACGCCGAGCGCCAGGGGAAATTCCACCTGCCAGAGGAGTTGACGATCGGTCATGCCCATGCCACGTCCGGCTTCGACCACGGCGCGATCCACGCCCTTGATGCCGGTGTACGTGTTGCGAATCAGAGGCAGCAGCGCGTACAGCGTGAGCGCGAGGATGGCAAGGCGGTCGGCACGGGCTCCGATCCAGGGCGCGGGTAGAAGAAAGCCGAAAAGAGCGAGGCTGGGGATGGTCTGGATAATGTTTGCGCCCCCGAGCACTGGCCTCTTCAGTACCGGCCAGCGCGTGATCAGAATGCCGAGCGGTATTCCAATCAGCACGGCGAGGACGATGGATGCACCTACCAGCCAGAGATGTTCGGCGGTGAGTTCCAGGACTTCGGTGTGGTTCTGGACGATGAACTGAAAGACGTTCATGATGGCCTCTTTGTCTGAAAGGCGTCTACGTAGGCTTGGACCAGCGGATTCGTGGAGTGCAAAAATTCGTCGGGAGTCTGGGTGATTACCAGTTGACCGGCTTCCATGAGCGCAATTCTGGTACCGAGCAACAGGGCCTCGCGTAGATCATGGGTTACGAAGACCACGGTTTTCCCCAGACGCTGCTGCAGGGCCAGGAACTCACGCTGCAACTCGGCGCGGGTAATAGGGTCGAGCGCGCCAAAAGGCTCGTCCATCAGCAGGAACGCGGGATCGGCGGCCAGTGCGCGAGCCGCGCCGACCCTCTGCCGTTGTCCTCCTGAAAGCTCGCGCGGATAACGGGAGGCGAGTTGAGGCTCGAGGCCGACCAGGTGCAGCAACTCCTGAACGCGATTCCGAATGCGGTCAGCGGGCCAGCCTTCGATCTGCGGAACCACCCCGATATTGCGAGCCACCGTGAAATGCGGGAACAGGCCGACCTCCTGGATCACGTATCCAATCATGCGGCGCAGGTGGATGACATCCCATTCCGCGATGGAGCGGCCGTCAACGTAGATCTCGCCCTGGGTTTGCACCAACAGGCGATTGATGAGTTTGAGGGTGGTGGTCTTGCCCGAGCCGCTGCGACCCAGAAGCACCAACGTCTCGCCGCGCTGGATTTCGAGGTTCAGGTTGCGGAGGAGTTCGTAGCCGGTGTCAAGGCAGTAGGAGACGTTGCGAAATTGGATGGCGGGGCGGTGGTCGGGAGAATCGGTCATATCGAATTACGCAATTTTGAGTAGCAAACGGTGAGGGCAAGATGCCCTCACGACAGCCGGCAGGCCTGCCCTGAGCGCAGTCGAAGGGACTCCGGCGCTACTCAACTTCCGGGCGCTACTTGACTTCGTATGCCGCTGGCGGCAGGCCGGTGATGCGGATCCCGGAGTGTCCTTTGTGCCTGATGTTGAGGCCAATCAGGAGCGCTGTGATCTGCTCCAAGATGCGCGCCATCTCCAGTTTTCCGCCGTCAATCGCGCGCACGCCGGGAATCCTGGCAGCCAGCGCCCGCACTACCTGGGTGGCGTTGGGGTCGTCGCTGCAGACGATCACGTCGCAGTCCACCGGAGCGTCGGCATTCAGCAGTTCGGCTGACGCGTTGTGAAATGCAGCCACGACCGATATGCCCGTGGGGACGAGCTCCGCGGTTTCCTGAGCGGCGGAACCCTGCCAGACGCCGAGAGTACGAGTGGCACGGCCGCCGACGCTCGCGGCCAGAGGCACAGTCGTGTCAATCACGATGCTGCCCGGTTCAATCGCGGGCTTGATTTGTTTGAGCAGGGCAGCGTGGCCTTCGAAGGGCACAGTAAGAACCACCAGGTCGGCAGCGGAGCAGGAAGCGATGTTTTCATCGCCCGAAATGTCGGCATTGCCCACGACTGCCTTGATCTTCGCGGCGGCATCCTGAGCGCGCTTGGCGTCGCGCGATCCGATAATCACGCGTTCGCCGGCCCGGGCCCAGCGCAGGGCGAGCCCATAGCCCTCCGGTCCGGTGCCGCCGAGAATAGCGATGGTGCGGGCCATTATTATGATTGTGCCAAGCTTTGTGCTAACCCCACTGCATCAGCCGCATCATGCGAACTCCGGCTCCAGCGATTCTTCGAAGGTGATGTGCTCGGGTTGCAGTTTTATATTGAGGCGTGTGTACGTGGTGTTGCGTTCGGCGGGGATACGTCCCGTCTCGAGAATCAGCGACTGGAATTCTTCGGCGCTGGTGTACTGTCCGGCGGTGGCCCCAGCCTCGCGCGAGATATTTTCTTCCATCAGAGTGCCACCGTAGTCGTTCGCTCCCGCATGCAGACAGAGCTGCGAGAGGCGCCGGTTCAGTTTTACCCAGGACACCTGAATGTTATTGATCGCGCCGGCCAGCATAATTCGCGCCAGGGCATGGATCTTTAGATGCTCGGCCAGAGTCGGGCCCGGACGCGCGATTCCCTGATGAAAGAGCAGCGTGTTCTGGTGCACGAAACCAAGCGGCACGAACTCGGTGAAGCCTCCGGTCTGCTGCTGGATTTCGCGGAGGAGCAGAAGTTGATTGACCCAGTGGGTTGACGTTTCCACGTGGCCATACATCAGCGTGGATGTGCTCCGAATGCCGCATTGATGGGCGGTTCGGATCACATCCGTCCACTGTTGGGTAGAGAGCTTGTTGCGGGAGAGAACGTAACGCACCTCGTCGTCGAGAATTTCGGCGGCTGTTCCCGGCAGGGTGTCGAGGCCGTTGTCACGCAGCATCCGCAGGTAATCCGGGAGTGGCATGCCGGTGAGTTCAACACCGTAAACGATTTCCATCGGAGAGAAAGCGTGAATGTGCATGCCGGGAACGGCTGTTTTTATGGCGCGTAGAATGTCCCGGTAATAGAAAGGAGGCAGGCCGTGCGGCAGTCCGCCCTGGATGCAGACTTCAGTCGCGCCCCTGGCCCATGCTTCGACCGCCTTTTGCGCCATGGTTTCGAGGCTGTGAAAGTAGCTGTCGGATTCTCGCGGACCGCGGCTGAAGGCACAGAACTTACATCCGACGAAGCAGACATTGGTGAAATTGATATTGCGATTGACCACGTAGGTGACCAGATTGCCGACCAGGTCGCGACGCAGCATGTCGGCGGCGACCAGTAGAGCGAGCAGGTCGTCGCCTTCGGTGTTCGCCAGCAAGAGGCACTGTTCACGCGAGAGCGTGCCGCCATCTTGTGACGACATCACCTGCTCGAGCGCAGCGCGCAGTTTGGCTGAGGCGCTTGCCGCGACCGCCGGCCACTCCAGCCGGGGGAAATCTTCCAGTTCGGAATCTGAAAGGACTCGGGTCACAACTCCTCCTTACAGCAACCTCTCAGCGAAACAAATCGGTCGCGGGCGGGCGAATCAGGTCACGGGCCGAGCCCCGGCCGGGCTGATAAGTGAATCCTCGAATGATACACGCCGGCGTACGAGCTAGCTTGCCGCAGACCAGACCGGCAGCGCAAGCCAGCTGGTCGGCGTCGGCTTCAATGCTGGCCTGAAGCCTGTATTTGTGCGGATCGCGACGACCGCGATAGTCATGCAAGGCGTTCATGCCGGCCACACCAATTGCGACCTCGGTGAGGCCTTCGCGCCAGGGCCTCCCGAAAGTGTCAGTGATGATGACGGGAATGGAAAGGTGCAGACTTTTCTTCAACTCAGCGTGGATTCTTGCCGCGGAACGGTCAGGATCTTTTGGGAGCAGGAGAGCGTGGCGGCCTCCATCGACGTTGGAGACGTCAACCGCGCTGTTGGCGCAGACCAGGCCGTGATGGGTTTCCGTGATCAGCACGCCGCGTTCTTGTTTCACGATGCGGCGGGCTTCGGTCAGCGCCAGTTCGATGACACGCGCGTCGAGGTGATAGCGGCGAGCCCAGCGACGGGAGGCGGCGGAGGGGTGGATCTTTTCTAGATCAACAAATCTGCCCTCTGCCTTCGACACGATCTTGTGTTTGATGACGAGGATGTCGCCTGAGCGCAGTTTTTGCTTTTGATGTTTCAGGGATTCGAGAAGCAGGCCGGGCAAGGAGTCGCCGGGCTGGACCTCGTGTTGCACGGAGAGCGGGACGATTTGCAGCTCGGGGGCACTGTGTCTGGGTTTCTTTCGCCCCTGCGGGGCTTTGTCGTTTCGTTGCGTCCACCCACGGCTCGCGCCGTGGGCTGCATTCTTTCGCCCCTGTGGGGCTGATCTGAGTTTGAGTTTCGGCGACTTGGAAACTGGAGTCGGCACAGAGTAGTTGAACCGCTAACGACCTATTCATTCGCCGCCAACGGCAGGTCGGCCAACTGCCATTGCCGGACCAGGCGTTGGGTGCGGGTCTCCCCGGGTGCGGTCGCGAGCGTGTGCAAGTCCGATGGATTATCGACATCTAGAGCAATGCCGGGGAGCGAAATCACGACACAGGGCTTTCCAGTGGCCAGGGCAGCGGCGTGATGGGGCTTGAAGCTGTCGTTGCCGAAGCGCGCGGGGAACAGGCCAGCGGGTCGGCGCCAGATGGCGTTGGTGCCTCGTCCGTCGGCGGCGGGGACGAGGATGGTGCCTTGAACCGGCGCGGCAGTAATAATTTCTTCGAGCTCCCAGGACTGTATGAGAGGAATGTCACCCGGAATCACCAGGGTGCTGTCGATGCCGTGGGACTCGCAATAGCGGGTGGCGATTTCGATGGCATCGGTTTCGCTGCGATTGTTGTTATCGGCGATAGCGGTGAAATGGAACTTATGCGCAAGCTGAAGAGCGAACGGATCACTGGTGACAATGCCGACTTCGGGGCAATGGGGCCATTCGGCAAGGGTCTCCAGCACGTCGAGCAGCATGGCCTGCGCGAGTTCGGTGCGAGTGGGTTGGTCGAGAATCGCCGCGAGGCGTTGCTTGGCGCCGGCGAGGTTTTTGACCGGAATCAGGATCATGACGGTTCTGAGCCGGCGTGGGCCGCACTTTCGGCAGAAAATAACGCCAACACCTGGCGAGCCAGTTCGGCTTTTTCTTCGGACGTGCCCATGATCGTGTTGGCGCAGTGGACCCGAAGACCTGACTGCCGTAACTCCTCAGCCGCCCGCGCGTCGCGAGTGTCGACCACCAGAATGTCCAGAAATTCCCGATACGCCTGGGCCACACCTGCGATGGAGACTGGCAAGCCTTGGGCAGCCATCAAAATGCCCGCAGGCCCTGACACTGCGGTTCCGCCGACGATCGGACTGATGGCGGCAACCGGCGCCTGAGTCTGCTGCAGCGCTTCGAGGATACCCGGAACCGAGAGGATAGGGCCAATGCTAGTGACTGGATTGCTGGGAGCGAGCAGCACGACGGTGGCGGTCATGATGGCGTCGATCACGCCGGGAGCGGGTTCGGCTTCGGCGATTCCTGCGAAACGGACCGAGTTGACCGGATCCTGATACCAGCGCTGCACGAAATATTCTTCGAAGCTGAGTTCTCCGACCGGTGTGTCGACCCGGGTTTCCACCCGGGAATTGCTCATAGGGAGAATACGCGCCTGCACGCCCATTTTGGCCGCGATTACGGTTGCAACTTCGGATAGGGTCTTGCCCTCAGTCAACATTTTTGAACGCAGCAGGTGAACGGCGAGATCACGGTCGCCGGTATGGAACCAGATGGGCTCTCCCAGATCGCCCATGGCCTGCAGGCAAAAGAAGGTATCGCCCTTTACGCCCCAGCCCCGCTCTTTGCTCAGCAATCCAGCCAGAACGTAGGTGATGGAATCGAGGTCGGGGGAAACGTACAGGCCCCACCACTGCAGATCATCGCCGGTGTTGACGATGATGGTGAGATCTTTGGCAGGAACAATCTGGCGCAGGCCATCGACAAACTTTGCGCCACCCGTCCCGCCGGTGAGTACGACGATCATGCCGCTTTTGTCCTCCCTGCAAAGCCTTCGCGATCAGCCGCGGCCCGAAGCTTTTCTGAGAGCAAGCCGGGCCGCGCGGTGACCGTGGTCAGGAATTCAGGATAAACCGGCAGGCGCTGCCGCAAAATGTATCCTTTTGATTCTGTCCGTGTCTGCAGTTGGGCCAGGTGGGGCCAGGGCTTTTCCGGATTGATGAAATCCGGGGTCAGCGGCGACACGCCGCCCCAATCGTTGATTCCGGCGTCGAGCAATTCCGCGTAGTATGGCGCAGAAAGATTGGGCGGGGCTTGGAGGTTGACTTCCGGCATGAGCAGGCGTGCCACGGCCACGGTCCGCAACATCTCGCCGCGTGTAGGTTCGGGCCAGTCGCGCATGGGAATGTCAGGCTTGGCGCGGAAATTCTGTACGATTACTTCCTGGATGTGGCCGTAACGCCGGTGCAAATCGCGGATGGCGAGCAGCGTGTCCACGCGATCTTCCGTTGTTTCTCCGATTCCGATCAGCAAGCCGGTGGTGAAGGGGACGGATTGCTTTCCCGCTTCCTCGATGGTGCGCAGGCGTTTGGCCGGGACCTTGTCGGGCGCATTGTCATGGGCGGCGCCGGGCGCGAGCAAGGCACTGTTCGTGGTTTCCAGCATGAGGCCCATGCTGGGAGAAACGCCGGCCAGGCGCGCGATCCACGCCGCGCTCAGCAATCCGGGATTGGGATGCGGCAGAAGCGTCGTCTCGCGCAACACCATTTCGCACATGGCTTCGAGATATTGCAATGTCGAGTTGTATCCCAGGTGGCGCAGGGTGGCGCGCATTTCCGGGAAGGCGAGTTCTGGCTTGTCGCCCAGACTGAAGAGCGCCTCGGTGCAGCCCATCTTTTCGCCGGCTCTGGCGACCTCCAGAACCTGGTCCGGGGTCATGGTGTGTGCACCGGGCTGATCCGGGTCGCGGCGGAAAATGCAGTAGCCGCAGTAATCCCGGCAGAGGTTGGTCAAGGGGATGAAGACTTTGCGTGAATAAGTAATGACGTCTGGCTTGAACCGTTGCTTGGCTTCGAGGGCAGCAGCCAGGAGAACGGGGAGGTCGTGGTCAGAACAGCGGATGAGCCGGCAGGCATCCTCGCGCGAGAGCCAATGACCGTTGAGCAGTTCGTTCACACGGGTCGACTGTTCTGTTGTGGGCGAGTTCATCGACTTTCCATCAGGAGCACGAGCCTTGCTCGCGCTTTCATTGGAATGATACATGACGCCGGCTGCGAGTGACGCCAGCGCTACCATGCGTCTGGCCGCAGTGAGGGAAGACGTGCCGTGTAACTTCGTGAGCAGACATCAACAGCATCAACATCGTTGAATTGTTCAACACTTGACAACGTGAACAATTTGGGGGCAAGATGACGCGCATTCGCTCAAGCCCTCCCCCGGGGCTTTCCCTATGGAGCGCTCGCAAATCCACCGCGTCAGCGTCGCCGATCAGGTGGCGTCAATCCTGCGACAAAAGATTCTGAACGGCGAACTTCGTCCGGGCACTCCGCTGCAGGAAATACCGCTCTCGGCATCGCTCGGCGTCTCGCGGAACACCATGCGGGAAGCGACGCGCATTTTGTCGCTGGAAAACCTGCTCAAGCGCAGCATCCACCGCGGAGTGGCAGTCTCACAGCTCTCTCTTAAAGATGTCGAGGAAATCTACCACCTGCGGCGGATGCTGGAACTTCCCGGCGTCCTGGCGGCCAAGGACGCGCGTTCGGAAGTTCTGCCGGAACTGCGCAACGCGGTCGAAGGATACGAGCGTGCGGTGCGGGAACGGGACTGGCTGCGAGCGGTGGGCTTCGACCTGCAGTTCCACAGCCTGTTGATACGATTCCACCACAACCGGCGGCTGGAGTCGTTTTATCAGCAGGTCATCGGAGAGCTGCGCCTGGGGATGGTGCTGGTGGATCGCAGTCACGACAATCCCGGCGCGCTGATTCCGGTGCATCGCAAAATGTATCAGTTCCTGGCGGCGGGGAAACTCAAGCAGTGCGCGGCGGTGCTGGCGCAGCATCTGGACGACTCCGAGTCCCGGTTGACGCGGGTCATGAACGGTCACGAGCCGGGAAAGAAAAATAAAAAGACAATCTGAAACCACGGCATGGGCGCTGGCGGTAGCTGCCTCAAGGAGGAGAGTATGAAGGCCTACTTTACAAACGGAAATCAGGAAAGCGGTTTCCAGGCGCGGTCGTATGCGCTGTGCCTGATCTTGCTGGCAAGTCTGGCTCTATCTCTGCAGGCGCAGGTGGTTACAGTGACCGTCCAGGGCCGGGTGTATGACACCACAGGGGCTGCAATTTCCCAGGCCTCGGTTACAGCGGTCAATGCCGCGACCGGGTTTTCGCGTTCCTCGACCGCGAGCGCGACCGGCGATTACCAGATTTCATTCCTGCCCGCTGGCGACTATACCGTGACCGCCGACAAGTCGGGTTTTCAGAAGCAGGCGAAGAAGCTCCATCTCGACATTGGCGCCAGTGGGGATGTGGATTTCAACCTCTCGGTCGGGCACGTGGCTGAGGAAGTGACCGTACAGGATGTGGGCGAAGTGGCGGAACCAACCCGGATCATGATCAGCTCGGTTATTGATTCGCAGAAGATCGAAGATTTGCCGGTGAACGGGCGGCAGTTCATCGACTTCGCCTTACTGGCGCCTGGAGTCACCATTGGCGACACCACGTCCGGCAGCACCGACGTGATTATCGAACCGGTCACCAAGCTGTCTTTCGCCGGGCAGAACATTCACTACAATTTCGTGGCCGTCGACGGCGCGGACAATATGTCAACCGCCTCCGGTATCCAGAAAACCACGCCCTCGCAGGATGCAGTGGAAGAGTTCCGGGTCATCAACAGCAGCTACAGCACCGAGTTCGGACGAGCGGTGGGCGGCATTGTCAACATCATCACCAAGAGCGGGACCAACACCCTGCATGGCTCGCTCTATGAGTTTTTCCGCAATGATGTTCTGGATGCGCCCAGCCCGCTGGCCGCGGCCGGCTTCAACAAACTTCGCCAGAACCAGTTTGGCGCCACCCTGGGCGGGCCGATTCGAAAAGACAGGACTTTCTTCTTCACCAACTACGAAGGGCAACGCCACGTGGAGTCTCCCTTTTATAACTCTACCGTGCTGCAAAACATCAACGCCATCAACGCCGTGAAAGTGAACACCTGGGGGCTGCCGGCGGAGAACCTGCATGTGAATCGCGGCATCAACTACGACAATTTCCTGGGCAAGATCAATCACACTTTCAGCGACCGCGAATCCATCTTCGTGCGTTACTTTTTCAACGACCAGCGATCCACGAACCTCTCCCCGCTAAATGACGGTTTCGACCTGCCTTCAGGCTTCAAGAACAACACTTTTCGTGATCAATCCATCGTCGGCAATCTGGTTTCCACGTTTTCATCCTCTCTGGTCAATGAACTGCGGTTCCAGTATGCGCACCGCTTCTTTGATTTTCCGACAACCAGCACCCAGCCTCACCTGGAAGTGTCCAACGTGTTCACCCTGGGCGTGAACCGCGGCAACCCCGATTTCTATGAAGAAGGGCGATTTGAGATCGTGGACAACATCACCAAAGTGCTGGGCAAGCACACCGTCAGTTTCGGTGGAGACTTCAACCGGGTGAGCACAACCGAGTCGTTTCCGCTGTTCTATCCGTTTGAAGCGGACTTCGCGAACCTGAATGCTTTTCTGGGCAATGATTTCGTGGGTGTTCCCCATCCTTTCGTGATCTTCTTCGAGCGCTTCGACAAAGCTTCCGGCTTCAATGAGACTTCGTTCAATCCGTCGGTTTATCAGGGAACGAGTATCTCGTCCGCGATTCGCAACCAGGCCAAGGGGACTCTCGACCACACTTATGAAGGGCTATATTTCCAGGATAAGTGGCGTGCGACCAACAGTCTCGCGATCAACTACGGCCTGCGCTGGGAGGGCGAAACCTGGCCGGCGGCGGCGATCAACAACCCGCTGAAGAATTTCGATCCCCGCGCGGGCTTTTCTTACGCTCCCGGCGGGCATAGCGGTCTTGTCATCCGCGGCGGAGGAGGGTTGTTCCACGGGCAAATTCCATCGCCGCTGCTGATGTGCCAGATCCCTTCCTGCGGCGGTTTGTCGAAGTATCCTGGGCGGGAAAACATTCAGGACGATCTGAACTCGAATACCCGGCTCTCCGCGTTTGGCGCCGATCCCTTTACCAACGCCGCCGCGCTCAGCGCGCTGCTCAACGCAGGGCAGACCACGGCGACCTATCCCGCAGGCTCACTGGAAGCGGTGATCGTGCGTTTCGTCAAGAATCACAAGTCTCCTTACGGGGCCCAGGCCAGTCTGGGAATTGAAGTCCAGCCTTTTAAGGACAGCGTTCTGAGCGTCACCGGAATGCATGTGCGCGGCATTCATCTGGGCAGCTTCTACAACGTGAATCAGCCCGATGCCAACCCGTTCTTCACTTCCGGACCCGAGGCGGCGGCACATACGGTCCACGATTCTCGTGGAGATGCCGGGTTCAAGAACTATTACTGCGGCACCACCGGTCCCACGAACCCGACCGATTGCCTGCCCGGCACAATGTTCGGAGTGATCCCGAACATCCGCACCTTTCCCTACGGAGTAGATTTCGAGGCTGACTCTAAGTGGGATTCGCAGTGGGACGGCTTGCTCGTGGATTTCAACAAACGCCTGACGAACCACATCGGATGGGGCATGAGCTATACCTGGTCGAAGGGTATCGACGACGGACCGAATCCCAGCTTTGTGCTGATTCCGCAGGACACGTGCTGCTTTAACCGGGAGCGCGCGGTCTCCGCCGATTACGTAGCCCAGCGGTTTGTGGCTAACGCTACGCTGCAAGGGCCTACTCATCTCAACCGCATCGTGAACGGATGGCAACTGGGAATGATCGTGAGCCTGGAGACGCCTCACTACTTCACCAAATTCGCCGGCTTCGACGCTAATGGCGACATCTTTGGCAACAACGACCGGGTGGGCATTGAGCCGAGGAATACCTTCAAGGGCGACGGCTATCAGAGCGTCGACATGCGCATTTCCAGGACCTTTAAGTTCAACGAAAAAGTGCATATGGAAGCCATCGCGGAGGCCTTTAATCTGCTGAACACCCTGAATGTCCGCTTCTTTAATACGGCGTACGGGGCAGCCGACTTCTGCAACTTTGCCGCCGATCCTACGGCCCAGGGCTGCACCGCAACGCCGTCGGGAAACCTGGAGGGCTCGCCGAATCCGTCGTACGGCACGCCGCGCGCCATCTTTAATCCGCGGCAGGTTCAATTCGCAGTGCGTGTGGCGTGGTAAAACTCTGAAGGGCGAAGTGGGAGGGCGCGCTTTGCCCGAACGCTACGAGACGACAAAGGCTGCGGCCTTCCTATGACTGTCACTCAAGCAGAATTCCGCAGGGCGCTGGGCAGTTTTGCCACGGGAGTGACGGTCATCACAGTGGACCACGACGGCGAAGTGCATGGCATGACCGCCAACGCGTTTACTTCCGTGTCGCTTGATCCCCCGCTGGTGTTGGTGTGCGTGGACCATCGGGCACGGACTCACGCTCATCTCCACGCCAAGAAGCGGTTTGGGGTAAATGTCCTGGCGGAGGAACAGCAAGCGATCTCGGAATACTATGCGCGTCCCACCCAGGACCATCGGCATGCGGAGCAGGAAGCGGGGGCACGCTTTGATCGCACAGCCCATGGCACCCCGGTATTGCACGGCGCTCTGGCCTACCTGGAGTGCCGCCTGGACACGGCCCAGGATGCGGGGGATCACACGATTTTTATCGCAGAAGTCGAGAAAGTAGTCGTGCGTGAGGGTGATCCCTTGCTCTATTACCGCAGCGAGTACCGGGCGATTGAAGGCCTCCGGGATGAGTTGGCGGAGGTAAAGAAAAGTGCCAACTCGGCCAGCCATAAATCGTAGCAGGAGAGAAATTATGCGATTTGGTATTTATTGCGAAATCCAGACACCGCCGGACAAGTCGCATTACGAAATGATCTGGGAGATCATGCGCCAGATCGAGCATGCGGACGAATGTGGTTTTGACGTGTACTCGGTGATCGACCATCACTTCTTTCAGAAATTCTCCATCTCAGCCAACCCCCTGGCAATGTTTGCCGCGGCGGCGCAGCGGACCAATCGCATCCGCTTCCGAACTGCACTCCACACCCTGCCCCTGGAAAATCCCATGCGCCTCGCGGGCATGATCGCGGAAGCCGACATCCTGACGAACGGCCGCCTGGAATGCGGCCTAGGACGCGGCCACGCCTGGCTGTTCGGACCGTCCGCGTTGCCGCTTGAAGAGAGCAGGCCACGCTACGACGAAGCCATCGACATTCTGGAGCTGGCGTTCAGCCGAGAGAAGTTTTCCTACTCCGGCAAGTATTACAACGTGAAGGACGTCCGCGTGGTGCCGCAGCCAGTACAGAAGCCGCATCCCAAGTTCTACACCGGGGGGACCAGCGACATCACGTACCAGAGGGCAGGGGAGAGAGGCTGGGGCATTTTCGTGCCCCCACTCCTCCCCTGGAAGGTGCTGGAAGGCCCGTTGAACATTTATAAGAAGGCCTGCGCCGAGCATGGCCATCAGCCGAACATCGTGTACATCCGCCCGGTCTACATCGACCAGGATGAGAAGCAGATCAGAAAAGAAGTAGAGCAGGCGCTACTCAACTTTCTTGCCTTCAATGCTTCGCCAGTGGAATCGATACAGGACGAGGAAAAAAAGGCGGAACTGCGCGCCAAGGGTTATGGCTTTTACGCCAGCGGTGCGCTGGAGTCGTTGACTAAGTTGACCTACGACGAAATCGTCGATCAGGAAATCGGCTTCATTGGCACGCCGGAAAAGATCATTCAGCAGATTGGGGCACTGCAGGAAAAAGGCGGTATTGGTGAACTGGCGATTGTCTCGAACTTTGGCGGGTTGGAGCATTGGAAGAGCGTGAAGACACAACACATGTTCGCCAAACACGTAATGCCGGCGTTCCGGACGAACCAGCCCGAGGCGAAGGCCGCAGATTAACCAAAGACTGTGTGGGCACGGGTCTCCGACCCGTGCAGGCCGAGCGCAAGCTCGGCAGTGCTTACGCAAGAGATGGCAACCACCGCAATCCCCGCCAACGCCGCCGCCACGTTCCCCGCCATGGGGGCGCGGCGCTTACTGATCTTCGGCGGCATAGCGCTCATCGCGGCGGGAATGCTTTTCGGCGATATCTTCGCCGTATTCATCCTGCACCAGAATGGAGGAGAAACGGGTGCAGCCTTGCTTGCTGCCACACAGGCGGTGGCGGCGCAAGATCCTTCGGGCGTGAAAGAAGCATTCGCTCGCATCGGGAACTTGATGGAAGACCGCGGCACCAAGGTGGATGCGCACGTTCACATGATTGACGCAGGCTACCTTGCACTGCTTCTGGCGCTGATCCAGCCTTATGTCGCGCTTTCCGTGTCCGCGAAGAAGGGCCTGGCGAAGGTTTTCCTGACCGGCGGTGTGCTTCTCCCGGTGGGAATTTTTCTTATCCACTATGTCGGACTCGCATACAGCCCGTTTCCGGTCATTGGATGGGCCAGCATCCTGGCCGATTCCGCGGGAGCGCTATTGATCGTCGCGCTGATTGCCGAGGGCTGGGGTTTCTGGAACTACCTTCGCGGCAACCGTGCGAATCCGATGGAACCGGAGCTGCCAGCAGACCGAGGCTGGGAGAGACGGACATTGCTGGCCGGCGGAACTGTGTTGGTGCTGGCGGGGTTTCTGCACGGCGCAATCTATGCCGGCGTGAATCTGTACGAACACGAGGCCCGGGAGACAAGAATTCTGGGAGCGATGCTGGATGCGGCCGCGATCAACCAGACCGGCGCCACAGCGCAGTTGGTCAACGATTACGGAATGTTGCAGGCGGAGAAGGCGGTAAATATCGCGGCCCATTCGCACGTCATCGAGTTCGGGCTGCTCGCGATTCTGCTCTCATTCGTGCAGCCTTACGTCTTTCTGCAAGAGAAATGGAAGCGGCGCTGGGTGCGAGTGCTGCTGCTGGGATCGGTGCTGCTGCCGTTGTTCGTCTTGCTCGAACTCAAGCTGGGCCTGATCGCCGGAGGCATTGCGGATCTGGGTGGGTTGATGGTGATCGTGGCCCTGGTCGGCATGCTGGTGGGCGTGTTGCGTTACAGCGGAAAGCTTGACGCCGAAACGGAAAACGCATCATGAACCGCGCCCGCAAGCTGCTTGTTTTCGGTGGAATCGGCCTGGCGGCGGTGGGAATGCTGTACGGTCTCCACTACTCGGTGTTTGTCGAACATCAGACGCTCGACCAGATGGGCGGTTCGCTGGCCACGGCTTTCGTGAGCGCTGCCGGACGGCATATGCCGGAGGCTCATGACGCGGTGAACACCTACGGGGCGGTGAAGTACGACTACGTTCGCCAGGTGGATGTGCACTCGCACTGGATCGGGCTGGCAATGCTGATGATCGTGCTGGGAATTGTGTTTGATAGCGTAGCTTTCGGCGAGCGGACTCGATTGTGGATTGCGCTGGCTTTGTTGGTTGGCTCAGCGGTGTTTCCGCTGGGAGTAATTTTGCAGACGGCGAGTTATGGCGCAACGTTTGCGTCGGCCCTGGCGATCACCGGCTCGGCACTGGTGATCGTGGGTTTGGGAGCGGTTGCGGTGGGCTTTATGCGTCAGACGGTATGATTTTCGTAGCGCCGGCGCTACGGTTGAGAGTTTCGCTTGTTAATCTAATTAATCATGTATCCGCGAGCGTTTCACTATCATCGCGCTGGTTCGCTACAGGAAGCGGCGGCTATGCTGGCTGAATTCGGTGATGACGCCAAGTTGTTGGCGGGCGGGCAAAGCCTGATTCCGCTGATGAAGTTGCGTTTTGCCAACCCAAGCCATCTCATCGATTTAAATTTCGTGGCTGGCACGTCTTATATACGAGAAGAAAACGGCACGCTGTACTTCGGAGCCCTGACCCGGCACGCTGAAATCGAGACCTCGCCTGCAGCCGCAAAAATCCCAATTATTCGTGACTGCGCGGCCGGCATCGCAGACGTCCAGGTGCGCAATCGAGGCACAATTGGCGGGTCGCTGGCGGAAGCCGATCCTAGCGGTGACTGGGCGACAGTCCTGATGACGCTTCAGACAGAGGTTCGGTGCCAGAACGCAACGCAGGATCGCGGATTGCAGCTCGCAGACTTCATCAAAGACGCCTACACCACAGCGCTCGCGCACGACGAGGTGGTGAGCGAGGTGGTGGTCAAGGTTCCGCCGAAAGGTAGCGGCGGCGCCTACCTTGCATTCAAGCGCTCCGCGCCCGTCTATCCGACCGCCAGTGCCGCCGTACAACTCGCTATGGCCGGAGAAGTCTGCCGGGACGCGGCCATCGCATTGGGCTGTGTCGGCCTGACCGCGATCAAAGCCAAAGACGCGGAGGCCGCTTTGCGCGGGCAGCCGGTCACGAAAAAAACGCTGGCAGCCGCGGTCGAAGCCGCGCGGGCGGCTGCTGAGCCGCAGTCTGACATGCGGGGGTCAGCCGATTACAAACGAACCCTTGTCGGCGCGCTGGTGAAGCGCGCGATTGATGTTGCGGTGCGTCGCGCCCGAGGTGAGCAGGTCGAGGTCAGTCACATCTATGCCTGAAATCATCGATAAAGTTGCGATCAAGCTGAGCGTAAACGGGGTGTCACATTCGTTGACAATCGAGCCCCGCATGCTTCTGGTGGAGTTGATTCGCGAGACGCTCGATCTGACCGGGACGCACGTGGGTTGCGACACGACCTATTGCGGCGCCTGCACCGTGCTCATGAATGGTGCGGCGGTGAAGTCCTGTACGGTGTTTGCGGTGCAGGCGGACGGCGCTGAAGTCATGACCGTCGAGGGACTGGAAAGAGATGGCCAGCTTCATCCCATCCAGAAGGCTTTTGGCGACGCCTATGGCCTGCAGTGCGGCTACTGCACGCCGGGCCTGATGCTTTCGACCGCCCAACTGCTTGCGCAAAACCAGCGACCGAGCGAAAAGGAAATGCGAAAAGCGATCGCCGGCAATACCTGCCGCTGTACCGGATATCAGAATATTCTGAAAGCGATTCAGTTGGCCGCGCAGAACATGAAGGGGGCCTGAGAGATGGCGATCAAGTTTGGCGGCGAGTTCGAAATCAAGCGGACACCGGAAGAGGTCCATGACTTTCTCACCGACCCGACAAAATTCGCCCCGCTGCTGCCAGAATTCCAGGGCATGACGCAACAAGATGCAACCCATTTCACGGTGAAGGTAAAGGTCGGCATTTCCTACATCAAAGGCGCGGCCGACATGAAGATGGAATTGACTCAGGCCGACCGGCCCCGGCGCGCGCAGTACAAAGGACAGGGCAGTGTATCGGGAGGGAACGTTGCGATCACAGCCGGCTTTGATCTTTTGCCCATGGGTGACGGAACGAAAGTGGCGTGGCAAGGTGAAGCCCAGGTCTTCGGCTCCCTGGCATCGGTGGCGGGCGGACTGCTGGAGCCGCTGGGCAAGAAGAATGTGCAGAAGTTGATCGACGGTTTGCAGGCGGCGTTGAAGTAACCTCTTGCGACGACGCGGAGGGCGAGACGCGCTCCGGACAGCCGGCGGGACGCCGATTCTACGTTAACGCGGGCATCGGCGCTACGGATTCGGCGCTAACGATGAGGACCGAGCGGTGAGCGTGACCAAAAACAAGCAAGCTGAAGGATGGGTCGGCAAGTCCCTTCCGCGCAAGGAAGAGAATCGTCTTCTCCGCGGGCGGGGCAAGTTTGCTGACGATATCAAGTTGCGCGAGATGCTCTATCTGCGATTCGTGCGTTCGCCCTACGCTCACGCGAAGATCGTCAGCGTTGACGCCTCGGCCGCGGAAGCGCTCCCCGGCGTTGTCTGCGTTCTAACCGGTGCCGAGGTAGCGCAACAGACGCAGCCGTTCATCGAGATTGGCCCCGATCCATTTGCCAAGATAAAGGATTATCCGCTGGCCGTGTCCAAAGTTCGATACCAGGGGGAGCCGGTGGCGGCGGTGGTGGCCGAATCGCCCGCACTCGCCGATGATGCTGCCGAACTTCTGCAGATCGAATACGATGCGCTCGATCCGGTCGTAGACGCGGAAACAGCTTTGGAGGACAAGAGCCTGCTGCATGACGAAGCCGGAACTAACCGGGTGTGGAACGGCGTGTTTGAGTACGGCGACGTCGAGGGCGCATTCAAGCAAGCTGCTTACGTCGTCGACATTGATCGTTTGCATTTCCATCGCTTTTCCAGCACCCCGCTGGAGAACAACGTAGTCATTGGCCAGTGGAATCCGAAAGATGATCGCATCTACTACCAGTGCAACAATTCGTTTCCCTCGTTTGCCATCCAGTTTCTGGCGGCACATCTGAGCGTGCACATTGACCGCATACGGGTCGAAACCGCCGACATCGGCGGCAGTTTCGGGATCAAGATCACCAGCTACCCGCAGATGGCGATCTGCGCGCTGGCTTCGAAGAAGGCTGGAGGGCGACCGGTCAAGTGGGTGGAAACGCGCTCCGAGCACATTACATCGAGCGCGCACGGCAACGAACGGACTTTTCGAGACACGCGGGTCGCGCTGGACAAGAATGGAGTGATCACTGCGATTGCATCGCGTCATATTGACGATTGTGGCGCTTACCCTCGCTACGAGCCTTTGGGCTGCGTCATCTGGTCGCAGGTGTTTCCCGGTGTATATCGCTTCAAGAATGCCCGGATTGATTTCACGCAGGCAGTCACGAACAAGTGTCCGGTTGGTCCGAACCGCGGCTACTCGCGCATGCAGCACTTGTGGTTTCTGGAGCGTGTCATTGATATTTGCGCGCACAAACTGGGTTTTGCAGCCGACGAGATACGCCTGCGCAACTACATTCTTCCTGAAGAATTTCCTTACACGACGCCCAACGGCTGCGTCTACGACTCAGGCAACTATCCCAAGATGCTTCAGGTAGCGAAAGGCCTGATCGGCTGGGACGAGTGGAAGACGAAGCAGTCGGCGGCGCGCAAAGAAGGGCGCTGGATCGGTATCGGGATCGGAACCACGCTTGATTCCGGCACCAACAACTTCGGGCAATCGCAGATTGTGAATCCTTATCTGCCCTATTCCGGTAATTCCCAGGGCGCCAATTGCAAGCTCGATATTTACGGGGAAGTCGTGGTTGCGGTCGGATCCTGTCCTCAGGGTCAGGGACACGAAACCACGGCAGCGCAGGTGGTGGCCGACGTTCTGAATATTCATCCCGATATGATCACGGTGCGCACCGGCTTTGATACCGAACGCAACGTGCATACCGGCTTTTCAGGAACTTATGCCAGCCAGTTTGCGGTTTCCGGACTATCGGCGGTCCACGGCGCCGCACAAAAATTGAAGACAGAAATGAAGCGGCTCGCCGCTTTCGCGCTCGGCACCAAAGAGGACGACCTGGAGTTCGGCACGGGCGCGCAAGGCCCTGAAATTCGAGCCGCGAGCAGCGGGAAGTCGATCAACTACTGGGGGCTGGCTAACCTGGTCAACGCCAACAGCGCCAGTTTGACGCCTGAGCTCTATGAAGTCACGTTGAACTGCCGCTACGTCTGGCGGGCGCCCTTCAAGGTACCGGACACGAAGAAGAAATACGGCAGCCTGACGCTTACCTACGCGTCCCAGTTGCATGTCGCCGTGGTTGAGGTGGAGCGCGACACTTTTATTCCCCGCATCCTGGATTACGTTGCGGTGGACGACTGCGGCACCGTGATCAATCCGCCCATTGTCGAAGGACAAGTGTATGGCGCGACCGCCCACGGTATTGGCGCGGCGCTGATGGAAAACTGTGTGTACGACGCGGTGGGCAATATGCTGACCAGCACCTTCAGCGATTACATTCCCATCACTGCGATGAACATGCCGAAAGTGAAATACGGCCACATCGAAACTCCGTCACCGCATAGCTACAGCGGAGCCAAGGGCATGGGAGAGGGCGGAGCCGCGCCGATCCATACCATTTCGGCGGCGCTCCAGGACGCCTTGTTTTTGAGCGGCATCATTATCGAAGACTCGTTCAACAATGCGGACAGCCTGTTCCGCGCCCTGGGGTTTGGCAAGCAGGGAACGCTGGTAAAAGTGGAGAAAAGAATATGATCGTGTGGCGCGGGCGCCCTCGCCCGCGGGGTTTGGCGGCGAATGCGACGCCCGCCGGACAGCCGGCGAGACGCTGGCGCTACCTATGAAGCGTGTATGTGTGATCGGCTGCGGAGCCATCGGGAGCCTCTACGCGGCGCACCTGGCGCGGGTTGCCGAGGTATGGGCTTTTGTCCGCCGCGAAGAGCACGCGCGAGCGCTCGACCGGGAGGGATTGCGGGTTTCCGGTGCGCACAATTTTCAGGTTTCGCTCAAGGCTACGACACGAGCGGATGAGCTGCCGGATTGCCAACTCGGGATCGTGGCGACCAAAGCTACACAGGTAGCCGACTCGATCAGAGCGGTGGGTCATCGCTTCGACCAGGGCGCGATCATTTCCGCGCAAAACGGGCTGGGTAGCGAGGAAATTGTTGCGGCTCACACCCGCGGGCAAGTCATCCGGGGCACGACGTTCATGAGCGGTACGAAACACAGCGATACACATGTCCAGTACGAACTAGCGACGGCAACGTGGCTGGGCCCGTACGAGCCCGGAGGCACGCCCTATGCAGTCGTGAAAGAGGCGGCGGACCTGATCGTTGCCGGCGGTTTGAAGGCTGAAGCTTTGCAGGATGCTCGTCCGGCGCAGTGGTCAAAACTGATTTTCAACGCATCGGTGAACGGGGTGTCTGCCCTTACCGGACTGCCCCACTCTCCGCACTTCGCGGACGAATCGCAATTGTCCGACCTCGGCCACTTGCTGCACGATTTGATAAACGAAGGGAAGCGGGTCGCCGAAGCCGTGGGAGTGCAGCTGCACGAGGATCCGTGGGAGATGAACAAGATCGGCGCGATGACCAATCACCCAACATCGATGCTCTACGACGTCCGCCATCAGTTACCGACGGAGGTAGATTTTCTGAGCGGCGCGATCGCCCGCGAGGCGAACCGGGTCGGGGTGCCGGCTCCGCTGCATACGACGGTCTACCGGTTGATTAAAGGCAGGCAGGCGTCATGGACATTCACCGATGAAAATCGGGCGGTAGCCGCCCTGGGAAAGGTGCACTAGAAGATGGCCTGGCCGGTTGACCACGCGAAGCTGGATCGTGTGCACGCCCTGATGAAGGATCAGGATGTCGATGCGCTGGTGGTGCGCGCTCCCGACAATATGTTGTACCTCACGAATTACTGGTGCATGAAGGGGTACGATGCGGCCATCTTTCCCCGCGAGGGCGAGCCGACGTTGATTGCACTGGAGCCGCAACTGGCTGACGCGCAGCGCAATTCATGGACGAAAGACATCCGTCTGTTCAAAAGCTACGACGAGCTTGATCCCCGGCCGCCTCAATTTCGTGCGCTGGATCTGGCGCTCGAGATCCTGAAGGAACGCGGCTTGACCGACAATGTGGCCGTCGAACTTAACATGGGCACGCAGTCGGCCGATCGCATGGTCGGCGAGCCGACGACTCCAACGCAGTTCTACTTCGATGCCTTCCGCAAAGTTGCCGGCAAAGTCACGGATTCGACTCCGCTGCTCAATGAAGCCCGGGCCATAAAAACTTCGCAGGAAATCGAGCGCATGCGCCTGGCCAACGAGCTGGCCGCTCTGGCCATGGACTACACCCGCGAACACATGCGTCCCGGGATGAAGGAAAGCGAAGTTGGCGGCATGTATGAAGGTTTCGTGCACGGCCTTGGCGTCGGCTATAAAGGCAAGGTCGAAATGGCGCGTGCCTTTACCCTGGTGTGGTCGGGAAAAGGCATCGCGACATTTACCGCCACGGGGGACCGCCCGATCCAGAGGAATGAACCGACTCTGTTTGAGATCTGGGTGTGCGTGGACGGCTACTGGACCGACCTCACCAAGAACGCCTGTCCCGGCGAGCTGACGCCGGAATATCACAAGCTGCTGGATTTGCTGCTGAAGGTTTTTCATGAAGCGGTAAATCATGCGCGTGATGGCGCCAGCTTTCCCGACCTCGATCGGTTGATCCGCGCCCGCATTGCCGAAGGCGGATATCCCGGCCAACCGTCTCATGCCATATGTCACGGGGTGGGAGCGCGGGCCCATGAATTTCCTTACGCGCATCAGGCGGGGAGCGGCACCATCAGAAAAAACATGGTGCTGGCGATCGAGCCCGGAATCTACTGGGCCGGCGGAGGCGGTCTGCGCCTGGAAGATAACTTTTTGATCACCGAAAGCGGCAATGAAAAACTGTGCTCGTATCCCGACGATTTTCGGCTGAAGCAGTAAATGTGGCGCGGGCGCCCTCGCCCGCGAAAAGTGAGGCGCGAATCCAATTGAAGCCGGCAAAGAAAGCGATCGGTAATCTGGACCAGAAACTGATCGCGGCGATCCTGTCCGAGGTTAAGGAAGAAGAAATCGTAGCCATGTGCTGCGACGTCATCAATATTCCCAGCCCCACGGGCGAGGAATTGCAGATGGCGCACTACATGCAGGACGCGCTGCAGCATCTTGGCCTGAACGTTGCATGGCAGGAAGTGGAGGAAGGTCGCGCTAACGTGGTTGGCCGCTGGATCGGAAGCGGAGGCGGCAAGAATCTGATGTTCAACGGCCACATGGATACCTCCAACACCGGCCGTGAAGAATTCCTGACCGGAATCGGATACAAGCCGCAGGCGGTGGTGAAGAACGGATTCGTTTATGGCCTTGGCATTTACAACATGAAGGGCGCGCTGGTCTGCTACACCCACGCGGTCAAGGCGCTGCAGCGGGCCGGAGTCAAATTGCAGGGTGATGTGATCATCGCCGCGGTCGCGGGTGAGATCGAAAAGACGCAATGGGGTGAATTCAAGGGCAGAGAGTATCGCGGCTACGGCGTGGGCACGCACTACCTGGTGAACCATGGCGTGTTACCCGATATGTGCATCCTGGGCGAGCCCACGGACATGCACGTGGTGCTCGAGCACTTCGGCTCGCTATGGGTGCGGATTTCATGTACCGGCATCTACGTTCATACCGCGTTCTGCGAAGGGCGAGAGGAAATGAACTCCATTCGCCGCATGCACGAGTTGATGAGCGAGATCCTGAAATGGATTGGCGTGTGGGAGAAGAAGGCCTCCTACGGTGGAAAGAAAGCCATCGTAAATCTCGGAGGCATTCGCGGCGGCCATGCCTGGCGCGCCAGCCGTACCCCGGAAAAAACCGACTTGTTTCTGGATATCCGGGTTCCGCCCAGCATCCCCATGAACGATGCCCGGCGCGACATCCAGCAGGTGTTCTTTGATTTGAAGAAGCGGCATCCGGACTGGGGACTGGAATTCGAGACGTACGTTTCCGTGCCGGGCGCGCGTATCCGCGAAGACCACGAGATGATCAAGTCCATCGATGCGAATCATGAGCGCATCATGGGCAAACCGCCGGACCGGGAGGTCGTGTGCTGGTGCTCGGATGCCAGCGTGCTCAGCCGCTATGGCATCGACACGGTCAATTACGGGCCGTCAAGCGGGCCGCGCGATGCCGAAGGCGAAAAAGTCAAAATCAAAACGTTGGTGGATATCACGAAAATTTATGCGCTGACGGCAGCAGAGCTGTGCGGGGTGGTGTCGTAGTGCAGGCGTCGAGCCGTCCGCCGACGCTCACAAACATCGAAGGGTGAGGGATTCGCGATTGCCGAGCCAAAAAGAAATCGACCGCCGCTACAAGAATATCCGCACTCGCATGGAACGCGAGGGGCTGGACGCGCTGATCGTCTGCGGCAATCAATATGCCGGCTTCGAGGGCGCAACATTCTACGTCTCTGGTTTCGAGATCGTGCACCGCTACGTTTACGTGGTGCTGCCGCTGGTGGGTGAGCCGACCTTGGTGTTTCCGCGAGAAGCGCGCTGGATCGGCGATAAATCCAGGCCCTGGGTGAAAGACCACGTCTGGCCTGAGGTTCCGGGACACTGGATTCGCGAGCGCGGTCAGGAGCGTGGATGGAAGAGGGTCGGCGTTTACGGCATGGATTTCATCATGGCCGTGCGCGATTACCTCGAGCTCGCCAGGAGTTCGTTCGAGCTGGTGCCCTTCGATCGCGAGTTTGATATGGCGCGGGCGGTCAAGAGTGAGGAAGAGCTTGCCGAAGTGCGCGATGCCATGGACATCATCGTGGATGGTTTCTGGGCGCTGGTGGCCTCCTACGAACCGGGCAAGACGGAGGCCGAGATCATGGCGCCGGCGGTGGAGCGGTTTTTCGCACGCGGCGCCGGCCCGCGCATGATGAATATTCTGCTGTCCGGTTCGCATGGTGAAGCGGAAGCATCTTTCAGGGTGCCCGGCCACCGCGTGGTTGCGGACGACGACCTCCTGCTTTATTCGCTGGAGATCACCGGGGCGGGCGGCTACTGGGTGGAGTTTTCCAGGCCATTGATTCGCGGAAAGTTGAGCTCGCGTACGCAGGCGATGGCGGACGTGTATCCGCTGGCCCTGGAGGAGGCGAGAAAGCTTATGCGCGAAGGCGAGGTTGCCGGCAATGTGCATCGCGCAGTGTCGCAGTCGTTCGCCAAGCATAGCTTTGCTTTGGGGCATCTCTCCGGCCACAGCATCGGATCGACCATGCTGGAATACCCGGCGATCGGAGCGAAGAGCGACACGCAACTTGAAGAGAACATGATTTTCTCGCTTCATCCCCAGGTGGTGGATCTCGACGGCAAGGTTTGTCTATACACGCAGGACACGTATCGCATCGGTAAAACTGAGGGAGAGTGTCTGGCCGACGTCCCGTGGAAGTTTTTCACGGGAAAGGAATCCCGGAGCGCGACTTCATCCGTAAGGACACTCGCAAAATGAGGGTTTGCGTAGTCGGCTGTGGGGCCGTGGGCAGCCTGTTCGCCGCTCACCTGGCGAAGGCAGGCGAGGTTGAGGTGTGGGCCTATGACCTGTGGAAAGAACACACCGACGCAATCCAAAAAAATGGGCTGCGGCTCTCGGGCGCGGCGGATTTCACAGCCCGCCTGAATGCAACTAGCGATGTCACGGCTCTCCCACGTTGCGATTACGGAATCGTCGCAACCAAGGCGATCCACACTCGCAATGCCATTGCGCAGGTGGCACACATCTTCGACGACAACAGCGCGGTGTGTTCAGTGCAGAACGGAGTGGGCAATGAAGAAATCATCGCTGAACATGTGAAGTACGTGATCCGCGGCACCACGTTTCCCGCCGGGCATGCCATCGCACCCGGACACATCGGTTACGACATCAAGGGTGATACCTGGGTTGGTCCGTTCGAGCCCACCAACACTTCCATGAGCAAGGTGGAAGAGTTGGGCGGACTGATGACCCGTTCGGGCATGAACACGATTGCGCTCCAGGATGCGCGAGGCGCTCAATGGACCAAGCTGATCTTTAACGCCTCCACCAATCCGGTGGGTGCGCTGACGTTATTGCATCACGGCGCGGCGACCCGGTTTGAACCCACCGGACAACTGTTCAACGACCTGATTGCCGAAGGTGAAGCCGTGGCAAAGAAGCTGGGTATCGTCCTACATGGGGATCCCCGGCACCTGGTGCAAAAGGGTGCCAACGCTCCTGGAAAGCACAGGGCAAGCATGCTGCAGGATGTGCTGGCCAGACGACAGACTGAAGTTGACTTCATGAACGGCGCGATCGTGAAGTGGGGCGAGAAGCTTGAAGTTCCTACTCCTCTAAACAACGCCATGTGGAAATTGATTAAGGGACTGGAACATTCATGGAAAGATCCCGACTGAAGCTCTGAGAACCGAGAACGAAAATCCGAGAACTGGGTTGTTTGAGTCGTCCAAACCAATTTTTCAAAGCCAGCAGTTGAGCAATAGCGCATGACCATCCCTTTCAACATAGGTGTGCTGCAACTCAGCATGGAGCCGGTGCAGGAAACCGTCGCCATGGCCAAGGCCTGCGAGCAGGCGGGCTTCGATACATTCTGGATTGCGGAAGCGTATCCCTGGTGGCGCAAGCATTCTTTCGAGGCGCGCTCTTCCACCGCGGTGCTGGCCGTGATCGCTGCCCAGACCCGGCATATTCAATTGGGCTGGGGAATCATCTCTCCTTACACACGCCATCCGGTGCAGATTGCGATGGAGGCGCGGGTTATGCAGGATCTCGCCGGAGATCGCTTCCTGCTGGGCCTTGGGGCTTCCAAGATTTTCATGAAAGAGATCGGCGAAGGCGAGGGAGAGAAAGTTGGTCCGGCTACGGTGATGCGCGAAAGCATTGAGGTCGTCAAAGGTGTGCTCAAGGGAGATGCTTTTCAGTACGAAGGCAAAGTGTTCGAGGCGAGTGTGCCTCCCCTGCATCCGGACGCGCATACTCCGCGCGGCATCCCTCCGATTTACGTGGCGGCTACGGGGCCAGTGCTGCAGAAAATGTCAGGGGTGGTTGGCGACGGCTTGCTGACCGCCAGCATCACCACGCCGGCGTTTGTTCGCTACTCGCGCAAGAATATGGAGGAGGGCGCGCGCAAGGCCGGGAAGGATCCGTCGGCGCTGGTGCTCGGCTCGGTCATCGTCGGCAGCATCGGGCCTGACTCGGCCAAGGGGAAGGAAGGTGCTCGCGAGCAGGCCGCGATGTATCTTGCGAACAAAGTGCAAAACATCAAGGGGTCGGCCGACGTATTGCTGGAATGTGCGGGCCTGACCTTCGATGAATTGCGGCCGGTCGCGGACGCAATGGAAAACGGCGGACGCAAGGCCGCGGCCAAGGCAGTGACGGATGACATTCTTCGCAAAGTTTGCGCTATCGCAGGCACTCCTGAAGAATGCATTCAGCGCATTGAAGAATACCGCGACGCGGGCTGTACCCATATCATGCTGGAAATCTGGGGGGACGATCGCACCGGGCAGGCGAAGTTATTTGGAGACGCCGTATTGCCCCATTTCAAGCGCTAGGCTCGGCCGTTAATTCTTTCCTGCGGGACTCGTAACCACGCTCTGTGCCGCCACAATCTCACGAAACTCTTCATCGGTCAGCAGTCCGCGCTTCGCGATGGCTCGCTTCTTCACGGCGGCAAGAATGGGCGCGCGCAATTCTGTGGTAACCGGGATTCCCAATTCCTTGCATTTCAGATCGATGCTGTCGAGCCCGCTCTTCTTTCCCAGGACGATGGCGCGTTTTGCATTGACCAGTTCTGAGGAATACGGCTCGATGGCCTCGGGAATATGGAATTGGCTTGCCACGGCGCCGCTTTCGCGCATGAAAAGATTTTCCCCGACCAGCGGCTTCCAGGCTTCAAGGGTGTAGCCTGAAGCTCTGCTGACGACTTCTGAAACTTCACGCACCTTGGTCAAGTCCATTGCTATCGGCACGTCGTAGAGACAGCGCAGCGCAAGCGCGATTTCTCCGATATCGGCATTGCCGGCGCGTTCGCCCATGCCGTTAATCGTGCCTTGAATCCAGGACGCCCCGGCGCGCACCGCAGCCACGGCACAGGCGGTAGCCATACCGAAATCGTTGTGCCCGTGGTAGTGGACCGGAACGCCCGGACCCACCCACTGGCAGACTTCGCGAACCAGGAGTTCGACCGCCTCAGGTCCGCAGGCTCCGATGGTATCGACGACGACGATTTCGCTGGCCCCCGCCTCCAGGGCCGCGAGGTAAACTCTCCTCAGGAAATCGAGGTCGGTGCGCGTTCCATCGACCGCGAAATAAGCGATCGCAATCCCGTTCTGCTTTGCGAAGCTGACTGCGTCCACGATCCGCTTCAGCACTTCCTCGCGCGAGATACCGTAGGCCTTCAGCTTGATATCGCTGGTTGGCGATTCGATCACCGAGGCCCGCAGGCCCAGGCGGACCAGTTCTTCGACGTCGCCCCGGACCGCGCGGGAGAAGCCCCACAGTTCGGCCTTCAGCTTGGCCTTCTGAATCAACTGGATCGCTTCCGCATCCTCGGGAGAGACTCTCGGGAAACCCGCTTCAATCCGGCTGATCCCAAGATCGTCCAGCTTGCGCGCGATTTCCAGTTTCTGCTGTGGCGAAAGCACGACACCGACGGTCTGCTCTCCATCACGCAGCGTGGTGTCGTAGAAGCGGACCTTGGTACGGGGAAAGGCGGAGCGGATTTCGGGCCGCAAGTTGAGCTCGCTGACCCAGATTTTGGAATTTGAGTTCATCCTGGAACCGTAAGAACCGTATTCACCACAGAGGCACAGAGACACGGAGAAGGCAATTCAAACAGCTGATTCTTCTCTCGGTGACTCCGTGGCTCCATGGGTAGAAGCCTGCCTACTTCAGAACTTCCTGCGTTGCCATCATCACAGGCTTCCGCCCATACGCCTCTTCCCACGAAATCACGCGATTGCGCAGGATCCCGATTTTGTCGATCTCGCATTCCATCACGTCGCCGGCCTTCAGATACCAGGCTTTCGGATCACCACTGAAAGCGGCGACACCGGATACTGTCCCGGTGGAAACGACGTCACCTGCGCTGTAGCCCATGGGAGAATAGTGGGAGAGAATTTCCGGGATCTTCACCGACATTTTGCCGGAATGCGAACGCTGCCGGGATTCGCCGTTCACTCGCAGCTCCATCGCCAGGTTATGCGCGTCGGGAATCTCGTCCGCGGTCACGATCCATGGCCCCAGCGGACAGAACGTATCGATCCCCTTGCAGAAGCTGAATACTCCCGACTTCATCTCCCGGCGTTGAATGTCGCGGGCCGTAATGTCGTTGAAGATGACGTAGCCTCCAACGTAGTCGGTGGCGTCTTCCGGAGTAAAGTGCTTGCCGCTTTTCTTCAGAACCACCGCAAGCTCCAGTTCGTAATCCAGTTCCTGGGTTAGGTGCTCAGGATAGATCACGGGTTCGTCGTGGCCGATAATGGCATCCACGTTCTGGAAGAAGACAATCCAGGGCATCACAGGATGCGAGAATCCGGCCTTGGTGGCTTCCTCATGGTGCTCACGAAAATTGCCCGCGGTATGGAAAAACTTCCTGGGGATGATCGGGGCCTTAAGCGTGATTTCGGCGGTCGAGTAGAAGATGGGCTCACCTCGCGGTCCGGCAACGGCATCGTTCCGCAACGCGTGATCAAAGGCCTTGCGGGCGGCTTCCAGGCTGGTATCGCCGCCGCTGAAAAGATCGCGCATGTTAGGCGGGACCATGGCCTCGGCCAGGCGCTCGAAGGCGCTCTCGTTCTCGACATCGCGCAGGTACAGGGCGCAGGCCGAGTGCAGATCGACGACACGCCCGTCGGCGGTCAGCGCCCCGATGCGAGACCGCCGCACGGGATCTTCAAAAGTGATGAGTCGCATAGCAGGCGCCAGAAACGCAGCACTAGAAGTGTATAAACCGGCATCACTGTTGTCTACTGATCGCGGACTGCGCCGGTCCCCGCTACAGTGGAGTGGGCCAGGATGGAACTCGCCGCGGTTCTTGATCTGCGGCTCACCTGGCGCGACTATTTTGAGCGCCCGCGCATCCAATAACCTGAACACTTCGGAGAATGTGATGGCAGAAAAAATCAGCAAACCGGAAACAGAGTGGCAAAAGCAATTATCGCCAGAGCAGTACTATGTGACCCGCAAGGCGGGAACCGAACCGGCCTTTACCGGAAAATACTGGAAGACGAAGGATGCAGGCACGTATGCCTGCGTCTGCTGCGGGCAACCGCTGTTCAGTTCGGAGACCAAGTTTGAGTCGGGCACCGGCTGGCCGAGTTTTTTCCGGCCCGTGGACGAGGGCGCGGTGGTCAATCATACCGACCAGAGCTATGGCATGGTGCGTACGGAGGCCCGTTGCTCGAGCTGCAACGCTCACCTCGGGCACGTTTTTGAAGACGGCCCCGCACCGACCGGCCTGCGTTACTGCATGAATTCGGCGGCGCTGGATTTGAAACCGAAAGACAATCCGGGCGACAAAAAATAAGGGCACGCGAGAAGCGTGCCCGGGTTGAATCCTCGCGACGATTAGGCGCCAGCGACCGCAGCTGCCGCTTTGGGCTGCTCGGTGGCGGCGGGCTTGGCAGGTTCGGCCTGGGCCGGTTTGGCCTGTGCCTGCGATTGAGACTTGTCGTGCTTGTGTTCGACGGCGCGCACTTGCACGCTGCCTTTCAGAATCGCTCCATCCTCAACGCTGATGCGCTGGGTGACCACATCGCCCGTGAGCGCGCCTTCGCTGCGGATGTCCAGGCGGTCCGTGCATTGGATGTTGCCCTGCACCTTGCCCAGAATCACAACTTCGCGGGCGGTGATATTGGCGGCTACGCTTCCATTGCGGCCGATGGTAACGCGGCTGTCGGAGAGAGTGACCGTTCCCTCGACCTTGCCGTCGATGTAGAGCGACTCGGAGCCGCTGATTTCACCCTTAACCACCAGTGAGCGTCCGATGGTGGCTTGCTCGACCGGGATGGCGACCGCCCTCGGTTGGCTGGGTTGATTCGAAAACTGCGATTTTTGAGAATCTGATGGTTGCAGCATCGGTTCCGGTGCTCCTTAGATTTTCCGCGCGACGTGGCGCTGCCGCATGCGGCGAGTGTCTGAATATTAGACAGTTTCTAATCTGAATATCGCACGGGAGCGCACCGCAAAGCAGGTTACGGAAGAACCTGTCCGGGTGTCGAAGGTATCAGGGTAACCAGTGCCGCGAGGGATCTCTGCTTGGGGTGGAGCAGCGCTTCAGAGCTGCATTAAAGGCTCTATTTTCAATGGTGGCTTTAGCCGCTGCGGCAAAGGCGGTTAAGCCTGCAGCGTCTGACCCAGCTTTTCCCACTCCGCCATTCGGCCCTGTAACTCGGCTCGCCTGTGCCCTAACTCCTGGCTGACGCGCTGGGTTTCCTCAGCACTGACGAAGGTCTGCAGGGCTGCCTCGCATTCCGCGATGGTATCTTCCAGGCGATTGATCTCGGACTCGAGTTCGTGGACGCGGTCTTCCATCTGCTTGCGCTTGATGGGATTCAGGCGCTTGCCGGCGGACTCGTCGGAAGGCGTCTGCGGAGCATTGCCATTCGTGGGCAGCGCGTGCGCCGGAGAAGAGACCGCCTTTTGCAGCTCGGCCGCGCCACCTTCCTTCCGCCAACGGTAGTCCTCGTAGTTGCCGGGATAGACTTCAACCCTCCCGTCACCAATTTCGAACACCCGTGTGGCCAGCTTGTCGATGAAATAGCGGTCGTGCGAGACGAATACCACGGTGCCGGTGTAATCGCTGAGGGCTTTCAGCAGGACATCTTTGGCGCGCATGTCGAGATGGTTGGTGGGTTCGTCCAACAGCAGGAAGTTTGCCGGATGCAGCAGCATGCGGAGCAGGGCATAGCGATTGCGCTCGCCGCCGGAGAGCACGCCGATGCGCTTGAACACGTCATCGGCCGAGAACAGGAAGCAGCCCAGGAGACTTCGCAACTCGGTTTGCGTGGAGCGCGGAGAAATGTCGCCGAGATCGTCTAGGATGCGCGCATCCGGATTGAGTTCCTTGTACTGGTCCTGCGCAAAATAGTCAGGCTGAACGTTATGACCCAGCTTGTACTCGCCATGGGTCAAAGACCCGGTTTCGGCGAGCAGTTTGATGAGAGTAGATTTCCCGGCGCCGTTCACGCCGACCAGAGCAATGCGGTCGCCGCGTTCGATCATGAAATTGACGCCGCGGAACACCTCTTTCTCTCCGTACGCCTTCGCCACATCGACAAACTCGGCGACGATTCTGCCGCCCGGCTTGGGCTGCGGGAAGGAAAAGTGAATGGTCTTTTCTTCCTCAGGCAGCTCGATCCGCTCGATCTTTTCCAGTTCCTTGATTCTGCTCTGCACCTGCTTGGCCTTGGTCGCCTGGTAGCGGAAGCGGTTGATGAACACTTCCAGTTGCTCGATGCGCTCCCGCTGGTTGCGGTAGGCAGCTTCGAGTTGCTCCAGCCGCTGCGTCTTCGCGTCCAGGTATTTTTCGTAGTTGCCGTGGTAAAGATGAACCCGCTTGTTCCAGATTTCGACAATCTTGTTGATGGTCACGTCCAGAAAATAGCGGTCGTGCGAGATCAGCACGAAAGCGTAGGGATAGTTGTTGAGGTATTCCTCCAGCCAGTTGCGGGCTTCGAGATCAAGATGATTGGTGGGTTCATCCAGCAACAATAAGTTCGGCTGCTGCAGAAGCAGCTTGACCAGCGCGATGCGCATTTGCCAGCCGCCGGAAAATTCTTCCGTCTGCCGGGTCCAGTCTTCTTTGCGAAAACCCAACCCCGAAAGTACCGCGCCGACTTGCGCCTCGATGGCGTATCCGTCGCGGCTGGTAAATTCGTGTTCGAGGCGCTGGTAGCGCTCTGCCACCTGAGCGTACTCGGGAGACGCGTGGTCAAGTTCGGACATGCTCCCGGTCAACTCTTCCATCTCCTGTTCCATGGCCCGCAATTTGGAAAACACCGACATGCACTCGGCGAAGACGGTGCGTCCGGAGAGCGCCAGCCCGTCCTGCGGCAGATAGCCCGCGCTGATGCCTTTAGCCCGGCTGATGGAGCCATAGTCCAGGGTTTCGGTGCCCGCAAGGATCTTCAACAGCGTGGATTTGCCGGTGCCGTTAGCGCCCACCAGGCCCACACGGTCGCGAGGCGTAATCATCCAGTCCGCGCCTTCGAACAGGAGCTTGTGGCCATAACGCTTGCCGGCTGAGGAGAGCTGAATCATTTATTCAATCGTCTCATGAGAGGGGTGATTTGATGAAGAACCCCTGTCATCCTGAGCGAAATATGAAGCCTGCTTGCGGGCTTCATACGAAGTCGAAGGACCCCTACAGTAGGAGAGAACCCTTCGCTTCAGAGAATTTCGCCCGTTCTAAGCAGCACCATGGGAGGGAATAGGGGTGCTTCGACTCCGTCTGTGCGTCGCGAGCGACCGCACAGCCTTCGCTCAGCATGACAAGGTAAGTCCCACGTAATCGCAAACCAGCACAGTCAGGTCGTCGTCCTGAGATACCGCCCATTGTCCCACGGAGGCGATGATGCGATCCGCAGCCTCGGCGGGAGGGAGCCCAGAAGTCTGGCGTAGGAGGTCGGACAAAGAATCCTGGCCAAAGAATTTCCCCGAAGCATCGGCCGCTTCGACTATCCCGTCGGTATAGAGCAACAACCGATCGCCCTGTTCCAGGCGATGTGCGGTGTTGGAGTAGCTGGCGAAGTCAAAAGCCGCCAGCATCAATCCGTTTTCCTGTATTTCCCGCACGCGTCCCTGGCGCAGCAACAGCATCGGCGGATGCCCTGCCGCCGAATAGCGCAGCTCCCGCGATTCTGAATCAAGGTAGGCATAGGCTGCGGTGACGAATTGATTCTGCGTGTTGCCCAGCAGGGCACGATTCATGCCTGACAGAAAACTGCAGGGATCAGCCGCGTGGGCGCGTTGTGAGGTGGCGGCAAGTTTCACCATCGAGGCGATGAGGGCTGCCGGCACCCCGTGGCCGGATACGTCCGCAATCAGAAGCCCGGCCTGTTTATCATTAGCCACGATGAAATCGTAGAAGTCCCCGGCAACTGACGTCATCGGGACATAACGGGCTGCAACCCGGAAATTCTCGGAGAGGGGAAACTCCCCTGGCAAAATGGACAATTGAATGTGGCGAGCCACATCCAGTTCCTTTTGAATCGCATTGAGTTGCTGGTCCCGCTGCATAGTCTGGCGCGCTGCAATATAGCCCAGAGTGGCCAGAAAGGCGGCGAAGCCGAAGGGCTCGACCTTGGAGTTTAAGTGGAATGCTCCGGCCACGTTGTCCCACAGGGCGAAGGCTACGAAAATGAGCAAGCCGCGACGGAACACGACAAAGTCCCGGTTGCGATCTCGATTCAGCAGGGACTGGACAACCAGAAAAAGCAGCGCAGCAATCACCACGACGTTATTGATCTGGTGGTACCGGGGCGACGGCCCCAGGGCGAAAGTCGCAAGGGCAAGCGCGCCCAGAACAACCCCTAGAACGTAGCCGATAATCTTGCCGCGACGATGGAGCAGTCCGGCCGCATCAAAAAATAGAAATGCCGGAATAGGAACCAGGAAGTTGATGCCGGACCGCAGCCGTTCGAAGAGTTCGGAATGCGGAACCAAAACCTCAAGCGTTCCGGATTGTATCCATAGCCTCTGCCCGTACAAGAATGCGAACAGGGCGAAATAGATCGACAACGAATCGACCTTCCGCCGCAGGACGGAGAATGCAGCCGCCAGAATGCCGACGGTCGTGAAAGCTGCACCTAAGAAGAGGTACGGTTCGTCATGATGGAATACGTGAAGCAGTTCGCTGGCAGTAAGTTGGGGGTCGACCGCAAGCATGCGACAGGATTCTACCCTTTTCCAACCAGCCGCCGAAAAATCGGAGAGAGGGGCAACGGATCAGCACGACAAGTGGCTGCTAGCGAGCGGCCGGCGCCTGAGCGACGCCAATCTTCTCCAGCGCCCGGTTGACCACCGCTTGTAGCTCACGCGCGTACTTGACCTCGCGGCCTTTGGCCAGGATTCTCTTGGCCTCGTCCGGACTGAACCAGGTGGGATTGCGCGTCATTTCTGGAGCATTTTCCTGCCGCTCCACTTCCAGCAGAAACGCTTTGATGACAAACTCACGCACTCCCGGAGGCTTCCAGAAGACTCCTTTGGAGTGGAGGTAGAGGCAAAAGTGGCGAGGCTCGATGCTGCCGCTGACCCCGGCTTCTTCCCAGGCTTCCCGTTCAGCAGCCTTGCCGTGCGAAAGAGAAAGTTCGGGATCGCCTTTCGGGAACGTCCACTTGTTTCCGCCGTTGGTGTTTACCAGCAAAAATTCTACGGAGTCACCTTGTCGCCGGTAGCAGACGGCCGCCACCTGCAGGGGAAGTGCATGTCGTGGATTCCGTGCTGCCCCCATGTCCCACGCCTCCGCGGACCGGTTTCCTGTCCACAATGCTAATCGGAAGATGTTTCAGCAGTGTTAAAAGTGCAACAAAAAAGGTGCAGTTTCTTGTTACCGAAGGGACGTGGCGAGTTGCGGGCAGGGTCAGACGGCGACCGGCTTCCGTTCCAGCCGGTGCATGGTCTCGAGGATGGTCTCGATGACATTTTCATCGCCGACGACGGTATTGATCATCATGTGGTACAGACAGCGAGTCGGCCAGTCGGCGCCGAAGTAGTGCTTAACGAATTCGATGCGATCGCGATCCACCGTATCCACCAATTCCTCGGCTTCCTTGTCGCTGTGTCCCATCAGGCGCAGCCGGCGCAACTTTTCAGCTCGAGGGGCGTAGAGGAAGACATGGAAGGCATCACACTGTTCGCGCAGGAAATAGGGAGCGCCACGCCCGACGATCACGCATTTTCCGGCCGCCGCCGCCTGGGTCATCACTTGCTGGCCGATAAATACGAAGCGGTCCGCGTCGAAGGGTTCCGTGCCCTTCAAGGGCATGCTGCGTTCGTAGCTGCCCCGCCAAAAGGTTTTGGCCAGGCGATGAAATGTACTGTCCATGCGTTCGTCGCAGTACATGACGGCGGAGCGGTCTACATTGGCAACCTTGGCGATCTCTTCGGTGAGCGCCTGGTCCCAGAGTTTCCAGCCCAGGCGGCCGGCAATCTCCCGGGCGATGTCGGCGGCTCCGCTTCCGAATTCGCGTTCGACGGTAATGACTCGAAACACAGTGCTTCCTCTCTTCCCGACGGCTCTTGCCAACGGCTCTAGCCGGGCGTCGCCTCGGGAAGGGCACGGCTTCAGCCGTTGCCACCAAATCCTAATTAGAAGCGGGCTTTAACCTCTGAGGTTTTGCTCTCGCCCACGACGAAAAACAATCCCTCAGCGGCTGAAGCCGCCGCATACCGCGTCTCGCGTGGCACGGCTGAAGCCGGGCCCTTCCCGGACTCTCGCTGCAGCACGGCTGAACTGGTGCCCTTCCCGAACTCCTCACGGCCGGGAAAACCAGCCTTATGACACAGCCCCCTGCATGACCCCGCCTAATGCACGGCAATTGGACCGCCGCTGCGTGGCCGCTTCATCAGGAAAACCATAGGAACCATCACCAGAATAGCTACTCCCAATAACCAGAAATTGTCAATGTAGGCCAGCATGCTGGCCTGACGGAACACGTTGCCTTGCAATAATGCGTAGGCTTTGTGCATGGCCTCTGACGCGGAAAAACCCCGTGTCTCCAGGGCCCGGGCAGTGCCCTGGAGCATGGCTTGTACCTGGGGATTCGAGGGCGAAAGATGGCTCGACATCCGGTTCAGGTGGAATTGCTGCCTCCGGTCCAGCATCGTCGTGACAATCGAGATGCCTACGCTCCCGCCGATGTTTCTCGCCAGGTTCATCAGCCCCGAGGCCGCGTTGTTTTTTTCTTTCGGCAGGAACGCATACGCGGCGGTGTTGATGGGCACAAACAGGAAGGCTAGTCCCATGGTCTGGAGCATCCGGGCGTAGACGACCGTCTTGAAATCAACCCCCAAAGTGAAGTTGGTCATGTGAAACAGGGAGAAAGAAAGAACTACCAGCCCGTAGGTCATCATTTTACGAGGATCGAACCGGGAGAGCATGAAGCCCACTAATGGCATCAGCAACATCAGGCTGAAGCCGCCCGGCAACAACGCCAGTCCCGACTGTTGGGCGGTGTAGCCCAGCAGGGTCTGCATGAAGAGGGGGAGCAGAACCGTGCTGCCCAGGAGTGCAAAGCCCAGCATGAACATGAGGAGATTGGCTGCGGCAAATGTCCGGTTAGTAAACAGGTGGAGGTCGATCACCGGATCTTCGCGCGTCCACTCCCAGTAGATCAGAAACAGCAGGGAAGCAGCCGCGATGACCGAAAGCGCAACGATGAAATGCGATTCGAACCAGTCATCGCGCTGGCCTTTGTCGAGAACGACCTGCAGCGTACCCAAACCTAAGGCCACCAGGCCCAGGCCAATGTAATCGATCTTCGTTTCCGACAGCTTCTTGCGCTTGAGGTAGGGCGGGTCCTGGATGAGACGCGAGGTCAGGATCAGGGAAAGAATGCCGACGGGAATATTCAGCAGAAAAATCCAGCGCCAGGTGAAATTATCGGTGATCCAGCCGCCCAGAGTTGGACCGATGGCCGGGGCGAGCACGACTGCGAGACCATAAACAGCGAAGGCCATGCCACGCTTGGCGGGAGGGAAAGTGTCCGCCAGAATGGCCTGCTCGCTGGGCTGCAAACCTCCGCCTCCGGCGCCCTGCAGGATGCGGAAGAAAATCAGCATACCCAGGTTCGGCGCCAGTCCGCACAGCAGCGAGCTGACGGTGAATATCGCGACGCAGCTCATGTAGAAACGCTTGCGTCCGATGATGGAAGAGATCCAGCCGCTGAGCGGCAGCACGATGGCGTTGGAAACCAGGTATGAGGTCAGCACCCATGTGCTCTCATCGGTACCGGCGGAAAGGCTGCCGGCGATGTGCGGCAGAGACACGTTGGCGATGCTGGTATCCAACACCTCCATGAAGGTGGCCAGCGTGACCGCCAGCGCGATGATCCAGGGATTGACGGCCGGGCGTGGCAGGGCAGCGCCGTCCGCTGTGAGTGCAGCCGAGCTCATCTGACCAAACTCATCTAATCCAGACCTTGGGTTCGACCGACATGCCTGGCCGCAGAATATGCTCTTTGGTTTCTCCCGGATCAAACGTGATTTTTACCGGGATCCGCTGCACTACCTTCACATAATTTCCCGTCGCGTTTTCCGGAGGAAGCAGGCTGAACAGTGCCCCGCTGGCGCCGGCGACGCTCTCGACGTGGCCGTTGTATTTCTTACCGTAAGCATCCACCGAAATCGTCGCGCGCTGGCCCGGCCGCATCAGCCGGAGTTGGTTCTCCTTGAAGTTCGCTGTAACCCAGATGTCATCCAGATTGATGATCTTCATCAGCTCCTGACCCACCTGAACGTTCTGGCCGACTTCCACCGTGCGATTGCTCACGATGCCGTTCACCGGCGCAACCAGCCGGGTGTATTGCAGGTTCAGCAGAGCCTGGTCCAGCTCCGCCTTCTTTTGCTGGGCCTGCGCCTGCGCCGCCTGGGCGCGTGCACGCATCTGTGCGTTCTGCTGCGGCGCAGTTTCGGCGGCGCGCAGATTGGCATCCATCTGTTCACGTTTGGCTTGCGCCTGAACCACCTGTTGCTCGGCTGCCGCCACCGTCGCTCGGGCGGCAGCCACGCCGGCGGCGTTCGACTTGGCGGCGGCTACCGCCTGGTCGTACTGCTGGTGCGAAATTTCCTGCTTGTCCACCAGCTGTTTGTAGCGCCCCACATCGTTTTGCGCTTTGATGTCGTTCGCGATCGACTGCTCCAGTTGCGCCCGCGCCGCCTCGAGTTGCTGGCGCGACACCGAAACTCCCGCTCGCATCTCTTCCAACTGTGCCTGAGCGGAGGAGAGCTGACTGCCCGTGTTCACGGTGGTGATGGGCACGTTCACCTGCGTGGACTCTGCGGTCGCTAAGGCGTCCTGATACGCAGCCCGGGCGCTCGCTACCGCAATCTCATAGTCCCTGGGGTCGATTTCTACCAGCGGCGTTCCCGCCTCCACAAACTGGTTGTCGTTGACCAGCAACTTGCTCACGTGGCCGGATACACGCGCGCTGATTGCGTTCAGGTGGCCATCGATCTGGGCATCATCGGTGGACTCGTAACTGCCCAGGTAGCGCCACAGAAAAAAGCCCGCCACCAGCAACACGATTCCACCCACGATCAGGGCCAGGCGAAAGCGGGGATTGCGTGAGGCTTGCTTCCAGCGGAGATCTTTCTCCGAAGCGGGTAAGGGAGGGAGGGCTCGGGATTCGACTTCAGGAGTCTCTCTTGGCGTAGTCTCTGTGCTTGATTCCATATTACTTGCCCTTCAGATATTGCATTACGCCCTGTTCCGCATACCCCATGGCTCGTACCAGTTCGATCTTGGCCAAATTGTGCGCGTACAGGCTTGAGATGTAGCTTTCGTGAGCCGATGCCACGGATTCCTGTGCCTGGACTACTTCCAGGTTATCGGTAACACCGGCGGAAAACCGGTCGTGAGCCTGAGTGAGGGTCTGTTCCGCCAGGTCAACGGAGCTGCGCGCGACCTGCACCTGCTCATCGGCAGCCGAAAGATCCAGCAGCGCAGTGCGTACCTCATATTCAATCTGGCCGCGCAAATTTTCCAGTTGTGCCCGGTTCTGGCGCAGGGTTGCGTCTGCTTGGAGAACGTCGGAGTGAACCTTCCCACCCTGAAAGATGGGAATGCTCAGCCGTCCGGCGACGGAAAACGTTCCGTGCGCGTTGCCGAAATTTATGCCCAGGTCGCCGTAGTCGGCGTTCATGTCGATGGTGGGAAAGTACTCTGCGGAAGCCCCTTTGCGATAGTGCTCGGCGGCGCGAACCTGCTGCACCGCGGCCAGGTAGTCGGAGCGTGATGCATACGCGCGCTGCACGCTTTCCTCAATTCCAAGGGTGGCGAAGGTATCGTAAGGAGCTTTGGACGTGAGCGTTATCTCCTGACCAACGGGCAATCCGATGGCCCGGATCAGCGCCAGTTTTTGCTTGGCAAAATCATTGCGCGAGACGATCAACTGTTGCTGCCGGGTTTGCAATTCCACCCGGGCGCGAAGCGTGTCAATGGCGGGGCTGAGGCCGGCGTTCTGCTGGTCGACGGCTTTGTCGTACAGAGCCTGCGCGTTCTTTACTTGTGCCTCGGCGGTTTCCAGCCGGGCTGCGTCGGCAAGAGCCTGAAGGTAGGCGTTGCCGGTCGCCAGCACTACCAGATCACGGGCGTCCTTGTAGCTGTACTGGGCGGCGCGCTCATCTTCCTGGGCCCCGCGTTCACGGTTCAGCGCTTTCAGGTTCAGGATGGTTTGGCTCAGGTAGACCCGCGCATCGGTGAAACCGTATGGCCCGACCACCGTGGGAAATCCGGGGAATCGCAGTCCTCGGGCCGCCAGGTTGTCCTGCACCGCATTTACGCTTACTCCACCGGTTATGTTGGGCAGGAGCGCGCTCAGTTCTTTCCACTTTTGCCCGCGAGCGGCGATGGTGTTGTAGCTCTGCAGCAACACTCCGAGATTGTTCTTCAGGCCGAGCTCGATTGCGTCCTGGAAATTGAGCGGCACCACGTCCGGCGCGGCTTTGCCTTGGGCAACGCTGCCGCTATACGGACTTTGATCGGAAGGTGAATTAATCCGGGTAGCGCCGGTGCTGGACTCTGAAGCTGCAGCGGAATATGGGCTGGTTTGCGCACCAGCTCTGGGGAACAGGATCGATAGACACAGAATCGCAAAGCTTAACGGGATTACCTTCCTTCGTGGCGATTCCCCTCGGTTCGGTGCTTTCATAGGAAACAAAGGTTGAAGTAGCCAGAGTTTAGAAGCTGCCTGCAATCCCAGGTGCCGCATTATAGATGCAAACCATAGTTTTGAGGTCGCAGCGGACGCCAGGGTAGTGGCTCAATTTGGGTTTTCACCACGGAGGCACGGAGACACAGAGACTCAGAGAAACCCAACTGCCTGGCAAAACCTTACACTGACAGGGTCTTGCAGGTTCAAGGTTTCTCCGTGACTCTGTGCCTCCGTGGTGAAAACAGCCACTACCGGCGCCAGTCTGGGGGACTGCGATCCTTGGACCGCTCCCATTCCTGCGGCTTAGATGTAGTCGCTTTACAAAATTTTGCTTTTCACCACGGGATACTGTTGCATCTAAAGCACAATATAGCTTTGGTGACGGAGGGTCATTTTGAGAAAGTTAGGTCTGGTTGCAGTACTGGTTTTGCCTCTTCTGATGTGCGGTGCGGTTCATGCGCAGGAATTTGACGCAGCCTTTGGCTTGGGCACTTTGACTGCACCCTCGGCGTCAAGCGCCTCGGGAGACCACTCACCGGTGTCCGCGACCGGAGGGGCCTACCCGGCGTTCAGCGCTGATCTGCTGCTGAAGCGCCGTTTCGGAGTGAGCGGCGAACTTGCCTGGCGAGCCAGTCAGAATCTCTACGCCGGTTTCCAGCCCTACCGTCCGCTTTTTTACGACTTCAACGGAATCTACGCGCCGAGACTGGGCAAGCATGCCGTTGCGGAAGTGATGGGCGGCATCGGTTGGGAAAGCCTGCGCTTCTACCAGGGGACCCTGAATTGCGGCGTCACCGGTTGCACTGACTTCGTTAGCAGCAATCATTTTATGGGGCACGTCGGTGGCGGTCTTCGCTACTACTTTTACGGCCACTTCTTCGTGCGACCAGAGGCGCACTTGTATGTGATTCACAACAACGTGGAGTTCAGTTCCCCGCACGCCACCAGGTTTGGCGTATCTCTGGGCTACACTTTCGCGCCGGGATTCTGAAAACCAGACGTCGGACCTCGGACATCAGACCTCGGACCTCAGACTTAGCGCCGGCATCTCGCCGGCTGTCCGGCGGGCATCCCGCCCGCCGCGATGATGTCGAGCCTCTCGGTTAAAATTGATTACGAAGCGGGCGGCGAGACGCCGCCCAGACAGCCGGCGAGACGCCGGCGCTACGGTGAGGGTCCGAGGTCCGACGCCTGAAGGCCGACGCCCGCTGTTCTATTCCGAGCGCCGCAGGAAGCGGCGAATGCCGAAGTCATATAACGCCGCACCGGCTACTCCGCCCACCAATGGCGCCACAATCGGCACCCACCATATCCGGCTTCCATCGGTCAGGCCGTTGTTGCGGAACCCCGCGACCACCGTGAACAGGCGGGGACCGAAGTCGCGTGCCGGGTTGATCGCGTATCCGTGCATTCCCCCAAAGCTTATGCCAATCGCCACTACCACCAGTCCGACCATCAGCGGCACAAGGTTGGCTCCCGGGGGCAAATTAAATTCATCGGTGATGGCGAAAATAAGCAGCAGCAACAAAGCCGTGCCGATTACCTGATCCAGAAATCCGGCCTGCGGGAAGGCAGGGAAGGCTGGAAACGTAGTGAAGATTCCTGCTGTCCTCTCCAGTTGTGGATCCACCGCATGGAAGGCCGGCAGATAATTTCGATAAACCAGCGCTGCCGCCACGAATGCCCCGGCAACTTGCGCGATCGAATAAGGCACGACTTTGCGCCAGGGGAATCCCCGGAACACCGCCAGGGCCAGAGTGACCGCGGGATTCAGGTGCGCCCCTGAGATCTTCCCGGCAACATAGATCCCCATGGTCACCGCCAGTCCCCAACCCAGGGTGATGTTGGTGTAACCGCCGTGGATCAGTTCCCCCGGCACCTTGGACGGGAACAATACGACCATAGCCACGACGCCCGTCCCCAGCAGGATCAGCACAAAGGTCCCGAGGAATTCAGCAATTAACTCCGCCACCAGCGGGAATCTGGAGTTCATCAGGGCGCTCCTGTGCATCTGAAGGGGTCAAAGGCCGCGACGTAGTCTAACAAGAATGGCCCGTGGCCACGAATTCATCGTTCGATGATGTCTTGGCGCAAAGATGACACGGTCTGCGACGAAACAAAGCGGCGTGCCTGCTGGAGGCACGCAAGTTGCTGGTCGTGTGGATGTATTCCAAAGCGGCAATTTTATTTGACAAAATGGCCAAAAACCGCTATGTTATCCACAGTTCACCAGGTCTTGGTGGGCGTCCTCCCCAAAAAGCTCAGAACCATGGCCCCTAGTGTATCTGCTCGTTTTGTTCAGGCCCTTTTAGGGATAGTCCTAATCCTCGGGGTTCTCGTCCCGGGCACGCGGGCTCAGTCGATAGCCTTCGTCCAAGAGAACTTTGCGGTCCCATCCAATTCACATTCGTCGGCCTCGGCCACTTACGGGGCGACACAAACGGCAGGCAACACCAACATTGTGGCCATCGGTTGGAGCGACAGCAGTTCCTCGGTAACGTCTGTAACTGATACTGTTGGCAACAGTTATAGCGTAGCTGTGGGACCGACAGTATTAACTGGCACCCAGACCCAGGTGATCTACGTTGCGGCGAACATCGCTGCCGCCGCCCCGGGAGCGAACACGGTGACGGTGAATTTCAGCGCTACCGTGCCCTTTGTAGATGTCCGCATTCTGGAATACAGCGGTATCGACCCGTCAGCCCCCGTGGACGGTACTGCGGGAACGACCGGGACAGGCACGACGAGCAGCTCGGGAACCTTGACGACCACCCATGCCTACGACCTGATCTTTGCAGCCAATTACGTCACCTCTGGCACCAATGCGGCGGGGAACGGTTATGTAAACCGGGTCATTACTACCGACGGCGATATCGCCGAAGATCAGACGGTAGCCGCGTCCGGCACCTACGCCGCGACCGCAAGCCTTGTCAGCAGTGGCAGTTGGATCATGCAGGCGGTCGCGTTGCGGGGGGCAGCATCGGCTCCTCCGGGTGCCGATCCTTCAGTGGTGGGACAGTGGGGATCCGTTACCTTTTGGCCGATTCTGCCGATCCATGTCACCCTCCTGCCGACCGGCAAAGTCTTGGCCTATGGCCACGATTCCACCGTCAATACTACCCTTGCCACCATCTGGGACCCGGCCACCAACAGCTTCACACCGACTTCGTTCGGCGCCGCCGATCTGTTCTGCTCCGGACACAGTCTGCTGCCGGATGGGAGAGTGTTCATCGCCGGCGGCCACAACATGGCTGATTATCACGGCATCACCAACGGGACGATATTTAATCCGACAACCTTGGCTTGGTCGTCGCTGCCCGCCATGTCTTTTGGGCGCTGGTATCCGACTATCACTGCGCTGCCGGATGGCCGGATGCTGGTCACCTCGGGAGCGATTAACTGTGACGGGTGCAATGCCACGACGCCGGAGATCTACGATCCCGTTGCCAACTCCTGGACTCAGCTCACGACGGCATCGCTGAACCTCCCCATCTATCCGCACATGTTCGTGCTGCCCGACGGGCGTGTGCTGAACACGGGATCCTACGAGTTGCCGGTCGCGGCCAAGGCACTGAATCTCAGCACGCAAACCTGGACCACAATTGATCCTACGGTTCTGGACGCTGGCAGTGCCGTGATGTACCTGCCGGGAAAGATTCTGAAAACCGGCACCTCGGCCACCTCCGATTCGCCTTATAAGAACTCGGCGGCCACCGCGTACATCCTGGACATGACAGCAGGTTCTCCCGCATGGCGCACGACGAACTCCCTGAATTTCGCGCGCACCTATCACAACATGACCTCTCTGCCGGACGGCAACGTACTGGTGACGGGCGGCGAAGGCACGACCAATCCGTTCGATCAATCGACCGCGGTTTACGCGGCGGAAATGTGGTCACCAACCACGGAAACGTTCACCCTCATGGCGTCCATGCAGACCGCCCGTGTGTACCACTCCACGGCGTTGCTCCTGCCCGATGGCCGTGTATTAGTGGGTGGCAGCGGAGAATTCGGAACCGGCAGCATCGATCAGCTGAACGCTGAAATCTACTCGCCACCTTACTTGTTCAAGGGCGCGCGGCCGACGATCACGTCGGCTCCGAGTTCCCTGACGTACGGTGCGCAATTCACCGTGCAGACACCGAATGCCGCCAACATCTCCTCCGTTTCGCTGATACGGACAGGCTCGGTTACGCACGCGTTCAATCAGAACCAACGGTATATTCCGCTTTCGTTCACTGCGTCCTCCGGTTCTCTCACCGTGCAGGCTCCCGGCAACGCAAACCTTGCGCCTCCGGGTTATTACCTGCTCTTTGTGGTGAACTCCAGCGGTGTTCCCTCAGTGGCGAGTTTTATCCAGATGGAAATCTCCGGTTCAGCCCCGCCACCGACCGTGATCTCGGTTACGCCTAACAGCGGAACCTCGACCGGCGGGACCGGAGTGACCATCGCCGGTACGGGCTTTGTGCCAGGAGCCACAGTGACCTTCGGTGGCACGACGGCGACCGGCGTGACGGTGGCCAGCAGCACATCGATTACGGCCTCAACCCCGGCCCACGCAGCCGGCGCGGTGGCCGTGGCGGTGACGAACACTGATAGTCAAAGTGGCAGCCTGAACAACGGTTATACGTACACGGCAGTCAACCCGGCGCCGACGGTGACTTCAATCTCGCCTAACTCTGGAACCAGCAGCGGCGGGACTGCGGTGACCATTACGGGCACGGGCTTTCTGTCGGGAGCCAGTGTGAGTTTGGCGGGGAGCGCAGCCACCGGCGTGACCGTAGTGAGCAGTACGTCGATCACAGCAGTTTCTGCGGCGCATGCAGCCGGTACGGGCAACGTCGTGGTCACCAACACTGATGGTCACAGCGGCACTCTAAGCAGCGGCTACACCTACACGGTCAGTAACTCGGCGCCGACGGTCACCTCGGTCACGCCCAACTCCGGAAGCGCCAACGGCGGCACCGGAGTGACCATTGCAGGCACTGGATTCCTATCCGGAGCTACGGTGAGCTTCGGCGGAGCGGGAGCTACGGGTGTCACCGTGGTGAACAGCACCTCGATTGCAGCGACGACACCGGCCCATGCGGCAGGTGCGGTCAGCGTAACGGTCACCAATACCAACGCTCAAAACGGCGCCTTAGCCAACGGCTATACCTATACTTCGAGCCTGGGACTGCTCTCCGTAGGTTCAGCTTCGGCCACAGTAGCTGCCGGACAAGCCGGCGCCTACAGTCTTTCTATCGGAGGCGCGGGCCTGAGTGGGACGGCGTCGCTGAGCTGTACAGGCGCGCCACTGGGTGCGACGTGCTCGGTACCCTCGAGCCAGCCATTCAGTTCCACCACCACCACAGCCTTTACGGTCACAGTGACGACCACGTCGCGCACAATTGCGTCGCTCCGTCCGCCTGCTTCCTCGCATGTGCCCTGGTCATGGACCCTGGCAATGACGATGTTGGGGATAGTGTTTCTGCCGGGCATACGCGCACCCAGGCGGTCGATGCGGCGATCGCGATATCTCTGGCTTGCGCCTGTGGCGCTGACGCTGCTCCTCGCCTCCTGCGGAGGCGGTGGCACCGTGGGCGGCGGTCCTACCGGCGGTACGCAATCGAATCCAAATGGAACCCCAGCCGGAACCTACAACCTGAGCCTGACCGCGAGTGTGAATTCGGGTTCAACTACGCAGACCATCCCACTTACGCTGATCGTGAAATAAAAGCTGTGCCCGCGACCAGGGAACGCCGGCCAGGAAGCTGGCGTGGCCACGGACTGCGTGATTGTGATTGTGGCAGAGGAATCAAAACTCTGGGGTGGGAGACGGGAATTGAACCCGCCCTGAAACGGCAACGAAAGAACTTATTAGCGAACGGATGACACTCTAACGCATTGTAAGTGTATGAAAATTCGTTGGCAGGTTTCAACGGGTTTCAGTCAATCTGAAGGATCGACGAGCTTGTACTCGTACTTCCTCTCACCGTAAAAGTGGGGAGAAAACGAGTGGACGAATCCTTCCCCGGCTCTGTGAAGCCGCTGCTCCAGGTATCGCTTGTGTGCCTCATCCCAAGTGGGATAGCCTTCCTCGGGAGAGAGCGTCTTCAAATTGTTAATCGGCCGCTTCTGCTCTTCGCTCCACCATCCGTGCATCTCCCGAACGAAATATTGAGCGGAGTGCTCAGCCTGATCGAGGATAAGCTCGTAGTATTCGGCTTCCTCGGCCGGGACTGTCTCGGGGTCTTTGGTCTTGTAGAGCGTTTCGAGCATGGCTTCACTTCCAGAATCTTAGGACAGAGCAATGTGCGTCACAGTTCAAACCCAATCGCGGTAGTCTTCCTCTTTCTTCACTTGCTTCAGTTTGCGTTTAGCCGCTTCGAGGGACGTGATTCCTTGATCCATCACTTCATCCTTATTTTTGAATGTGTCCACAATGTACCAGGTGGCTCCCTTTCCTCTGCCCTTGCGAATCTTCAGCCACCAACCTCTACGGTGTTTCTTGGCTACCATGTGTATCTAGCTCCAATCTTTTCCGCCCAATCGTACCAAATGCCGAGAAAAAAAACCTCGCTTCACACGGTTCGGGAGGCACGACCTCACAGAGTATGAGGCTATCTTGTCCGCGCGGCGTCTCAGCGGGTTTCAAAAATCATCACGTCATGATCGGGACACGCGACCCACCTCGATGCCAGTGGAACACCTGTGGGAGTGCAGAAGGAAAATGATGAGGCGCGCGAGCATCACCACCACGATGAACAACTACGGATCAGCTCACGAAGCTGCTCTAGGCAAAGCCTCTGATGCCATCGGAAAGGTTTCAGCGGGTTTCAAAGCAAGTTAAGCGCTTTGAAATGTGGGGTGGGAGACGGGAATTGAACCCGCAACGTCCGGAGCCACAGTCCGGTGCTCTACCGATTGAGCTACTCCCACCGTATCCTGTCGATTATAGCAACTGGGTTGAGAAGCTGTCAGAGCGCCTGTCCGGCAAGGAATCAGTACCGAAGAAAGAAGAAAAGCTGCGGGCTAGACTTCACAGCGGCTTAGGATCGCCCGACGCCCACGTATTCGAATCCCATGGCGCGCAGGCGCACTGAGTCGAGAAGGTTCTTGGTATCCACGATGACGGGACGTTTCAGCAGGTGCTTGATGCGATCAAAATCGAGCCCCCGGAATTCGGGCCATCCGGTGCCCACCACCAACGCGTCCATGCCCTCGGCCGCGGCGTAGGGCGTCTCGCAATAATGTACGGTGCCGTTCAGCTCCATGCGCGCCTCCGGAATGGCCACCGGGTCGTAGGCGCGAACCCGGGCCCCCTTGGCGATCAGGCTTTTCGCCAGGTGCATCGAAGATGATCCCGCAACCGAGTTGGTGTTGGGCTTGAAAGCCAGACCGAGGATTCCGACGTCTTTGTTCTGCACCGACTTGACCATGCTCGAGATTTTTTCCACCAGGCGATCGGCCAGACTGTGGTTCACTTCCCGCGCCGCGGTGAGCACTTTCAGCGAAACTCCCTTTGCACGCGCCAGTTCGGCCAGCGATTCCATATCCGACTCGGCAAACAACCCGCCCATCCCGGCTCCAGGCTGCAGGCAACGCGGAGCGATTTTCTTGTCGAGCCCGAGCGCCAGCGAGAGACTGACCGCATCGGCATTGACGTGCTCGCATAATCTGGAGAGTTCATTGATGAAAGAAATCTTGGTGGCGACGAACGCGGTGGCCGATTCCCGCACCAGTTCCGCAGTTTCGTGATTGGTCACGATCACGGGAACGCCGCGCATCACCAGCGGGTGCAGAATCTGTTTCAGCGCCAGCACCGCATCGTTGGAAGAAGTCCCCAGGATGATCCGGTCGGGCCAGTTGAAATCCTCTACGGCGCAACCGGGAGTGACAAAAACCGGTTGCGATACGATGGTCGCCTGCAACCCGGCATCCTTCAGCCGCTTTTCCACGCTGGTCGCAGTTCCAACTCCAACCGGGGTCATGATCGAGAGGATGGGAGGCTTCGGCGCGAGGCGTGCAATTCGAATTGCCAGGTCAGCCAGATGCTGCGGTGTGTCCTCAGCCAGGAAAATCACCTGAGCCTTGCGGGCGAAAGACTCCATATCGGTGGAGTATGCCAGGCGACCCGAACGCACATTACGTTTGATTACTTCGGTCAGGTTCTTTTCGAAGAAGGGCACATTGCCCTGTGCCATTTCGACCATGCGAGAACTATCGGGATGGCAGCAGGTTACTGGAGTTCCAAAGTCCGCCAAACAGGCTGAAACGATCGTGCCCAGATAGCCCGACCCGTAAACTCCTGTCTGCATAAGCCTCCTGGCCGCAATGTCCCGAAACCCGCGTGGGAAGCCGCATTGACGCAGCAACCCCACATCTTATGTACGCCCGGGATTGGCAGTTGGCAATAGACGAGAAGGACATGTCCTTAAGAGGCGAGAGGCGGCCGTCAGACCTCGGACTTTGGACCTCGGACTTTGGACCTCGGACTTCAGACCTCGGATCTCGGACCGTAGGTGCAGTTCCCTGAACGGCCTCGCCCGTCAGCCGGGTGATTGCTAGGGGAAAGTCCGAGTCAAGATCGGCGGGCAAGAGTGCCCGCTCCACACGAGGTCTAATCGCTGAGGTCCGATGTCTGAAGTCCGAGGTCCGCCTTAGCTACCGCGGCGTTACCAGTTGGCGGCCCAGGGGAACGCCGGCGAGATCCACCCATCGATACTGTTCTTCTTCGCGGACGAAAGTCAGTTCGCTGACCTGAATCTCGCGGCTGCCTTCGAAGTGGGCCCAACGTTCGTGGGCCACCTGATAGGCTTGCTGCGCCAGGGGTTCGGCGCTCATCTTCACGATGGTCAAATGCGGCATGTAGGGCCATTCTTCCTGTGCCGCCAGCGCCTTGGTGTTGAGCCGGTCGTGCAACTCGCGCATACGGTAGGCGGCCTGGGCGACGCGGATGAAGACCGTGGGCGTTAACGGACAGAAAGTCTCCACCTCACCCAGCGTTACCGTAAACGGTTCTACCTGACTGCACACTTCTTCCAGGGTTTCACGCGCGGATAATTCGCTGCCCTGCAATACACGGGGCGGAAGCACGGTCAGATGAGCTGCGAGATGGGGAAGTTCTGGGTGCAACCGGCGGCGGAGGCGCTCGACAAATTCCCCGACCGGGTTTCTGACGTAGGCCACTAAGGCGTAGCGAGGAGTCTGCATTGTCAAAGGCAAATTATACGCTGAGAGCGTGGCCGGAAACGGGATTCCACCGGAGACTGGCTGGAAAGACGTCAGATATAATCTAAAGAGATGTTGTTCGAAGTCGGGGCGTAGCGCAGCCTGGTAGCGCACCTGCCTTGGGCGCAGGGGGTCCGCGGTTCAAATCCGCGCGCCCCGACCAATTATCTCTGGATCTCTATCCCGCGGCGACTACCACTTCACGTGGTGTGGATTTCACCTGCTCTGACAGTCC
>Ga0075021_10000055_pt1 | contig 60335 bp, 50 predicted proteins | sample ColStrG_CSR_2012_FD_72749 | JGI IMG/M metagenome (GOLD analysis project Ga0075021, IMG submission 72749) | Freshwater sediment microbial communities in response to fracking from Pennsylvania, USA - Cold Stream Run_MetaG_CSR_2012 | ecosystem: Environmental > Aquatic > Freshwater > Creek >...
CCCCACGGAGCCTACTGGAAAGAGGGCATGAAGCTCGGCTACCAGGACGTCGGCCTGTGGACCTTGCTGAAATACGCCGCACCAGAAAAAACCAAGTGCGGCTGGCTCTATGCGCAGTTCTGCACGTCCAAGACCGTCACGCTTAAGAAATCGCTGCTCTCGCTGCATCTCATCCGGGAGAGCGACATATGGCACGACGAGATGACGAAGATCGCGCCGAAGGTCGGCGGTCTGGTCGAGTTCTACCGCAGCCCAGCCCGCGTGCTTTGGACGCCAACCGGTGTCAACGTGCCTGACTACGGCCGTCTGGCCCAGGTCTGGTGGCAGAACGTCTCGAAGGCCATTTCCGGCGAGGCGACACCGCAACAGGCGATGGATGGCCTGGCCCGCGACCAGGATGCGATCATGGCCCGCCTGGAGAAGTCAGGCGTGCAGGGCAAGCTGGGTCCCAAGATGAACGAGGAGAAGGACCCGGAATACTGGTACGCCAAGTCCGAAAAGGACGGCAACATCGCCCCGCAACGCAAGCTGGCCAACGAGAAGCCGCAGGGCGTGACCGTCGACTATGACGAGCTGTTGAAGACCTGGAAGGCGCAGCAGCCTGCCAAGAAGACCTGAGTCCCGAGATTTGGACTGACGAGACAGGGGTGGGAAACCGCCCCTGTCGCAACCACTTACAACCGCTTAGAAGCAGGCTCCACAGAAGAATTGTGGGAACGTCCGGCCCTTGTGCCCGCCGTCGGAGGCGGGGGTCAAGCTCCAATAGTCCGCCTTCACCGCTTGCTTGTAGCAGGTGTAGAAGCCGAATTTCGTCGTGCCATAGTCGGCGTAGAATTTGGGATAGTAGAACCCGGTCTTGCGGTCGGCCCAGACGACACCATCGGGCTGGCAGGCTGCCACCGCCGATGCCTCGTCGGTGAAGCGCGGCACATCGCCCAGGGGGATTTCAAATTTTGTCTCCCCGGCGTCCTCGGCAAGGCTATGGACTGTTCCAAATGCCAGGAATGTGACGGCGGCCAGACCTGCGACCCTCCACCACCTGCGCATTGTCATACCCAGTTTTGATTGGAATTGTTCACAATCCACCCTATCACAGCAAATCATCGGTAACCAGCCAGACCTCGCACTGAACATCCACCAGACATCGATCGGCGATCATGAAAATCGTGTTCCGGTGCGATCCCGCGATGCTGCCGAACCTCGAGACGCCGAAGCTGGCACGCGCAGCCTTGCCCGAGTGGCTTCGCGCCATGCCGCGTACCGCCTTTTCCGATACACACGGCGAGAGCGTGCGCACGGTCAAGCAGTGCCCGCCCTTCGTCGACGCAATGACCTACGGTTTCGTAATACCACTTCCTTGCGACGTGCATGTGCGTGGCGGGGTCTTGTCGTGGGATTGGGATCACCCGCCGCTGACCGTGGCCGCCCATCCGCGCTCACCGATCAGTTTTCACGTTCCCGCGCAAATCACCGGAACGCCGTTTTACGATCCCGACACCGCGGTCGTAAAGTTCAACAGCTTCTGGACCATCGAATTGGAACCCGGCTACTCGCTGTTCGCGACCCATCCGGTCAATCGCGCCGACCTCCCCTTCAGGCTGCTCACGGGGCTGGTTGACTGTGACCAGTTCACCGACGTCGGCGTTCTGTTTCCCGCCCTTTGGACGGATCCTGGTTTCGAGGGGGTTCTCGCCCGCGGCACACCGGTCGCCCAGTGCTTTCCGGTTTCCCGTGAGGTGATGGACTTGCATTGCGAGGCCTTCTCGCCGGAGGAGGCGAAACGCTATGAAACCACCGCCGCCGCCCTGCTCACCAGGCCCGGCGTCTATCGCCGGAAATTTCGCGTGCGCCGAACCCGCTCACGAGGTGAGTGATCGGCGCAATTTTTTAAGATCAAGCCACAGTTGGCCGGTCCTGGCTGCGCTCAGCCCTTGCGCGATCCGGCCGAAGGTATCGGCGCGCAATTGCACGGCCCGCCGGTAGGCGGCCAAGGCACCTGTCAAGTCGCCCGTGTTCTGCAAGCTCAATCCCAGGTTCACGAGGGCTTCCGGAGAATCGGGTTGCAGATCAATGCACTTGCGATAGGCGGCGATCGCACCAGGGATATCTTGGAGGTCATCGCAGACCACTCCCAGCGAGAACCAGGCACGACTGCTTTCGCGCTCAAGGCTTGTTGCGCTCTCAAGTTCGATCCGCGCCAATCGGGGCTCACCGCCTTGTCGCAGGCACGAAGCCAACAAGAGCCGGGCCTCAAGATGATCGGGCGCCGCTTCAAGTGCCTTATGTAGGGCGGCAATGGCCTCGGCAAGCCGGCCGAGGGATTGCAGGGTGACGGCAAGCCGGAGTTGATGCCCGGGTTCCTTGGAGCCGTTGGCGGCGCGCGCGAAGGCTGCCGCAGCGGCCTCGATTTGTCCGGCATTGCGCAATACGGCCCCGATCTCTTGCCAGCCGTCCGCATAGTCAGGAAACCGCTGGAACAGCTGCTTGAGCAGTTCCTGCGCTTCGGGTTTGCCCTGTTCCAGCAAGGCCGCGCACAGCAGGAACAACGCCTCCGGCCGGCCAGGCGCCAACTCGCTGGCGCGCCGGAAGTTGAGCACGGCGTGTGTTGGATCACCAGACGCGCGCGCAATTCTGCCCGAGAGTGTCAGCGAAGGTGGATGATCTGGCCGAAGGACCAGACACGACCTGGTCCAGCGAGCCGCTTCGCTGAGCTTTCCACGTTGCAGGGCTATGGTCGCCGCAAGCTGGTGCGCGGCGGCGTCATTGGGGGACATTGCAACAAGTCGGCGGCAAAGGTCCTCGGCGGAATCCAAGCGTCCAGCACGGAGTTCCGCCAGCGCCGTCACCAATTGCACAGGTTCGTCCGGCATGGCTCTTGTCATTGCGTAAACTGACTTTCAGGCGGCGTCTTGAATAAAGTCGCGTCCATCATCAAGCGTTACGCGTGCCGACTGGCGGCCGATGCGGCACCATGCAACGTCGAGCCGGCTCAGCTCACGATGAGATCCAGGCCACCGATCAGCTTAGCACGACGTTCCAGGGCGCGGCCAAGGCTGTACGTTCCTGGCCGCAGTCCTTGCGCCATTTGCGGATGACGCCGGGGCATCGGCGCTTTTTTGGGCAGCAACTGAGTGATTTTTAGGCTCCGTGGCACCTGCCAGTTGACGGCGGGCAGTTAAGTGCGGCTATCTGGTGAGGGCGCAATCGAGGGATCCAATCGGTTGCCCGACAGCAAGCGGAAGTGTTCTCATTCATGCAAAAACGCGGCGGCCTGCAGACAACCATCGCTGAAATGGCCGGCCGAATAGTGCGCCGCGAAGCTGCGAATTCGAGCAAGGCGATGTCCGCCAACCGGGATACCGCCGCTCTCAGTCCGTTGTCCCGATCCATCCTTGACGAACTCACGCGCGGCATGGGCGTGGAGCCCCAACTCGCCACCAAGCGGGACTGGCTGTCCGCGGCAAGCCTTGCGGTTCGCGACCAGGTCATGGACCGCTGGCTGGCGTCCAAGCGCGAGAGCCAACTCGCGGGCAGCAAGGACGTTTGCTACCTCTCGCTCGAATTCCTGATCGGCCGCCTCTTGCGTGATTCGGCCAACAACATGGGCCTGACCGAGACCTTGGAGGCCAGCCTCTCGGAGCTCGGCGCCGGCGACTTGGTTTCGCTGGCCGATCTGGAAGCTGATCCCGCCCTTGGCAATGGTGGTCTGGGACGGCTCGCTGCCTGCTACATGGAGAGCATGGCGAGCATCGGCATTCCGGCCTTTGGCTACGGCATCCGCTACGATCACGGGCTTTTCCGGCAGCTGATCGAGGATGGCCGCCAGATCGAGGAACCCGAGGCTTGGCTTGACGGCGGCAATCCTTGGGAAGTTGAGCGGCGCGATGCGGTTTTCGAGATCGGGTTTGGGGGCACCGTTGAGGTTGCGGAGGGCGGCAAGCCCGGCGCTTGGCGGCCGGCCGAGGTCATCCATGCGGTTGCGTTCGACACCCCTGTCGTCGGCTGGCGCGGCAGGCGCATAAATAGCCTGAGGTTGTGGCGGGCTCGCGCGCCCAAGCCTCTGCGGCTCGACCAATTCAATGGCGGCGACCATATCGGCGCGCAATACGATCAGGCCCACGCCGAAAGCATCAACAAGGTGCTCTATCCTTCCGATGCCACGCCGGCGGGACAGGAACTGCGGTTGAGGCAGGAATACTTCTTTGCGGCCGCCTCGATGCAGGATCTGCTCTCGCGCCACGTCGAGCGGTTCAAGAACGTTCGCAATCTGGCGGATAAGGTGGCGATTCAGCTCAACGACACGCACCCCGCGATCGCCGTTGTCGAACTCATGCGGTTGTTGATGGACGTTCACGGCCTTGAGGAGGCCGATGCCTGGTCCGTCACCCGCGCCACGATTTCATACACCAACCACACTCTTTTGCCCGAGGCGCTCGAGAGCTGGCCCGTGCATCTGATGCAGGCCCTTCTGCCTCGGCACATGCAAATCATCTACGCGCTCGACAAGCGGGTGGCGGCCGATGTGCCTGCCAGTCCCAACGGGGACTTGGGCATGGCCGGGCGTGTGTCATTGGTTGACCGCCACGGCGATTGGCGCGTGCGGATGGGAAATCTGGCCTTTGCCGGTGCCCGCAAGGTCAACGGCGTCTCCCAGCTCCACACCGATCTGATGAAGGCTTCGGTGTTCAGCGATCTTGACCGGCTTTACCCGGGCCGGATCGTGAACAAAACCAATGGCGTCACTCCACGGCGATGGCTGCAGGGGGTCAATCCCGGGCTGACAGCGCTGGTCCGCGAGGCGATCGGCGATGAGGTCTTGGATGATCTTGGACGGATCGAGCGCCTGAAGCCATTTGCCGAGGACCCGGTATTTCGCGACAAATTCAAGGCGATCAAGCTGGCCAACAAGGCGCGGCTGGCGGTCTTGATCAAGGACCGGTTGGGCGTCGCGGTCGATCCGAACGCGCTGTTCGATGTTCAGATCAAGCGAATCCATGAATACAAGCGCCAGCTGCTCAATCTTCTCCAAATTGTGGCACAGTACCGGGCGATGAAGGAAAACCCTTCGGCGGCCTGGATGCCCAGAGTAAAGATCTTTGCTGGCAAGGCGGCGCCCAGCTACTATGCTGCAAAGCAGTCGATTCACCTGATCAACGATGTAGCAGCAATCATCAACACCGACCCAGCCATGCGGGGCTTGCTGAAAGTGGCGTTCATTCCAAACTACAATGTCAGCTTGGCCGAGGTGATCGTGCCCGCCGCCGATCTTTCCGAACAGATTTCCACCGCCGGCATGGAAGCCTCGGGAACCGGCAACATGAAGCTCGCCCTCAACGGCGCGCTGACCATCGGTACATTGGACGGAGCCAATGTTGAAATCCGCCAGCGGGTTGGCGAACGCGATATCGTCATCTTTGGCCGAACCGCGGCCGAAGTCGCCGCCCTTCGTCAGACTGGCCACGATCCGCGAGCCAATATCGAACGATCGGCGGCCCTCAAGGGGGCGTTGGACGACATCGGCTCTGGCCTGTTCACGGGTGGCGACCGCGATCGCTATCGCGGCCTGATCGATGGTTTCTACCAGCATGACTGGTTCATGGTGACGGCCGATTTCGATGCCTATGCCGCCGCCCAGGGTGCGGTCGATGCGCGCTGGGCAGACACTGCCGGCTGGCAGAAGAGCGCCATTCGCAACACAGCGGGTGTCGGCTGGTTTTCGTCGGACCGCGCGGTTCGCGAATATGCCGCCGACATCTGGAATATCTCCACGTACTGACAGGAAGCCCCGCCATGTTGCAGCAAAGCTGGATGGCGAGCGCGGCGGAGGTGGCGGCCATAATGGCTGGCACCCACACCGACCCATTTGGTATTCTTGGATTGCACGAGGTCCCCGGCGGCTGGGTCGCGCGGGCCTTCGTGCCCGGTGCCTCGAAACTCCGCGCGGAAACCCTGACCGGCGCGGCACTCGGCGAATTGCCCGCGCGGGCCGAGGCGGGGTTCTTCGAGGGCCAGCTGGCGATTTCCGCGCGCCAGCCAGTTCGCTACCTTGCCACGGCCAAGGACGGAGCAACCTGGTCGTTCATCGATCCGTTCGCCCTCGGCCCGGTGCTGGGTCCGCTCGATGACTACTACAACGCCGAGGGCACGCATTTGCGGCTCTATGACAAGCTCGGCGCGCACTCCTTGCGTCACGAGGGTGTCGATGGCGTGCATTTCGCCGTCTGGGCACCGAATGCGCGACGGGTTTCAGTAGTGGGCGATTTCAACGTCTGGGACGGCCGGCGGCACGTCATGCGAAAGCGGATAGGGTCCGGGCTGTGCGAGATCTTCGTTCCCGAGATTTCAGCCGGCACACCCTACAAGTACGAGATTGTCGGCCCGGATGGCAACTTGCTGCCGCAAAAGGCCGATCCCTTCGGGTTTGCCGCCGAGCTGAGGCCGAGGACGGCCTCGATCGTGGCCGATACTTCTCATTTCGGCTGGAGCGATGCGGCCTATCTCGACGCGCGCTTGCATCGCGATCCGCGCCGCTCGCCGATGTCCACCTACGAGGTTCACCTGGGCTCCTGGCGCAAGAGCGCAAATGGCGGTTTTCTGAGCTATGACGAACTGGCCGAGCAGCTGGTGCCCTATGCCCGCGATCTTGGCTTCACCCATCTTGAGCTGCTGCCCGTCACCGAGCACCCGTACGATCCGTCCTGGGGTTATCAGCCGACTGGACTATATGCACCGACTTCCCGCTTCGGCGACCCGATGGGCTTTGCGCGCTTTGTCGACAAGGCCCACGCGGCTGACCTCGGGGTCATCCTTGACTGGGTGCCGGCACATTTCCCGACCGACGCCCACGGCCTCGACCACTTTGACGGCACCGCGCTTTATGAGCACGCCGATCCGCGCAAGGGCTTCCACCCGGACTGGAACACCGCCATCTACAACTTCGGCCGGAAGGAGGTCGCGGCGTTCCTGATCAACAATGCCTTGTTCTGGCTGGAGCGCTATCACCTCGACGGTTTGCGCGTCGATGCCGTCGCCTCCATGCTCTATCTCGACTATTCGCGTAAAGCCGGCGAGTGGATTCCGAACGAGAAGGGCGGCAACGAGAACCTTGAGGCGATCGCCTTCCTGAGACGCATGAACGAGACCGTCTATAGTCGCCAAGCCGGCATCGTCACCATCGCCGAGGAATCGACCGCGTTTCCCGGTGTGTCGCAGCCGGTCTATACCGGCGGTCTCGGCTTCGGCTTCAAATGGAACATGGGTTTCATGCACGATACGCTGCAATATCTGCAGCGTGACCCGGTGCATCGGCGCCACCACCACAACGACATCACCTTCGGCCTGCTCTATGCTTTCAGCGAGAATTTCGTGCTCCCGCTCAGCCACGACGAGGTGGTGCATGGCAAGGGCTCGCTGCTGAGCAAAATGGGCGGTGACGACTGGCAGAAGTTCGCGGGCCTCCGGGCCTATTACGCCTTCATGTGGGGCTATCCCGGAAAAAAGCTGCTGTTCATGGGGCAGGAATTCGCCCAGCGGGACGAATGGAACCACGCCAAGAGTCTCGACTGGCATTTGCTCGATGCCCCCGCCCATGCCGGCGTCAAGGCACTGATCGGCGACCTCAACCGTCTTTACCGGGACACCCCGGCGCTGCACGCCCGCGATTGCGAGGGAGAGGGCTTCCAGTGGCTGGTGGCGGACGATGCCGCCAATTCCGTGTTCGCCTGGCTGCGCAAGGATGGCTCGGGCGGCCCGCCCATCGCGATCGTCACGAACTTCACGCCGGTGCCGCGCGACCGCTATCGGTTGCCATTGCCCTTTGCAGGCCAATGGCGCGAGCGCCTCAACACGGATGCGAGTGTTTATGGAGGCTCTGGACGCGGCAACGCCGGTGCGGTGACCGCTTCGGGGCAAGGCTCGCACGGACAGCCAGCCAGCGCGGTTATTTCTTTGCCGCCGATGGCAACTGTGTACTTAGAATACGCGGGAGGCTGAACAGCGAACCAGAATGACACTCCAGAGTCTCGACAGGTGGCGCCCCCCTCACCCTGTCCCTCTCCCCGTCGAGGAGAGGGACAGGGTGAGGGGGCGGTGTTTAGCAATGAAACGATAAGCCCCAATGTGGGTGAAGGGAGGATCTGCAATGGTTGACTCGGTAAGGTCTGGCCCGCTCGCCCGCGATGCGATGGCCTATGTGCTGGCTGGCGGACGCGGAAGCCGCCTGATGGAGCTCACTGACAAGCGCGCAAAACCAGCGGTCTATTTCGGCGGCAAGTCGCGCATCATCGACTTTGCGCTGTCGAATGCCCTCAATTCCGGCATCCGTCGCATCGGCGTTGCCACCCAGTACAAGGCGCACAGCCTCATCCGCCATCTCAATCGCGGCTGGAACTTCTTGCGGCCGGAGCGGAACGAGGGCTTCGACATTCTCCCCGCCAGCCAGCGTATATCGGAAACCGGCTGGTATTCTGGCACGGCGGACGCGGTCTACCAGAACATCGACATCATCGAGGCGTATGCGCCCAAGCACATCGTCATCCTGGCCGGCGACCACATCTACAAGATGGACTACGAGCCGATGCTCCAGCAGCACGTCAACACCGGCGCCGACATCACCATCGGCTGCCTGGAAGTGCCGCGCATGGAGGCGACGGGCTTTGGCGTGATGCATGTGGATGAGAAGGATCGCATCGTCCACTTCCTCGAAAAGCCCAAGGACCCGCCGGGCATCCCGGGCAATCCGGACATGGCGCTGGCTTCGATGGGCATTTACGTTTTCGAGACGGCATTCCTTTTCGACCAGCTTCGGCGCGATGCGGATCAAGCCACCTCCAGCCACGACTTCGGCAAGGATATGATCCCTTACATCGTGAGCAACGGAAAGGCGTATGCGCACCGCTTCAGCCAATCGTGCGTGCGCTCGGCTTCCGAAGGCGAGGCCTATTGGCGCGACGTTGGCACGGTCGATGCCTATTGGTCCGCCAACATGGACCTGTGCGAGACGGTGCCGCAGCTCGACCTCTACGACCGCAACTGGCCGATCTGGACCTACGCCGAGATCACGCCGCCGGCCAAGTTCGTGCACGACCTTGATGATCGGCGCGGCATGGCGGTGTCGTCGCTGGTGTCGGGCGGCTGCCTGGTTTCCGGCGCCTCGATCCGGCGGACGCTCCTGTTCACCGGCGTGCGGGTGAATTCCTGGGCAAGCATGGAAGAGGCCGTCGTGCTGCCTTACGTGGAAGTCGGGCGCAGCGCGCGGCTAAAACGAGTGGTGATCGACCGGGGTGTGAAAATTCCCGAGGGTTTCGTGGTGGGCGAGGATCCGGTGCTGGACGCCAAGCGTTTCCGGCGAACCGAGAGCGGGATTTGCCTCATCACCCAGGATATGCTGGATCGGATTGAAATGGAGCCAGCCGAACCGGCCGAACCGGCCGAGGCGGTGCCACCGCAAGCCGAAGCAGTTGCCCCAGTGCCAACACCGCAAGTGGCTTGAGGCGGGCTGGATGGGCAGTTTGCTGACGGTTCTTTCAGTCACTTCGGAAATCTACCCGCTGATCAAGACCGGCGGTCTGGCCGATGTTGCTGGCGCGCTCCCGGCCGCGCTCGCCGCCGAGGGCGTGGCCATGACGACGCTGGTGCCCGGCTATCCGGGCGTCTGCGCTACCTTGGGCGCGGCGCAGACGATCGCCAGCTTCGAGGCGCTTTTCGGCGGCCCTGCAAAGCTCCTGCATGGCACCGCCAAGGGGCTCGACTTGTTCGTTCTCGATGCCCCGCATCTATACACCCGCGTTGGGAATCCCTATGTCGGTCCCGATGGCCGCGACTGGCCGGACAACGCCAGCCGGTTCGCGGCACTCTCGCAGGTGGCGGCAGAAATCGCGCGCGGGTTGTTGCCGGGTTATTTGCCTGATGTTGTCCATGCTCACGACTGGCAGGCGGCACTGACTTCGGCCTATCTCGGCTATGGCGAAGGCGGGCACGCCGCATCCGTGCTCACGGTCCACAATCTCGCCTTCCAGGGCTGGTTCCCACATGCTGTCTTTGCCTCCCTCGGCCTGCCGGATCGCGCCTTTTCGCTCGACGGGGTCGAGTATTTCGGCGGAGTCGGCTTCCTCAAGGCGGGCCTGCAACTGGCCGACGCCATCACCACCGTTAGTCCGACTTATGCGGAGGAAATCTGCACCGACAAGGGCGGCATGGGGCTTGACGGCCTGTTGCGCTACCGGCGGGGCGTGCTAAGCGGCATCGTCAATGGCATCGACACGACCGTGTGGGACCCGGCCAGCGATGGTGCGCTCGCGGCCCGGTTTGATTCGGGTTCGCTTGCGGGGCGCTTAGCAAACAAGCGGGCGGTCGAGATCCGGCTCGGGCTGGCGCCCGGCGATGGTCCGCTGCTGGCCGTCATTACCCGGCTCACCGATCAGAAAGGCATGGACGTGCTGGCCGAGACTCTGCCCGACCTGGTGGGAATCGGCGCGCGACTGGCGTTGCTGGGCTCGGGCGATGCGGTCATCGAATCTTCTTTCCGGGCTGCCACCGGCCGCTTCAAGGGCAAGGTTGGCGCCGTCATCGGTTATGACGAGACTTTGGCGCATCTGCTGCAAGCCGGCTGTGACGCGATCATTGTGCCTTCAAGGTTTGAGCCGTGCGGCCTCACCCAGCTCTGCGCCTTGCGCTATGGTTGCGTGCCGGTCGTTTCGCGGGTGGGTGGTTTGGCCGACACGGTGATCGATGCCAATGATGCGGCAATCGCGGCTGGGGTGGCCACCGGGGTCATGTTCCCAACGGTTGACCGGATGACGCTGGCCACTGCCTTGGACCGCACGGCGCAGCTTTATGCGGACGCCAAGACTTGGCACGCGTTGCAAATACGGGGCATGGGCACGGATGTGTCCTGGAAGCGCAGCGCTGCTCAGTATGCCAACATCTACCGACGGCTCGCCAAGGCGCGAGCGCCATCACAGGTCAGCACCGCAATGATCAAGACAGTCCAAACGACACCGTTCGCCGGCCAGAAGCCGGGCACCTCTGGCCTGCGCAAGAAGGTGCCGGTGTTCCAGCAGCCGAACTACGCCGAGAACTTCATCCAGTCGATTTTCGATGCGCTCGCGGACAAGGACGGCAAGACCCTGGTGGTCGGCGGCGATGGCAGATTCCACAACCGCGAAGTGGCGGAAACTGTCGTGCGGATGGCGGCTGCAAACGGCTATGGCAGGACATTGGTCGGCAAAAATGGGCTGCTGTCGACCCCGGCCGCCTCCAACCTGATCCGCCAGCGCAAGGCGCTCGGCGGGATTGTTCTGTCCGCCAGCCATAATCCCGGTGGCCCCGATGGCGACTTCGGTATCAAATACAACGCAAGCAACGGCGGTCCCGCGCCGGAAAAGGTTACCGATGCGATTTTCGAGCGGACCAAGACGATCAGTACCTACAAAATCGTCGAAAATGGCGTGTTGGATCTCGGCCGGACCGGCGAAAGCAAGCTCGGCGGCATGACGGTCGAAGTCATCGATCCGGTCGCTGACTACGCCAGCTTGATGCAGACATTGTTCGACTTCGACGCCATCCGCGCCCTGTTCAAATCCGGTTTCCGGATGCGGTTTGACGCCATGCACGCGATCACTGGCCCCTATGCCACCGCCATCCTGGAAGGCCTGCTCGGCGCGCCCACCGGCACCGTCGTTAACGGCGTTCCGAAGCCCGATTTCGGCGGCCATCACCCCGATCCCAACCTGGTCCATGCCAAGGATCTCTACGATTTGATGATGTCACCAAGGGCGCCCGACTTTGGCGCCGCCTCGGATGGCGACGGTGACCGCAATTTGATCATCGGTCGGGGGCGGTTCGTCACGCCCTCGGACTCACTCGCCATTCTGGCCGCAAACGCTCACCTCGCGCCGGCCTACACCAAGGGTCTCGCCGGCATTGCTCGGTCCATGCCGACCAGCGCCGCCGCCGACCGGGTGGCCGAGAAACTTGGGATCAAGTGCTACGAGACGCCGACTGGGTGGAAGTTCTTCGGCAACCTGCTCGACGCGGGCATGGCCACGATCTGCGGCGAGGAGAGCGCGGGCACCGGCTCCAATCATGTGCGCGAGAAGGACGGCCTGTGGGCGGTGCTGCTGTGGCTCAACATCCTTGCGGTCCGGCGCGAGAGCGTGGACGCGATCGTCACCAAGCACTGGCAGACCTACGGCCGCAACTACTACACCCGGCACGATTTCGAGGCGGTCGACGCGGCGGCGGCCGAGGAACTGATGGCCGATCTGAGGGCCAAGAGGCCCGAAACGCTGAAGCTCGACGACCATAACCTGTTCTACACCAAGGATGACTTCAGCTATCACGATCCTGTTGACGGATCGACGACGACGGGCCAAGGCATCCGATTGATGTTTCCCAACGGCGATCGCATTGTCTACCGGCTGTCAGGCACGGGGACAGAAGGCGCGACGCTGCGAGTCTATATCGAATCTTATGTGACCGACCCCGAAAAGCTCCAAGATGAAACCCAAGAAGTATTGGCCAAACTCATTGGCCTCTCACGCACTCTTGCGGGGATTGAGCGGCAGCTTGGCCGCGCCGCGCCGTCCGTTGTGACGTGATTCGAGATGGGCACTGACACCTACACCGTCACATTGGGTGCGGCCGCTCCGTTAGGAGCCACTCTGGCTGATGGCGGTGTCAATGTCGCCGTCGTCTCGCGGAGCGCGAGCCGGGTGGACTTCTGCCTGTTCGACGGTCGCGGTGAGGTTGAGATCGCACGGCTGCCGCTACCGGGCCGATCGGGCGACGTCTTCCATGGCTTTGTCGCTGGCGTAGGCGAGGGTGCGCGCTACGGGCTTCGCGCCGATGGTCCTTACCGGCGGGAAGCTGGCCATCGCTTCGATCCGGCAAGGCTGCTGATTGATCCCTACGCCACCGAGCTGGACCGGCCGTTTACCTACCATCCAAATCTCGAGCTATCGCGAGAGACCGCCGTCGACAGCGCACCGTTGATGCCGAAGGGTGTGGTCCGGTCCCCTCCTTCGCCAGCGATAAGTCAACCATCAAGACCAGCCGGCCTGATCTACGAGTTGCCAGTCAAGGCGTTCACAATGCGCCATCCTGGCATCCCCGAAAAAGTCCGCGGCACCGTCGCCGCCTTGGCCGAACCCGTAGTGATCGAACATCTCCAGCGCATCGGCGTCGAAACCATTGAGCTGATGCCCGTCGCTGCCTGGATTGACGAACGCCATTTGGCGCGGCTGGGGCTGCACAATGGCTGGGGCTACAACCCCGTGACGTTCATGGCGCCCGACCCCCGGTTGGCGCCTGGCGGAATGGCTGAGATTCGCCGCACGCTTGAGGTGCTGCACGCCTCGGGATTCCGCGTGGTGCTGGATGTCGTGCTTAATCACAGCGGCGAGGGTGACGACGAAGGCCCGACTCTCTCGTTTCGGGGCCTCGACAACGCGCTCTACTACCGGCACACGGTGGATGATCCCGGCCGCATGATCAACGACACCGGCTGCGGCAATACCATCGCTCTCGATCGCGCGCCGGTGATGCGGCTGGCGATGGACGCGTTGCGGCATTGGGCGCGGGCTGGGTTCGACGGCTTCCGGTTTGACCTGGCGCCTGTGATGGGAAGGCTGCCGGGCGGCTTTTCGCCTGACGCGCCGCTGCTCGCGGCAATCGCTCAGGATCCAGAACTTTCAAGCCTGATGCTGATCGCCGAGCCGTGGGATGTCGGTTCAGGCGGCTACCAGCTCGGCGCGTTTCGCGAGCCTTGGGCCGAGTGGAACGACCATTATCGCGATGGCGTGCGCAGCTTCTGGCGCGGCGATGCCGGCGCGGCGGGCGATTTTGCCACTCGCCTGGCGGGATCGTCCGATATTTTCGCGCCGGGCAGACGCGGACCTTCGCGCAGCATCAATTTCATCGCCGCACATGACGGATTTTCACTCGTCGACATGACTGCCTATGCAGAGAAGCACAACGAGGCCAATGGCGAGCAGAATCGCGACGGCACCAGTAGGAATCTGTCATGGAATTGCGGCGTCGAGGGGCCATCAAGCGATCTTGCCGTGCAGGCGCAACGCCAGCGTGATGTTCGCGCCCTGCTCGCCACCCTCTTTTTATCGCGCGGCACGCCGATGCTTACGGCCGGCGACGAATTCCGGCGCACCCAATTCGGCAACAACAACGCCTATGCGCAGGACAATGTGGTGACATGGCTCGACTGGATCGCGGCCGACGAGGCTTTGATAGCTTTCGTCGGCCGTCTCGCTGAGCTGCGCCGCCGCCACCCGGTGCTGTCGGCCGATCGATTTCTCGATGGCCGCGAACCTGCACCGGGAGAGCCGAAAGATGCAATTTGGTTGAAGCGCGACGGCGCGCCGATGGCAAAAAGTGATTGGCAGTCGCCTGAAGCAGATGTGCTGGGATTGGCGCTTTTCGAGCCCGGCCTCAGTGGAGCCAAGGAGGACTGGCTTTGCCTGTGGTTCAATCGCACGCGCGAAACGGTTGCCGTCAAGTTGCCCGATCAGCGTGTTGGCACTTCCTGGCGAATTGAGATGGTTTCGAGTTCGAGCCAGGAGCAGACGTTGAGTGATGACGATCACGTCCATGGCGATTTGGCTTTGCCCGCCCGATCGGTCATTGTCTGCGCCGAAATCTAAGTTGGCTGGGCACTTTTGACCGCCGTCGCCATGATCGCCTTCGTGTCGCGCCATAGGTGCTCGATCTCGTGGTCGATCGCGCCCAGGTGATTGGCGGCCGCCTGATGAAGTTGGAGCATGACGCGAAATCGCTCAAAGCTCGAATCAAGCTGTCGCATGTTGAAGGACCACTGCCCCGAAAGCCCCAAGGGAGCGCCAGTGATGGCGCCGGCTTCAGCGCTTATTGCCATGCACCGAGACGCAGTTGGGCGGTTGCGCAGCAGCGGCAGGGCAAGCAGCCCCAATAACAGCGGAATGCCCACCACCAGTGCCACGGTGGCAAGTTCGGGCAACGACATCGCGGCAATGTTGGCAGGCATGGCGGCCAGGCACCGTGGGCGGATGAATTGGCCCGAGCGTGTCTGCGCCGCCTTAACAACAAGTTAATAGGCCAGATTATTCAGTCTTGAGCAGGTGCCTCGGCCTTGATCGCCAGCGCGTGAACCCCATCTTTGAGTTCCGCTGACAGGGCCTCATTGACCAACCGGTGCCGATCAATCCGCGATACGCCCTCGAACCGCGCCGAGACAACGTGGACGCGGAAGTGGCTGGACTCGGTGCCTGGAAAGCCGCGATGGCCGGCGTGCAGATGCGACTCGTTGATGATTGACAATCTGATTGGTGCAAAGGCCACCGTTAGTGCCGCGCGGATGCGTTCTTCCATTACCATTCAGGCGACCTTCATGCACTTGGTGCAACACTACAGACGATCACATCTGTCCAGTTCCCGCAAGGGAGTGAGGCGGGCTCGCCACGACATTTTCGTCATGAAACGACGGGCATCTTGTGCGTCAGTTGAGGTTAGGAACATAATCGTTTCGCCATGAAGCTCGACTCGAAATACTTCGACAGCATTCGCGTCCAACGCGGCTCGCAAACTATGCGGCCGCCGGAGGCGCCGGTGTGCCAGTGGCAGGGTTGTAGCGAGCCCGGTGCGCATCGCGCGCCGCAGGGCAGGGGCCGGGAAGGCAAGTATTTCCGCTTTTGCACGGCGCATGTGCAGCAATACAACAAATCGTATAATTATTTCGATGGAATGACTGATAGCGAGGTCGAGGCTTATCAGAAGTCCGCCGCAACCGGTCATCGGCCGACCTGGACCGTGGGGGCGAATTCCTGGGCTCACGGCCGGGAGACGGATCCCCATCATCACCGGTTCTCGGAAGGGATCAAAAGCAGTACTGGCCCGAACGATCCGTTTGAACTGTTTGGAGCTGGAGGCGCCCGTGGCGGCAAGGGGCCACGTCCGGACAATCCCGCGCTTGGAAACATGGCACGCAAATCACTTCGCGCGCTCAATCTCGATGATCACCCGACCAAGCCGGAAATCAAGGCGAGGTTCAAGGAACTGGTCAAGCGCCACCATCCCGATGCCAATGGTGGGGACCGCTCGTCGGAGGATCGCCTGCGCGAGATTATCGTGGCCTATAATTATCTGAAGTCTGCCGGCTTGTGCTGATGGTGCCGGGTGGCCGTCCGCTGCCTGCTTTGGGATGCCCGGATGATGAAAACGGATTTGACGGCGGCTTGGGCGGAACTTTCTGCGCACTTTCACGGCGGCGCGCCCAAGGACATGCGCGCGGCCTTTGCCAGTAACCCGAAACGCTTCGAGCAGTTCTCGCTTGAAGCTGAAGATGTTCTGCTGGACTGGTCCAAATGCGCGGTCAATGACGAGACCATGCGGCTGCTGTTGACGGTGGCTGAAGCGGCCGATGTCGCGGCAAAGCGCGACGCCATGTTCGCGGGGGAGGCGATCAATTCGACCGAAGGTCGCGCGGTGCTGCACTCAGCCTTGCGTGGAGACGACCGCATACCCTTGTTGCTAGCGGGCGAAAATGTCATGGAAGAAATCCGCGGCCAGGGCATCCGCAATTCTGCATTCAGCGAGGCTGTACGCTCGGGTTTGCCGGGCGGATTGGCAGTAGGTGGTCAACGCTTAACCGATGTCATCAATATCGGTATCGGCGGCTCGGACTTGGGGCCGGCCATGACAACACTAGCATTGGCGCCCTACCATGACGGACCGCGGTTGCATTTCGTCTCGAATGTCGATGGCGCCCATATCGCCGACACATTGAGAGGGCTTAACCCGGCGACCACTTTGGTTCTCGTGGCCTCCAAGACATTCACCACGATCGAGACAATGACCAATGCCGCGACGGCGCGGGCTTGGATCGCTGGCGCGCTTGGCGAGGCCGCTGTTGGAGCGCATTTCGCCGCCATTTCGACTGCGCTCGACAAGGTGGCGGCGTTCGGAATTTCGAAGGATCGCATGTTTGGCTTCTGGGACTGGGTGGGCGGGCGCTACTCCATCTGGTCCTCCATCGGCCTGCCGTTGATGATCGCCATCGGTTCCCAGAATTTCATGCAATTCCTGCGCGGTGCGCACGCGATGGATGAGCATTTCCGGACCGCACCGGCCGCCCGCAATCTGCCGATGCTTCTCGGCCTCGTCGGCATTTGGCACCGCAATATTTGTGGCTATGGTTCGCGGGCGGTCATCCCGTATGATCAACGGCTGGTGCGGCTGCCGGCTTATTTGCAGCAGCTCGACATGGAATCCAACGGCAAGCGGGTCACCAAGTCTGGCGCGCCGGTGACGATGGCGACGGGCCCGATTGTCTGGGGCGAGCCAGGCACCAATGGCCAGCACGCCTTCTTTCAGCTTTTGCACCAGGGCACCGATGTCATTCCGGTGGAGTTCCTCATTGCTGGCCGCGCGCACGAACCCAAGACCATGGAGGCACATCATCAACTGCTCATAGCCAACTGCCTGGCGCAGTCCGAGGCCCTCATGCGTGGCCGCACGCAAGCCGAAGCCAAGGCGCAGCTGCATGCCGCTGGCCGAAGCCAAACCGACGCGGAGCGGCTCGCTCCGCACCGGGTATTTCCTGGCAACCGGCCCTCGATTACCATCGCCTATCGACTGCTCGATCCCGCCACTCTCGGCAAGCTGATCGCGCTCTACGAGCATCGCGTGTTCGTCGAAGGTGCCATCTGGGACATCAACTCGTTCGATCAATGGGGGGTGGAACTCGGCAAGGAGCTGGCGACCGAATTGCTTCCGGTGGTCGAGGGCAAGATAGGCGCCACCGGGCTTGTCGCCCGGCTATTGGATTGGGGCCAGCCATAGGGCGCGCTGTGCCCCTTGCACCCCACATCCCCACAACAAAAAAAGGCCCGCGGAATTACCGCGAGCCTATGTTCGTCACACTTGGTGAAGAGCCGGTTATTCGGCCGAGTCACCCTCGTTGTCGCTCTTGTCTTCGTCGCCCTTCTTGCGGAAAGCGGCGCCGAGAATGTCGCCCAGCGATGCGCCCGAGTCCGATGACCCGAACTGCGCCACGGCTTCCTTCTCTTCGCTGATCTCCAGCGCCTTGATCGACGCGTTGACCCGGCGGGTGGTCTTGTCGATGGACGTAACCATCGCGTCCACCTTATCGCCGACCGAGAACCGTTCGGGGCGCCGCTCCGAAGCATCGCGCGACAGGTCCGCACGCTTGATGAAGGCGATCATGTCGGTGTCGGCGACCTTGACTTCGATGCCGTTCTCCTGCACCGCGACGACCTGGCAGGTGACGGTGGCGCCCTTCTTGAAACCACCAGCAACAACCGTCTCCATTGGATCGGCCTCGGCCTGCTTGATGCCGAGGCTGATGCGCTCCTTGTCGGTATCCACGTCGAGCACCACCGCCTTGACGTTGTCGCCCTTCTTGTAATCCTTGATAGCTTCCTCACCGGGCTTGCTCCAGCTGAGATCCGACAGATGAACCATGCCGTCGATGCCGGTGTCGAGACCCACAAACAGGCCGAACTCGGTGATGTTGCGAATCTGGCCCTCGATGGTCGAGCCCTTGGGATGAGTACCAAGGAAGCTCTCCCACGGATTGGCCTGGGTCTGCTTGAGGCCGAGCGAAATGCGGCGTTTGACGGGGTCGACTTCCAGCACCTGGACTTCGACTTCCTGCGAAGTCGCGACGATCTTGCCGGGATGGATGTTCTTCTTGGTCCAGCTCATTTCCGAGACGTGGATAAGACCTTCAACACCAGGCTCGAGTTCAACAAAGGCGCCGTAATCGGCGATGTTCGTGACCTTGCCCTTGAGCTTGGCGCCAACCGGGTACTTTGCCTCGATGCCCTGCCAGGGGTCGGATAGAAGCTGCTTCATGCCGAGGCTGATGCGCTGGCTGTCGGGATTGATGCGGACGATCTGCACCTTGACGCTATCGCCAACATTGACGATCTCGCTCGGGTGGTTGACACGGCGCCAGGCCATGTCGGTGACATGCAGCAGGCCGTCGATGCCGCCCAGATCGATGAACGCGCCGTAGTCGGTGATGTTCTTGACCACACCCTCGATGATCTGCCCTTCTTCGAGCTTGGCGACGATCTCGGAGCGCTGCTCTTGTCTGGTCTCTTCCAGAACCGAGCGGCGCGAGACGACGATATTGCCGCGCCGTTTGTCCATCTTGAGGATGAGGAACGGCAGGGGCTGGTGCATCAAGGGGCCGATGTCGCGCACCGGGCGAATGTCGACCTGGCTGCCGGGCAGAAATGCCACCGCGCCATCGAGATCGACCGTGAAGCCACCCTTGACCTTGTTGAAGATGACACCCTGCACCTTCTCTTGCTTGTTGAATTGCTGTTCGAGCTTGACCCAGCTCTCTTCGCGCTTGGCCTTCTCGCGGCTGAGCACCGCTTCGCCCATCGCGTTCTCGACGCGCTCGAGGAACACCTCGACCACATCGCCAACCTTGAGTTGAACGTCCAAGCCCGGAACCATGAATTCGCGGAGCGGTATCCGGCCTTCGGTTTTCAGGCCAACGTCGATTATCGCGAGATCCTTCTCGATCCCGACAATCGTGCCCTTGATGACATTGCCTTCCGACAGTTCATCGGAACCCAGGCTCTGATCAAGCATGGCCGCGAAATCGTCGCGTGTGGGGTTCATCTCATGGCTCGCTGCCATCTGTGCTGCTGCGCTCAAGCGTAACTCCTGGTTGGCTGTCCCGACTTTGGTTGCGTTCGGGGCATCGGCCATTGGCGTGAAAGAGGTCCGCCACGGCCCAACTGGGGTCCGCCTTGGCCACTCCTGCCGCTAGCCGGTGCTTAGGTTAGCGATGCCGCCCTGGCGGACGCGCGTTCGAGGGTTGCGAACCCTCGCTTTCACGCGCCTGGATGTGCCCTCTGACCGGATGCGCCAAAAACCGCTGGGGCGCGGCCTCAGCTGGAGGAGCGCCCATTGCGGCTGGTTTTGGTGTCGATCAGATCCACGGCGGCTCTGACGGCGGCATCTATATCCAAATGCGTCGTATCAAGCAAGACCGCATCCGATGCCGGTTTCATGGGCGCCACCGCGCGCGTGCTGTCGCGCTTGTCGCGGGTCTCGATCTGATCCAGCACTTCGGCGAAGCTGATGGCGGAGCCTGCGGCAAGTTCGGCATGACGGCGGCGGGCGCGCTCTTCGGCGCTGGCGGTGACGAAGATTTTCACGTCCGCGTCGGGGCAGATCACCGTGCCGATGTCGCGTCCATCCAGTACAGCGCCCCGCGGCTGGCGGGCGAAGTCGTGCTGCACTTTGAGCAGCGCCGAGCGCACTTCGGGCAGTTTGGCAACGACGGAACCCGCCTCTCCGGCTTCGCGGCCACGTAAGGCCGGGTCGTTCAGTGTGCCGGTATCGAGCATCCGTGCCGCGATCACGCCGGCCCAAACATCGTCAAGCTTCAGTCCACGCTTCAGCACGTCGCGGGCCACGGCCCGATAGAGTGCGCCGGTGTCTAGGTGCGGCAAGCCGTAGTGCGCGGCTATGCGCTTGGCGAGTGTCCCCTTGCCCGATGCTGCCGGACCATCGATGGCGACAATCATGCTTTGTGTCCCGCTGGACGCATGACTGCGCCTAGTTCGGTCATGACATCGATGAACAACGGAAAATTGGCCGCGATTGCACTGATGTCGTCCAAAACGACAGGCTTGTGCGAAACCTGCCCCAAAACGAGGAACGCCATTGCCAAGCGGTGATCAAGGCCGGTGGTGAACCTGCCACCGCCAGCGATACCAGTGCGACCCTCGACTTCGAGCACATTGCCCTCGACCCGGGCGACGATGCCATTGGCCACCAATCCAGCGGCGGTGGCTGCCAGCTTGTCGCTGATCTCAGAGCGCCGCTCGGACAGACCCTCCAGTCGCGAAGTGCCGTCAGCCGTGGCGGCAACGACGGCGAGAATCGGAAAATCATCGATCATGCTCGTTGCGCGGCTTGGCGGCACCCGGACTGCATGGAGATGGCTCGCGCGTACGCGGATGTCCGCGATGGGCTCGCCGCCTTCGGTCCGTTCGTTGAGGGGAGCGAGGTCCGCGCCCATCTCCTTTAATGTTTGATAGAAGCTTGTCCGGGCAGGGTTGAAGAGCACGCCCAAGACCGTCACATCTGAACCGGGCACGATTGCACCCGCCGCTATCACAAACGCCGCCAAGCTCGGGTCTGCAGGCACAAATACGTCGCGGCCCTTCAATTCGGCGTTGCCCTTGACAGTGGTGGCCCGTCCGGCCGCCGTCTCGACTACCGAAATTTCGGCGCCGAATTGGCGCAACATCCGCTCTGTATGGTCAGGCGTCGCCACAGGCTCGACGACCGTGGTTTGGCCCGGCGCCGCGAGGCCGGCCAGCAAGATCGCCGATTTCGCTTGGGCAGAGGGAACTTCCAGGGTGTGGGTGATGGGGATCGGTTGCGAGCGGCCCTTGACGGTGAGCGGCAACGTGTCCCTGTCGCTCGCAGCCACCTGAAGTCCCATTTGTTGCAATGGCTTGAGCAGGTACTCCATGGAGGGGTTGCCGGGCGAGGCGGTGTCTGCGATGCGCGCCGGGAAACCGTGTCCCGTAAGTGCGCCAAACATCATCCCCAATCTCGTGCTCGAGTTGCCAAGATCGAGATCACCATTGGGCTCTGTCAACCCGCCGACCCCGCGCCCGAATACGCGCCAACGGTCCTCGCCCGTCCGCACGATCGGAACGCCCAATCTGTCGAGAATTTCGATCGTGCCCAGTACGCCAGTGCTCTCCAGCATACCCGCGATATTTGTCTGACCGGTTGCTAGGGCGCCCAACATCAAAGCGCATTGTGAAATGGATTTGTCTCCCGGTACCCGCACGGCACCGTTGAGCGGTCCCGAGCGCGCGGCCTCATAGGGCTGCGGCTGGCGATGTTGGGTCATGGCGCGCCGGGGTGAAGGGGGTAACGGGTTGCGGGCATAGAGCAGAGCGGCGCGCGGCCTGTCAACGCTCGGGTTGCCGAATGGCTTTGACAGGAGCATCTGCCCGTGCCAGTGGGGTGCCAGAATCGACCCATCCCCATAAGGATCTCCAATGTCCCAAAAAGAAGCCAGGGGCAGCAAGCGCACGTGCCAATCGTGCTCCAGCCGCTTTTACGACCTCAACCACGACCCGATCATATGCCCTGTTTGCAAGACCCAATTCGTATTGACCGCGGTCGAAGTCGCCGCCAATGCCGTCGAAGCCGCCAAGCCCAAGCCGGCCAAGGCGCCGGTCAAGGAGAAGGCGTTCGTCCCGGTCGAGCCGTTGGCCGATGGTGAACTACCGGAAATGGAATCGACGGAGGCGCTGGCTGAGATCGAGGCCGAGGACACCGAGATCGCGGGCGATGAACCCGCCGAGGATGCATTCCTGGAAGAGGAAGCCGAGGGCGACGATGTCGCGGGCCTTATCGAGGGCCCGGTTGAGGGCGAGGAAGAAGTCTGAAGAATCTCGCCGTCTTGGTGGCATTGTCAGATTGAATTGCGCCTCAGGACGCCAGGCACACGAAGGTGTCGCTCGACACCTATTTTTGTGAGCTTTGCGCGCGCTTCTTGTCACCGGTCGTCAAAACAGAGTTAATCCGGCTTCTTACTGCAACCGGCCGGAGCCAGCCTCATGCGTTTCATCCAGTATCGCCAAAACGGAACCCGTCATGTCGGTGTGGTGACGCCAGACGGGGATCATGCCCGCGCGCTTGCAGGCCCGGCGTCGGTTTATGATCTGGTGCAGATGGCGCTCGGCCGTAATGTGCCGCTCGAGGCGCTTGCCGCGGAACTCGCCACCGACATGGCGATCGACTATTCTGGACTGCTCATGGCCGGCCAGGTGCTTGCCCCGCTCGACCATCCCGAGCCCGCGCGCCTCGTCATAACTGGCACCGGCCTCACCCATACCGGCAGCGCAAGCGCACGCGACAAGATGCACGCGCTGGGCAAGGCATCCGGGGCGCCTGAGTCCGATTCCATGAAGATGTTCCGCATGGGCATCGAAGGCGGAAAGCCGGCCGCCGGCAAGATCGGAGTGATGCCCGAATGGTTCTACAAGGGCAGCGGCGATTGCGTCGTGGCACCGGGAGGCGCGCTACCACTGCCGGGCTACGCGCTGGCCGGCGGTGAGGAACCCGAGATCGTTGGGCTTTATGTGATCGATGCCAGGGGCAACCCACGCCGGATCGGCTATGCGGTCGGCAACGAATATTCCGACCACATCACGGAGGCGCAGAACTATCTCTATCTGGCGTCATCGAAATTGCGCTCATGCTCTTTCGGTCCAGAGTTGTTGCTGGGAGAAATCCCAGCCGATATTCGCGGCAGGTCGCGAGTGTTGCGGAACGGAGGGGTAATTTGGGAGGACGACGCCCTCTTGGGCGAAGCCAATATGAGCCACACGCTGGCCAACCTCGAACACCACCATTTCAAATATCCGATCTTCCGTCGCCCTGGCGATCTTCATGCACATTACTTTGGCGCGGCGGTCTTGAGTTCGGCGGCCGGTGTTAAGACACAGCCCGGCGACGAGTTCGAGATTGAAGTGCCGCTATTCGGGAAGGCGCTGCGGAACAGGCTGGAGAGGGTGGAGGATGAGGGGCTTGTGATTGTGGAAAGGGTGTAAAGGAACGAGAATCGTTCCTATCGGGATGTTCTTCAAACCGAAGATACGACTTCGCTCGATTTCACGGACCCCGTGAGACTGTCGGCCAAACCCCGAGGCGATGACACTTGTCCAGCTGTGCGGGATCGAAAATCACTTGTCGGGTGCCAATCGCCACTCGCGCTCAAACTCTTTCACGGCCGCCGTCAACCGCGCGAGCACCTCATCGCATTCGCCCCGGCTGATCACCATCGGTGGGCTGATCATGATCCAATCGCCGTTTTTGCCCTTGGATGTGCGCCGGCCGTACATCAGCAACCCATGCTTGAGGCCGGCCAGCTTCAGTCGTTCGATTGGTGGTCGTTCGGGCGGAAACGGTGCCTTGCTCGACTTGTCGGTCACCAGCTCCATCGCCATGACCAGTCCTAGCCCACGAATATCGCCGATAACGGATGAATTCGACTTCAGCGTCTCCAGGCCATCGCGCAAATGGGCGCCCATCGCGCGCGTGTTGGCAAGCACATCCAGCCGTTGATATTCGTCCAGTACCGCCAGCGCAGTCGCACAGCTGATGGGATTGGCGCTGTAGGTGTGAAAGACGCCGAAGCCGGTGCCTTGCGACAACCCATCGGCCATCCGTGCCGGGATCAACGTAGCGCCCAGCGGTGTGTAGCCTGAGCCCAGGCCCTTGGCCATCACCACCAGGTCGGGCAGGGCGTCGGGCCAATTGTGGGCGGCGAGGAATTTGCCGGTGCGGCCAGTCCCGCACAGAACCTCGTCGAACACCAGCGCGACGCCGTGGCGGGTGCAGATATCGCGGATGGCTCGGAAATACTCTGGCGGTGGAACGTTGCAGCCAGTAGCGAGCCCGCCAACCGGCTCGATGAAAAAGGCGAGCACGTTCTGGGGGCCGACAGATAGGATGGCAGTCTCTAGCGCCTCGGCGCAGAACCGTGCATATGTCGAGGCCGTATGGTTTGCTGCCGGACGATAGCTGAGCGGCGCGGGCACTTTGATCGAGGGCGTGATCATGCTGTCGATCATCGGCACGACGTCATCGTCGCCTGACATGGCCAGGGTCGCGAGAGTACCTCCGTGGTAGGATGGATCGCAGGTGATGATCTTGGCGCGCTCAGGTTGACCGTTCGCAACAGCGCGCCAGCGCAGGAACTTGAGTGCGCATTCGTTGGCTTCGCTGCCACCCGAGGTGAGGCAGACTCGCTCGAAGCCGGGGCCAGCGAGTGCGGAGATGCGGGCAGTCAGGTCGAGATTCGGCTGACTGCGCGCCTGGCGCACCGAAATGTAGTCGACCGTTAGCGCCTGCCGCGCCATCGCCTCTGCAACCGCCTCGTTGCCGTGGCCGATATTGCTGACCACGGGTCCCGAGGAGAGATCGATGTATTCGCGTCCGTCCTCGTCCCACATCCGCACACCCTTGGCACGCACAATCAGCGGACGCGGTACGATCTCGTGCCTCGAATAGAAAACGTCCTGTCCGCCACCGATGGTGGGGAAAGTCGGCAAGGGGGGCAGAGTGGGCATGGGTCTTGATCCGTCTTTTTGCTGGTTCTTGTCGAGGTCGGACTTGTCCCGAGCCTGACAATTCGGGGCGCGATTTATTTGGCGAGACCCTACTGAGGTCCTTTCCGCTCCACCAGCCAACCCGGGCCGGGGCCATTGGTGAATTGCTGCGCCAGAAACGGCAGCAGAGTTCTCATTTTGGTCTCCAGCGTAAAAGGCGGATTGATCGCCAGAATGCCACAACCGTTGAGCCGCTCTGGCGTGTCCGGCGCGCGGCTGTAAAGCTCCAGGCGCAGCGCCTTGGGCAGATTGAGCCCGGCATGAAACGCAGTGACAGGCCCCATGTCCTTGACCGGGTACCAGAGCAGGAACGTGCCCGTTGCAAAGCGCCTGAGCGCGGCGGCCAAGGCGTAGGTCAGTTTGGCGAACTCGTCCTTGTCCTCGTAGGGCGGATCGATCAGCACCAACCCACGCCGCTCGGGCGGTGGAAGCAATGCCTTGACCGCAATCCAGGCGTCGAGGTTGAGCAAGGTTACGTGCGCGTCTTGGGCATAACGCGCTACCAACTGAGCAAAGTCGGCCGGATGCAATTCGTTGAGCACCAACACATCGCCCGCACGCATCAGGCAGCGAGCGATTTCTGGCGAGCCGGGATAACCGTTAGTTTGCCGCACAACACTCAGATAGGGTGCAAGCAGCTGCGCGATCTCGATTGGCAATTCCCTCGGCAGTCGCCCGATCCCGCCCTGCCACTCCCCCGTCTTGCCCGCTTCGACTCCAGCGAGGTCATAGACACCGACGCCGGCATGGGTGTCGATCACCCGAAATGGTGCCGGCTTCTGCTTCAAGTAGTCGATGACGAGTGCGAGCACGGCGTGCTTGAACACGTCGGCGAAATTTCCTGCATGATAGGCGTGGCGGTAGTTCATGAAACCGAGGCAAATGGCGAACCGGCCGGTATGTCAAGTGATCGAAACGCTGGACGACATCGAGGCGGGGATGCGTGCGCTCAAACGCAAGTGCCCGCATATGCGGCGGGCGCTCGCGCTTGCGGGACTGCCACCACTTCGACGCAACCCCCGCGGCTTCGAGGGGCTGGCACGGATAGTCGTCGGCCAGCAGGTCTCGGTTGCGGCGGCCAGTGCGATATGGGCGCGAGTGGCGGCTGTTGTACGGCCGGTGACACCTGAGCGGATGGCGGCGTTGAGCGAGGCGAGCCTGCGCGCCTGCGGCCTATCACGGCCGAAAATCGTGACGCTGACCAAGCTGGCCGAGCATCTGGCTGCTGATGGCGACTGGCTACCGGGGCTGGCGGCTGCGAATGACGAGACTGTGCGCGAGCTCCTGACAGCTCTGCCCGGCATCGGACCATGGACGGCTGACATTTACCTCATGTTCTGCCTCGGCCGGCCAGACAGTTTCGCGCCGGGGGATCTGGCTTTGCAAGTTTCGGCGCAGAAGCTGATGGCGCTCGAGGAGCGACCAAGTGCTGACGAACTGGCCCGGATCGCGGCGGCGCGCTGGCGCCCGTGGCGGGGCGTGGCGGCGCGGATGCTGTGGGCGTATTATGCCCATCAGAAGCGCGCGGGGGCCAAGGGCGCACAACCGTTGTGACGGTTCGCGGGATATGCGATTCCTCCCGCCGTTCGGGGCAGCTTGCGGACTCACTTCAACATTTGTGGTCTCCCCGACCCGATACGAGCCACTGCCACTCCCAAATCACACCGGTGGCAGTCGCCCGGAATTGAGGCACAGCCCACACAAAGCCGTAGACGTCGGACCCGATGTCTCCATCTGAAAAGAGCCCGCGCCATCAATTGCGATGGTCGTTGACGCATTGCCAATGACCTTGGCCAATGTGATGGCCTCCAAACTGCGAACTGACACAAAACGGTGCCTGGCCTGCCGGGCACGTTGGGCGTGCGCCATAGCAGTAGAGATGCGATGGACCAGGTCCAGTGGGCAGCTTGGCACCCAGGGGAGGATTTCCATTCGGACAGGGGAGACCCATCTTGCCGCACAGGGCTGTCCCCTTGGTGGTCAATCTGGGCCCGTGCTCGTTAACGAGCTTTCCAGCGAACGATGCCGGTGAGGTCGCGGCCAACAGTGCCACTCCCACAATCAGGGCAGCCATGATCCCTAGCAGGTGCCCCAACGAATTCCTCATGCTGGCCTCCTTGAGTTGCGGCAGGGCTGCGCGTTGTTCGCCCCAGACTGACGTCCCTGCATTGGTCAGGATTTGGCGCCCGGGGGGACGGTGGCGATGTGCAGGGAGCAGTGCGTTGGCTTTGGAGGGTTGGCGATCCTGGTCATGGCTGCTCCCTGGCGATGGGTTGCACTGATACGGATAACCGGATGGTTGCTGTGTTACCCTGCTTCAATTGCAGTTCTTCAGCTTGACGCAATTCTTGCGGACAACGACCGGCGGCCCGCCGCCGTTGTCGTTGAGAGGTCCCTTGTAACCTCTGACCGAACCCTTTGCCGGCCCAGGGTTGCCGCCACCGGGTGGTACGGACATCAGCTCGATCTTCTTTGGATGTTTCTTGTAGTATCCATAGCAGTTGGCATAGCACTCGTACCGCGAATCCGCGGTTTTGTTGTGGGCTATGCACCATGCGAGACACGCCTTTAGGCCGGCGTCACTGTTGTTGTTCTGCAGGGCATTGACTGGTCCGGCACTTGCAAAGGACAAGACGGCCGCGACCAAAATTGTTGTGCGACGCATTTTCAACCTCCCTGACCGGACTTGACTCAGTAAGCAATTCCGCCGGTTTCCCCACTTCCGGCTTGGTATTCGCCCACGACCGGAACTAGAGGCCGAATTTCACTGGGCGTCAAATTCCCGGACCCAGAGCTGGCAAATGGCGAAGACTCACTTCTGGTCCGTTTCTTCGCCGCGACACTTTCCTTCCAATACCCCGCCTGCAACGCCGCCGCCTCGTCCTCCAACAGCGGCCCCACAACTTCGGTCGGCCGCTGGCCGGCGCCGAACACCACGCGGCAGGGTAAATCCAGCGTCGGGTTTTCCTCATGCGCGCCGGTTTGTGCCTTCAGGTCACGCTCGGTCTGGCCGAACACGACCCGGCCGATCCCTGCCCAGTAGATCGCGCCCGCACACATCGCACACGGCTCGGCCGAGGTGTACAGCGTGCAGCCCGCCAGAACCTCCAGCGGGTACGCCTTGGCTGCGCGCGAGGCCAGCAGCCGCTCGGCGTGGGCGGTGCGGTCGCCCCCCTCGGAGGTGTAGCCATTGCCCTGCTCCATCAGCACCGCGCCGTCGGAGCTGGCCAGGATCGAGCCGAACGGATGGTCACCACCGTCGCGCGCTCGGGCCGCTACGGCGAATGCCTCGCGAAGCAGTGCCTGATCGCGCTTGTTGATGAGGTTCTTGGTCAAGGCATTTGGTCCTTCTCGTTAGCAGCGTGCTTTCTGGGTGGACGCGCTCGGCCGTGTCAGCTAGTTGCCTGGATGGCCGCCATGCGAGGACTGATCGCTCATGCTGCAAGACCTGCCCTTCCCCGCGACTTATATTCTGATCGCCATCAGCGCGCTCGTCAGCGGCTATGCTTTCACCGTAGACCGAAATATCAACAATCGCTTCGATCTGGATGTCGGCCGCGTGCTCGGGCGGGGCGAATGGTACCGGCTGATCACGTCGGGCTTCGTTCACGCCGACCCGATCCATCTGTTGTTCAATATGTTCACGCTCTACTTCTTCGGGCGTCTGGTCGAATACCAACTGGGCACCGTTCCGTTCGTGATCCTTTATTTCGGCAGTGAGCTGGCGGCAAATCTGCTGACGCTAGCCCTGAAGCGCTGGCAGCGCGGCTATTCCTCGCTGGGAGCCTCAGGTGCGGTGTCTGGCGTGCTGCTTTCGGGTTGCCTGTTCCAGCCGTTCTCGAAGATTTACATCATGCCGCTCCCGATTGGCATCCCGGCTTTCATCTATGCGATTTGCTATATCGGCTACTCGACCTTCCAGGTGCGCGACAATGCCCGGGACGGTATCGCCCATGAGGCGCATCTCGGCGGTGCGCTGGCCGGCATCGTCTTGACCGTGTTGTTTCAACCAACTGTGCTGCAGACCTTTATGGCGCATTTCGGCGGCGGATTCGGAGCGGGATGAGGAGCAATTCGGAGAAGTCTGCAATTCATGGCGTGATGGTGCGCGAGCTCAACGCTTGATTTTCGCGGCAAAAGTCTGTCTCTCGCCGTCAGAGTCCGCCCTGCCCAAACTTAGCGAGGAGACGCCATGACTGCCGCGATTCCGACGCGCTCCGGGCTCAGGCCCGTCGACGACAACGTCACAATCGTCGATCACCCGCTCATCCAGCACAAGCTTTCACTGATGCGCGACAAGAACACCCCCTCGGCGGTGTTTCGCCAGTTGTTGCGCGAAATCAGCCTGCTGCTCGGCTACGAGGTGCTGCGCGATCTTCCCGTCGAGCTGCGTCCGATCGAAACGCCGGTAGGACCAACCGAGGCGCCGTTCATCAAGGGCAAGAAGCTGGTCTTCGTGCCGATCCTGCGCGCCGGCGTAGGGTTACTCGATGGTTTGCTCGATCTGGTACCCTCGGCCCGCGTTGGCCACATCGGCCTATACCGTGATCCAAAGACGCTGCAGCCAGTCGAATACTACTGCAAGTTGCCCGAGGATATCGCCGAACGGTTGGTGGTTTTGGTCGATCCGATGCTTGCGACCGGCAATTCGGTGGCGGCGGCGATTGCCCGGCTGAAAGCGCGCGGAGCGAGGGACATCAAGCTTGTCTGCTTGTTGTCGGCCCCCGAGGGCATTGCCGCCATGACCAAGGCTCATCCGGATGTACGCGTCTACACCGCAGCGCTGGACAGCCATCTCAACGATCACGGCTACATCGTGCCGGGCCTAGGGGATGCTGGCGATAGAATGTATGGCACGAAGTAGCTGAGTTGGTGGTGTCAAGAGTCCAAGGCGGTTTGGTCGAATTGGTTTGACCCACTCGGCTCCCACCTGTCAGTCGCCTATCGGCTCAGGTATTCGGGGCTGCGGGTGCTGCCCTGGCTGCATCGCCAGGCAGAGACAACCGGGTACGAGTTCGCACTGCCATGCTTCGACTGGACGGAAGTGGGCGATTGACCGAGACTGAATGCGTTTTCAGAGCTTCCTTTTCCGCGCGCCAGGCTCGCAGCAGAGCCGCGTGGCGGGTGAGATCATAGCTCCAGTGCCGGTTGATACCGCGTTGGCGCTCGCCCCGGAGCATCTGAGCGAGGCGATCCACCAGCCAGCACTGATCGGCCTCGCGCAGCCGCCGAACATCTTCGGGCCAGAGCCGCAAGAGCCGCGGCAGATCGCGGAACCGGTCGTAGGTAGTGCTGTGGGCAGCAAGAGTGGGAGCTGGCATCCACTGAACCCGTCGTCTGCTCATCGTCCTTCCCCGGCCTGAAGCAAAACATGAACGAATACTGTATATGAATTCCATGTTATTTGAATTATTCACCAGTTATTTGGTTTATGTTTGAATTTTTCAGTAAATAATCTGATTTTACACTTCGCAGTTAAGTATTGGTGGAGCAAAATCTTGTCCAATCCCTCGAAACGTTCAGCGGTCGCGATGCGGCAGCGGCTCGCACTGCTGCGTGCCCTGTCTCGGTCAGGGGCGACAGCGCGGTGGAGCTGCGAGGGACCCGTAGCAAACCGGCGGCTCGAAGTGCGGTCCGGATCAGACAAGAACGCCAAGACGTCGTTCCGCGCGCCGGCACAGATGATCGCGGAACTCGCGAGCCTCGGTATAATCGCTGGCCAGGATGACCGGCCCACTGTCACCCCGGCCGGACTGGCATGGCTGCGTCGTCAACTCGCCAGCGACGATCCGTTCCAGGAGCAGCACCGGGCGACCCGGTATCGCCAGCTCGCCGGTTCCAAGGGCTCGATGCAGCGTGTCCGCATCAACGATGCGGAGAGTCCGCTCGCCTGGCTGGCGCACCGTAAGGACCGCGATGGTGTGGCCTTGCTGGATGGAGCCCAATTCGACGCCGGCGAGCGGCTCCGGCGCGACTACACGTTTGCGGCGCTGGTGCCGAGCGTCACCGCCAACTGGTCAAGTGTGGGCGGGTCCGGCGGATCTTGCCGCGCCGCCGCGCCGGCCGCAGCGATGCGCGATGATGTGCTGGCGGCCAAGGACCGCGTTCATCGAGCAATGGTGGCAGTTGGGCCGGAATTGGGGCGGATGTTGATCGACGTGTGTTGCCTGCTCAAGGGCATCGAGGCGGCAGAGCTGGGGCAACGGTTGCCGCAAAGGTCGGGCAAGGTCGTACTTCAGCTGGCGTTGACCGCACTGGCGCGGCACTACGGCCTGCTGACCGAGCAGTCCCGACCGCATGGTGAGGCCTCGATCCAGCACTGGGGTGCCTGGGACTTTCGCCCCGTGCTGTGAGCGCACACGAAATCCAAAAGGCCCCACCGATAATAGGCAGGGCCTTTGTGTTTCTTAAGCGTTCCCGGCGCCCGCTCGCCTAGGCGTCGGCATGACTGTGATTTGAGAACACAATGCCCGCCAGCAACAGTATCGCAGCAAGCGCCGCGTGCAGGTAGCGGTCGGCATCGTTCATGGCGATCTGTCCGCTGATCAGCCAGGCGTCCGTTGGATGCAAGAAGCCAAGCACCGCGACGGCCGCGTAAACCACGCCGACCAGAAGCAAAGTTTGCTTGCCGCCCATGATGCTTGGCAAAATCAGAAGCAGAATGCCCGATGCCAAATGGACGAGATTGTGATTGAAGTCGACGCGGAAGATTGCGTCCTCGGCGGCTACGATCTTCTGCCCCGGCACGAAGCCAAGAATACCTGCGGCAATGAAAACTATGCCAAGAATTATGCTGATGACTCTCGCAGACATGCCTTCCCCTCCCAGTTCGCTCGCGGCCCCGACCCGAAAGGTCCAAGTGCCGACAGGTCAATAACCACAGCCGGATCATAGCCCGACTTCAAATCCGACTCCACGAGCAATACATAACACGAATTCGAATTGGCGATACGGACCCAGAGGGCTGGAATGTCGCACCCATGCAACACATGAGACCCGGTCGCGACCACCTGTCCGGCTGTACACGATGCCGGAGCTACAGACTGCTCGCACTGCTCGCGCTGGCAGCCTGCTTGATGATCTGGCTGATGAATCGCGTGTGGGGCTGAAAATTGATCCGAAGCAAAGAAGGCCGGCTGGGAGTACCCATCCGGCCTCGAGTCTTGAGCAGCGGCGCAAAACAATGCAGCAGCCCGAAAGCATAGACCGTGCCAAGTCAGGTCAATTTCAGCCCTTGGCGTGCCAAACTGGGAGCAATCCGGCAAACGACGCCCGCGCCCAAAGCGCGAGCGGCTCTTGCAGAGCGCTCCGGGTCCCAGAAAAAGACAAAGACTCCTTGGGCTTGTGCGAAACTGGCAACTGGGTTGCCGAATTGGCGGCAATTTGCCGGGCCGGCTGCTCGTTTTCCTCTGATGCCATGGCGAAGCCCGCCGCTTCTGCTGCCCGCAACAACGTTTCGATACTCATCACCCGCACTCCAAACCGGAATTCCATCCAGAATATTTGCGACCCCGAATCCGCCTAGACTCCGGTAGCCCAAAAAGAATCATATCATGTGACAATTTAACATCTGTCAATCACGCAATGCAACAAATCGGCCAATTGTCACGCACACCGCGCGCGATGCGAAGGCGCCTGATTGCCTTATACTTGCGCCGCCGGCGATTCGGCTCGCGGGAGAGAGTCGCCAATACTTTCAGGATCGGTTTCACCGCAATGCTCAATTCCCTTCTTGGCAAGGCTCGGCAATTTACTGGCCGCCGCGCGGTCGAAGTCGGCTGGTCGATCCAGTCTGACAAGGCAAGCCTGATCTGGGACGATCCACATCCCTATCTGCGCAAGATGCCCCGCCCGGCTTCGGCCAAGTCGGTGCAACTGTGCCCTGCCGCGATCGATTTCGATGCGCGCAATTTCGTTGTCGACTGTCCGGTTGACCTTCACATGCGCATGAAGATGGAAGACGAGAAGGGGCCGCAGATCATCAATGTTGCCGGCATCCAGAGCAATGTGCGGCCAAAGCATCTCGGGCAAATGGTCGTGCTGGTGTCACGCGCCGAATGGAGGCATCCCGAACGGCCCATCGTGCAGATCGTCACCCCGTATCTGTTCCTGGCCGATGAGCAGGTCTACATGAGTCAGACCGCGCCGTATCTCGACTATGTCGCACCCGCTCTTCCCGGCGTGCTGATTGGCGGGCGCTTCCCCATCAACATCTGGCCTCGCCATTTGATGTGGGCATTCGAATGGTACGACACCAAACAGGACGTGGTTCTTCGACGTGGGCAACCTTGGTTCTATGTTCGCTTCGAGACGCCCGATCCATCGCGCCCGGTTCGGTTGGTGGAGGTCGAGATGCGGCCTGAAGTGCAGGGATACGTGGACAGCATCACAGGCGTGACAAACTACGTGAACCGCACCTTTTCGCTTTTTGACCGCGCAAAAAAACGACGCCCCGAGCGCCTGGTTTACCCAAAGAAGGGCGGGCCGGAGGCAAGCGAGGTCCGTTAAACTCGGGCCGGGTGCCGCCTCAAAATGGACCTCAACTGAATTGATAAATGGTCGAACGATTGGCATTGAGGCTGCGGAACTCCGCTCGCCAACAGCAAGGATTCTGCACATGAGTGTCAGGAAGCTCAGTCTTCTCGCGGGCGTGGTTTTGTCCATTCCGGTCCTTATCTCCGCTGCAAAGGCCTCAGATCAAGCCGGACGGATCGAAGTGGCGCAATCAGCACCAAGCGATGCCCAGACGCCACTGACGGAGGAGGAAAAGAAGAAGCGTGCGTTGGAGCTTCTGAAGAAAAAACAGCAGCAGAAGGATTTGCAACCCAAGGATCAAACCTTGCCGGCGCCGGGCGCCATACCCCCAGAAAAGAAGGTCATACCTGCTGGCAAGGTGCCTGCGACAACTCCTGGCGCTGAACCCAATGGGGCCACAGGCGTTCCCAAAAAGGATCTGCGGACCAAGGACACTACCCAGCAGTTACCCACCATTGCGCCCGCCGACAAGACGGCTGTGCCCGTTGTCAAGGTACCGCAGGCTCCCGGTACAACGCCCACTAAACCCCCGACACCGCCTGACTCTGCCCCCGGCGCGGCCGTTGTTGCCCCCAAAAAGGACTTGCGACTCAACGATCAAACTCCGCCAGCAGCCAACACGGAACCTACAGGTAAGTCCGTCGCACCAGCGGACAAACTGCCGGCGACACCTCCATCAACGCCACTCAAGCATGTGACACCATCCGACAGTTCTCCTAGCGGAGCCGCAGGCGTCACCAGCAAGGATCTGCAACTCAAGAATGGGACGCAGCCGGGCACAGCGCCCGCCGGCAAGACAATCGCGCCCGCCGGAAATGCTCCGGTCGCAACTCCCGGCACAGCGCCAAATGGCGTCTCCGGCGTACCCGACACAGGCAAACGACGGACGCTGCCCGGTGCACTTCAGGAGGTACCAAAAGTTATCCTTGCGCCATCGCCCGCGGCTCCAGCAGTCCTGCCAACTTTGGCCCCCGCGCCCAAACTCGACGCCATCAAAAAGGGCAGGCAGGAGCACGTCGAGGATGGTGGCAAGCGCACGGTCATAGAGGAACCGGGCAACCGAACCATCGTCAAGCAGGGCGATCAGATCGCCATCCAACATGACGAATCGGATCGCTTACGCCGTCTCAACAATGCCCAAACACAAAAGCGTGCCGATGGCATCACCGAGACCTTTTATGTCCGGCCTGATGGCATTCGGGTGGTGACCGAGACTGATCCTCGAGGCAGAGTGCTGCGCGTCTACCGCCGCCGCGAAGATGGCGAGGAATTTGAGATCATCGACAACCGGCGTTTCTTCCAGGCCGGGGTTGGCGTGGGCATCGGAGTGCTCGGGCTGGCCATCGCGCTTGAATTGGCTCCTCCTGTGGTTACCATTCCGCGCGACCGTTACATTGTCGACTACCGCAGGGCCTCGGACGACGATCTCTACGAAGCACTCGACGCACCGCCCCTGGACCGGCTTGAGCGTGCCTATTCACTCGATGAAATCCGCTACAACGAAGCACTGCGCGAACGGATGCGGCGTATCGACTTGGATTCCATCAATTTCCGCTCCGGCGCATCCGAGCCAGGACCGGACCAATTTGCCAAGCTCGAGCGCCTCGCCCGGGCGCTTCTTCGGGTGCTTGAGCGTCATCCGTTTGAAGTGTTCCTCATCGAGGGGTATACGGACGCGGTCGGCTCGGAGCTCGACAATCTCAGCCTGTCGGACCGGCGAGCCGAGGCCATTGCCCAGATCCTCACAGAGACCTTCGGCGTGCCGCCGGAAAATCTCATTACTCAGGGCTACGGCGAGCGGTTTCTCAAGATCGATACCCAGAGGTCCGAACCGGCCAATCGGCGCGTTGCGGTCAGGCGCATCACGCCACTGATGGCACAGCGGTGAATGCCACCACCGGATATTCGGGCAAGACACTGGCGGCCAAGCTCGGGCTCACCGAAGGCATGGCGGCTGCCGCGATCGACCCGCCCGCGCAGTATCAAGCGTTGCTGGGCGACGTACCAACACCCGTGAAATTCGGGCGAGGCGCCTACGCTTTCGTCCACCTCTTCGTGTCCAACCAAGCCGCGCTTGAAAGAAACCTTCCGCGCGCCATTGGGCAACTTGCACCGCGCGGCGCGATCTGGGTGTCGTGGCCCAAGAAGTCGTCGCCTCTGTTCAGGAACCTGACCGAGGATGGTATTCGCGAAATCGCTCTGCCGCTCGGCATGGTGGATGTGAAAGTCTGCGCGGTGGATGCCGATTGGTCCGCACTGAAGCTCATGTGGCGGGCAGACAAGCGCAAGTAGCCATTCGTTTCCAGTTGTCGTCGGAGGATGACAACATGTTGCCATCGCTCTGCGTCGCGGCTTAGTGTCACCGTGCCGCGTCATGGAGCTGCCTCAACCCAATCGACTTTGAGAGCTCCGGTGCGATTTGGCAGGGAACGGGCGCATGTATTTGGGCATCGATGTAGGAACCTCAAGCGTCAAGGCGCTTTTGATCGACGACAAGCAGACAGTGATTGGCATGGCATCCGCGCCGCTTGAGGTCTCACGCCCGCAGGCTGGGTGGTCGGAGCAGGCGCCAGGCGACTGGTGGATCGCCACCAACACCGCCGTTGCGACACTGAAAAGGTCGCATCCCAAGGAACTCGCGGCCGTCGAGGGCATAGGCCTCTCAGGGCACATGCACGGCGCGACCTTGCTGGGGAAGGACGACAAGACGCTGCGCCCTTGCATTCTATGGAACGACGGCCGCTCGGGTGCTGAATGCGCGGAGATCGAGGCGACCTGCCCCAATTCGCGAAAAATCGCGGGCAACATCGCCATGGCCGGGTTCACGGCGCCGAAGCTACTGTGGGTCAAGAAGCATGAGCCCAAGATTTTCGCTGGGATTGCAAAGGTTCTGCTGCCCAAGGACTACGTGCGTCTGCTGATGACCGGCGACCACGCGTCCGATATGTCGGACTCGGCTGGCACGCTCTGGCTGGATGTCGCAAGACGCGACTGGTCTGACGAGTTGCTGACCGCGACTTCGCTCACCCGCGCCCACATGCCAAAATTGTATGAGGGCAGCGCACCTACAGGCCGGCTCCGCGCTGACGTGGCCGAAGACTGGGGAACGCCCAAACGGCCCGTGGTGGCGGGCGGCGGCGGCGACAATGCGGCCTCCGCCTGTGGTATTGGCGCGGTGAAGCCTGGCGCGGGGTTCTTGTCGCTCGGCACGTCGGGTGTGTTGTTCGTGTCCAACGCCAAGTTTTCCCCGAACACAGCGGGCGCGGTCCATGCCTTCTGTCATGCCATCCCCGACACCTGGCACCAGATGGGTGTCATCCTATCGGCAACGGGTAGTCTCGAATGGCTGGCCGGGCTGCTGGCCGAGCCGCTGCCCAAGTTGATTGGTGCGCTTGGCGATGACATTGGTGCGCCGTCACCTGTCTTGTTCCTGCCATACCTTTCGGGTGAACGCACGCCGCACAACGATCCGTCCGTGCGCGGTGTATTTGTCGGTCTCGGTCACGAAAGCGACCGGGCCGCGATGACCCGCGCGGTGATCGAGGGGGTGGCGTTCGCGGTGCGAGACTGCCGGGAAGTGTTGAAGGCGGCGGGGACCAAGATCGAAAGCTTGATGGCGGTGGGCGGCGGCTCGCGCTCCAAACTCTGGCTACGTATCATCGCCACGCTGCTCGATACGCCGCTGCTGCTGCCCGAACACGCAGAGGCAGGCGGCGCTCTCGGAGCGGCGCGACTGGGCATGGCGGCGGCGACGGGAAGCGATCCGATCGCGATTTGCGCGGCCCCGCCCGTGGCCGCGATCATCGAGCCCTCCAAGCCGCACCGCGCGGCCTACGAGGCGGCTTATCAGCGTTACAAGAAGCTCTATCCCGCGATCAAAGGTGTGATGTCAGCATGAGCAAATTCTTTTCCATCAAGGAACCGGTCAAGTTCGAAGGGCCAAACGCCAAGTCGGACCTCGCTTTTCGTCACTATGATGCCGGAAAAAAGCTCGGCGGCAAGACGCTGGCCGAGCATTTGCGGCTTACCGTGTGCTACTGGCACTCCTTCACCTGGACCGGCAGCGATCCGTTCGGCGGGCCGACCATCGAGCGGCCGTGGATCGGCGGTGGCGACCAGATGGCGCTGGCGCGGCAAAAGGCCGACGTCGCCTTTGAAATGTTCCGGCTGCTCGGCGCGCCCTATTTCGCGTTCCATGACCGCGACGTCGCACCGGAAGGAGCGACCCTCGCCGAGAGCAATCGCAACGTCTCCACCATCGCCGAAATCTTCGCGCGCAAAATGCAGGAGAGCAGCGTCAAGCTGCTCTGGGGCACCGCCAATATGTTCAGCCATCGCCGCTTCATGGCGGGCGCCGCGACCAATCCCGATCCGGAAATATTCACCTGGTGCGCGGCGCAGGTCAAGCACGCGCTGGAGGTGACGCACCAGCTCGGCGGCGAAAACTACGTGCTGTGGGGCGGCCGCGAGGGCTACGAGACGCTGCTCAACACCGACTTGAAGCGCGAGCTGGCACAGGCCGGTCGGTTCCTGCAATTGGTCGTCGAGCACAAGCACAAGATCGGCTTCAAGGGTGCGATCCTGATCGAGCCCAAGCCCCAGGAACCTACCAAGCACCAGTATGACTATGACGTCGGCAACGTGTACGGCTTCCTAGCGGCCAACAATCTGGAAAAGGAGGTCAAGGTCAACATCGAGCAGAACCACGCGATCCTGGCCAACCACTCGTTCGAGCACGAGATCGCGCTGGCACTCGCGCTTGGCATCTTCGGCTCGCTAGACATCAACCGCGGCGACTACCAGACTGGCTGGGACACCGACCAGTTCGCCATGAACGTGCCCGAGATGGCGCTGGCGTTTTATCCCATCGTCAAGGCAGGCGGGTTCACGACCGGCGGGCTCAACTTCGACGCAAAAATCCGGCGCCAGTCACTCGATCCCGACGACTTGTTGCACGGCCACATCGGCAGCATGGACGCCTGCGCGCGCGCCTGGGAGATCGCAACCAAGATGGCCGCCGACGGTGCGCTCGAGAAAATCGTGTCGGCGCGTTATGCCGGCTGGGACAATCCCGCCAACAAGAAAATGCTGGATGGCAAGATAACACTGGCCGAGATCGCCGCGCGGGTTGACAAGGAAAAGCTCGATCCGCAGCCACGCTCTGGCCGCCAGGAATTGATGGAGAACATTATCAACCGTTATATGTGAGCTCCGGGCCAACGGGGACACACTGTTCATCTTCGGCGTCGCGCGGCCCAATACCCCTTGCACGCATGCGTTGCGCCGAAGATGAACTGTGTGTCCCCGTTCCGCCGCTCGGTGCGATTGAAACAACAAATCTGGAGGACAACAGCATGGCCATTGAAGGCCGCAGCGACGCTGCAAGCAAGCGCATTCGGCTTGGCATGGTGGGCGGCGGACAGGGGGCGTTCATCGGCGCAGTCCACCGGCTCGCCGCGCGGATGGACGATCAATACGAGTTCGTTGCTGGCGCGCTGGCCTCGACGCCGGAGAAATCCATGGCCTCTGGCAACGATTTGGGCCTGGCGGCGGACCGCAACTACCGCGACTTCGTATCGATGGCGGCGGCCGAGATGCACCGGCCGGACGGTATCGAGGCCGTCAGCATTGTCACCCCCAACCACATGCATTTTCCGGTGGCTAAAACTTTCCTGGAGGCTGGCATCAATGTCATCTGCGACAAGCCGTTGACCAACACCGTCGCCGAGGCCGAGGAGTTGGCGCGATTGGTGAAAGCCAAGAGCCTGGTCTTTGTCGTAACCTACAACTACTCCGGCTACCCCATGATCCGCCAGGCCCGCGAGATGGTGAAGGCCGGTGAGCTTGGCGACATCCGGCTGGTCCACGGCGAATACCCGCAGGATTGGCTGACGACACCGCTGGAGGCAACCGGCCAGAAGCAGGCTGGCTGGCGCACCGACCCGGCACGCTCTGGCGTGGGTGGTTGCGTTGGCGATATCGGTACGCATACCTATCAGCTGGCGTGCTACGTCTCGGGGCTCGAACTTGAATCGCTCCTGGCCGACTTGACGAGCTTCGTTCCCGGACGGAAACTCGACGATGATGCGCAAGTGATGCTGCGCTTCAAGGGCGGCGCCAAGGGCGGCATTTGGGCAAGCCAAGTCGCGGTTGGTCACGAGAATGGCTTGAAGCTGCGCGTCTATGGCACCAAGGGCGGACTTGAATGGGTCCAGGCCGACCCCAATTATCTATGGTTCACGCCCTATGGCGAGCCGCGCCGGCTCATCACTCGCGGTGGTGCCGGTTCGGGAGCTGCCGCCGGCCGCGTGACGCGCGTGCCGCCCGGCCATCCCGAGGGATATCTCGAGGGCTTCGCCAACATCTACACCGAGGCGGCGCGAGCGATCCGCGCCCGGCGCGACGGCAAGCCGGAGGACGCCGAGGTGGTATACCCCGGTGTGCATGACGGCCTGAAGGGTGTTCGGTTCGTCGAGGCCTGTGTGAAGTCGTCGTCGTCGGGCGGAACCTGGGTGAAGGTGTAAACACGGTTCTTGCCTCAAAACCAGTAACGCCGGAATGATCCCATGCAGCACCTGCGCATCCGAAAATTCAACACCAAGGATACCTACCCGGAGCAGAAGCTCGACAACGATCTGTGCCAAGCTGTTGTCGCCCGCGGTTCCCTGGTGTTTTTGCGCGGACAAGTGGCGCAGGACCTGGAGACCCGCAATTCGGTCCATGCCGGCGATGCCGCCCTGCAAACCCGCAAGACCATGGAGAACATCAAGCAATTGCTTGAAGAGTCCGGGGCCAAGCTGGAGCATATCTGCAGGATCGTGGTGTATCTGACCGACGTGCGCTATCGCGAGAGCGTCTACCGGGAAATGGGCGCCACCCTCAAGGGCGTGTTCCCCGTATCGACCGGGCTGGTGGTGACAGCGCTCGCGCGACCCGAGTGGTTGGTCGAGATTGAAGTGACGGCCGTCATTCCTGACTAGGATTGATGGCGCAATCGTTGCCTACAGCATCCGGCGTCCCCGAAGGGTGCCGCGAAGCAACAAAAAGGGAGCACCGCCATGGCTCAAATGCCGACCGAAACCAAACGGCTGCTGCACGGGCTGAGTGAAGCTGCCGCCTCTGGGCTGGCCGAGGCCTTCACAATTCCACCGGCGATCTACCACAATGCCGACGTCCACAAGCTCGAACGTGAGCTGATTTTCGCGGTCGACTGGCAATGTCCGGGCCTGGCCGCGGATATTCCCAAGCCTGGCGACTACATCACCTTCTCGATCAACGATCAGCCGTTTTTCTCCATCCGCGGCACCGATGGCAACATTCGTTCATTCTCGAATGTCTGCTTGCACCGGATGATGACGCTGTTGGAGGGTCACGGCTGCGCCAACCGCATAACCTGTCCCTATCACGGCTGGACTTACGACACTGGCGGCAAGGTCATCGGCGCCGGGCACATGGGCCACCGCGATCCCGAGTTCGACAAGAAGGGCTATCGCCTGCCCGAATTGCGCACCGAGGTCTGGCAAGGTTGGATTTACGTGACATTGGACGCCAAGGCGCCGCCGGTCGCAGAGTTGCTGAAGGGGCTCGCGCCTGAGGTCGAGCGCTACGCGCTGCCTGGCTACATTTCGGTGGCGCGGCAGGATCACGTCTGGAAGACCAACTGGAAGCTGCTGACTGAGAATTTCATGGAGAGCTATCACCTGCCGGTCGCGCATAAGGCGACGGTGGGCGCGTGGCTGCCACTCGACACCTGCGGATTTCCCAAGGAGGTTCACGAGTCCTTTACATGGCAGACTTTCACCAAGGACGAGAATGCCAAATACGGCCGTGCGCATCCCAGCAATAAGCGGCTCAAGGACGAATGGCGCTACACCACCCTGATGCCAACGGTATTCCCGTGCCACATGTATGTTCTGGCCCCGGATCACATGTGGTATCTCTCGCTCAGGCCCAAGGGCGCGGACGAGGTCCATGTGCGCTTCGGGTTGGCGCTCGCGCCCGAGGTGTATGAGGCGCTTGGCGACACCCGCCCTGCTTGGCTTGCCGAGGTCATTGCGTTCTTCGACAAGGTGAACGCCGAGGACAAGGCGGTGGTCGAGGGTATCGCGGTCGGCGCGCGGGCACCACTCGCCAAGACCGGGCCGCTCAGTTGGCTTGAGCGGGAAATCCACGATTTCGCTCTCTATCTTGACCGGCGGTTGAACGAACGGCCGGCCAGTTCGGCAAAGGTGGCTGCCGAATGACGTTCTCCATCGCGGGGCATTGCGGACGCACAGGCATGGTGGGCGTGGCGATCTCCACGAGTTCCATCGCTGTTGGCGCGCGCTGCCCGCACGCCCGGGCGGGCGCGGGGGCGGTCGCCACGCAGAATGTGACGGACCCGTCCTACGGGCCGCGCGTGCTGGATTTGCTCGCGGCGGGACACGATGCCGAGACCGCCCTGGGATTGGCGCTCGCGGGTCAAGCGTTCACAGAATACCGGCAGATCACCGTTATCGATTGCCTCGGCCGGTCGGCGAGTCATTCAGGCGCGAACATGCTGGGCACGCACACTGTCGCGACCGGCCCAAGCTGCATCGCTGCCGGAAACTTGCTGAAATCTCAATCGATTCCGTCCGCCATGACGAGCGCGTTTGTGTCTGGAGCCGGACTTCATCTGGCCGAGCGCCTACTGCGCGCGCTTGAAGCGGGCCGCGATGCCGGCGGCGAAGAGGGGCCCACGCATTCCGCCGCACTGACTGTCGCCCACGACCTGCCGTTTGCGCTGGCGGACCTCAGATGCGATTGGGATGATGCCGATCCGATCGCGACACTGCGCCGTCTGTGGACGGCCTATGAACCGCAGATGGAGGCATACCGCACGCGGGCCGTGAACCCGACGGTCGCCCCGGTCTACGGTGTACCGGGGGACAAATAGAAATTCCATCCCCCACCCACAATCTTCATATTGAGGAGCGTCTTTTTGGCGCGTCTCGAGGGAGGCATTGTTGGCGCTGTCCGTCCCCCGCGCATCCTTCGCGATGGCCCAAGGATGGGCCTCCTCAGGATGAGGTTGGTGGGTGGGCGCGCGATGTTCGCCGCTGCCCCTCACCTGCCCTTCGGGCATCCTCTCCCCGTGAAGAACGGGGAGAGGAGAGTTCATTCTTAGCAACCGGCCTTCGCCGCCTGCGCAAGTGCGCCATGCCGCATGACATTCATGGTCATGAGGTGCGGCGCTCGGGGCCTTTCTTCTTGCATCAAGAACTCTGCACGCCGTTGACGTACCAGTCGATCACGGCGAGGTCCTTGTCTTCCATGCGCACGCCCTTGGCCACCTTCTCTTTGCCGTCCTGGCCGGCAATGGGGCCCGTGAACACGGAATAGCTCCCATCCTTCCAGCCCGCCTGGATCTTGTCGGCGGCGGCGGCGACTTCCTTGGGAAGCGCGGCGTTGTAGGGCGAGATTTTCACCGTGCCCTCCTTCATGCCCCACCAGGTGTCTGTCGAGGTCCATTTGCCGTCGAGAATGGCCTGCGCGCGGCTGGTGTAGTAGGGCCCCCAGATGTCCTCGATCGCCGTCAGATGCGCGTGCGGAGCGTATTTTGACATATCCGCGCCCTGGCCGAAGCCGTAGAGACCCTTCTGCTCCATCACCTGCAGCGCGGCCGGGCTATCTGTGTGCGTCGTGATGACATCGCAGCCGAGATTGGCGAGCGTCTCGGTGGCGGCGGCCTCCTTGGCCGGGTCGAACCAGCTATCGATCATCACCAGCTTGACCTGGACCTTGGGATTGACCGCCTGCGCCGCCAACGTGAATGCGTTGATGCCCAACACTACCTCGGGCACCTTGTAGGAGCCGAGATAGCCGATGGTGTTGCTCTTGGTCATCATGCCAGCGATGGTGCCGAGTACCGCTCGACCCTCGTGGAAACGCGAATTGTAGGTCGAGACGTTCTTGTCGCGCTTGAAGCCGGTGGCGTGCTCGAACATCACGTCTGGGAATTCCTTGGCGACCTGGAGGGTCTGGTCCATGTAGCCGAAGGAGGTGGTGAAGATCAGCTTGTTGCCCTGCTTGACCAAGTCACGCATGACAGGCACGGCGCTGGCATCCTCGGCGACATTCTCGACATAGCTCGTCACGACTTTGGAGCCGAGAGCCTTCTCGATTTCGAGCCGGCCCTTGTTGTGCGCCCAGGTCCAGCCAGCATCGCCGATGGGCCCGAGATAGACGAAACCAACCTTGAGCGGATCGGCGGCAAAGGCACGGCCACCAAGAATCGGCAGGGTCGTGGCCGCCGCGGCGGCCTTCACGAAGTTGCGGCGAGTCAAAACAGACATAACGTCCTCCTTGCTGACAAAACCAAAGGCTAACTCGTGGGCAGAAACGGCCTACCCAGACACGCAGGCGCCTGGCTTCTGCCTCTCTCGCGGGAAGAGATGACAGCCAGCACCACTACCGCCATCAGATATGGCATGGATGCCCAGAACTGTGACGGCATGACGTGGTAACCGGACGCCTTGGCATAGAGTTCAAGGGTCATCAGGAAACCGAAGAGATAGGCGCCAAAGATGAGGCGGCTTGTTCTCCAGCCTGCGAACACCACAAGTGCGAGCGCGATCCAGCCACGGCCAGCTGTCATCTGTTCGGCCCAGAGGGGCGTGATGACCATCGAGAAATAGGCTCCTGCGACACCCGCGAGTGCTCCGCCGAAAGCGATCGCCAGATAGCGCACGCCGATTACGCTGTAACCGATGGAGTGGGCTGACAGGTCATTCTCACCGACCGCCCGCAGCACCAGCCCGGCACGGGTGCGGTTGAGAAACCAGCCGGTCGCGAACACCATGAAGAAGGCGAAGTAGACGAGTGGGCTATGGCCGAACAGCACCCTCCAATAGGGATGATGGGCAAGCGCGTAGGGAAAGATCGAGGCGAAGGGTGGATTGATCGTGCCTTCGTAGCCCTGGCCGATCAGCGATGAGAGGCCAATGCCAAAAATGGCGAGCGCCAATCCGGTCGCTACCTGGTTTGAGCCGAGCGTCAATACCAGGATGCCAAACAGAAGCGCGGCGAGGGCGCCGGCGGCGGCGGCGCATACGACCCCGGCCCAAGGATTGAAAGTGGCGTTGGTGATCGCAAAGCCGGCAATGGCGCCGATCAGCATCATGCCCTCGACGCCAAGATTGAGCACGCCGCTTTTTTCCACCACAAGCTCGCCGGTTGCCGCCAGCAGAATCGGCGTCGAGACACCAATGACGGTAACCAAGGCGGAGATAATGAAGTCGAGGTTCATGGGGCTGGTGTCTGCTTTCTCTTCTCTCCGTCCTTACGGGGAGAGGAGAAGTTTGCTCTGCCTTCCATCAGGCCGCCCTCCCGGCTGGGACCAGCGACGCCAGCGGGCTGGTGATGCGCAGCTGGTAGCGCACGAGGATGTCGCTCGCGAGCAGAAGAAACAGCATCGTTGCTTGGAATATGCCTGCGGTGGCGTTGGGCACATGCACCGCCGACTGCGCAACCTGTCCGCCGACATAGGAGATCGCAAGCACGATGCCGGCGATCAGCACGCCGATGGGGTGCAGCCGGCCGAGAAACGCCACGATGATCGCGGTGAAGCCGTAGCCGGAGGGAAAGCCGAGATTGATCTGCCCCGACTGGCTCGAGGCCTCGATGATGCCGGCCAGCCCGGCCATGCCGCCGCCGATCAGCATCGCCAACCAGACTGTCCCTGGCGCGTCGAACCCGCCGTAGCGCGCTGCGTTCGGTGCTTCGCCAACGACGCGGATGCGGAAGCCGAACACCGAGCGGGCCATCAGCAGCCAGAACACCAGCGCGAGGATGATCGCGATCACCAGCCCCGGCGGAATCGGCGTGCCCGGCAGCGTGTGTGGCAAGAGCTGTGCGGAAGTGAATGGCGCGGTCTGAGGAAAATTGCGCCCGTTGGGGTCTTTCCAAGGACCGGTGATGAGATAATTGAGCACTTGGAGTCCGACGTAAGTGAGCATCAGGCTGGACAAAATCTCATTCACGCTAAAGTGGGTCTTCAACAGGGCAGGGATTGCGGCCCAGGCCATCCCTCCCAAAATGCCAGCCAGAACCATCAAGGGAATGATCCAGTGCCCGTCCGAAGCCTGGGTGACATAGGCAACCCCTGCTCCTGAAAGCGCACCGATGACATATTGCCCCTCGGCCCCGATATTCCACACCTTGGCGCGGTTGCCGACCGACAGGCCAAGCCCGATCAGGATGAGTGGCGCGGCCTTGGTCGCCACGTCCTGCCATTTGTAGGACGCCAGGATCGGCGTGAAGAAGATTTCCTCAACTGCCCTTATGCCGTCATAGCCGAGCGCCTGAAACAAAATGGCCCCGATCACCATGGTCAGCAGCACCGCGGCAACCGGGGTCACCACCTGCATCAGCCGGCTGGGCTCGGCGCGTTTCTCAAACCGGATGCGCATGAAGTGCCTCTGTCATCTGTAAGGTGGCCTCGGGATCGCCATGCACGCCGCCCATCAGCAATCCGATCTCCTCGATGGTGACGTCACCCACGTTGAGTACTTTCGAGAGTTGGCCGAGATTGATCACCGCCAGTCGGTCGCATAACGACAACAGCTCATCGAGATCCTGCGAGATGATGACCACCGCAGAACCCTTGGCGGCCAGATCCACGATTGCCTGATGGATCGCAGCAGCAGCGCCAGCGTCAACTCCCCAAGTCGGCTGACTGACCACCAGTGCTTCCGGGTTCTGCAGTATTTCGCGGCCCATGATGAATTTTTGAAGGTTGCCGCCCGACAATGAGCCGCCGGTTGCGCCCGGGCCTTGCGCCTTGACGTCGAACGTCTTGATAATCTTGTCGGTAAAAGCTCTGGCCTTGCCCGCGCTGATGAAGCCGCCACTGACCATTCCCAGCCGCCCGCGTGCCGTCAGCACTGTGTTGTCGGCGAGGGTAAAGTCAGCGACCGCAGCGTGGCCGTTGCGCTCCTCGGGTACCGCGCATAGTCCGGCGGTCCGCCGTGCGTCGGGACCAAGGCGGCCGATCGGTCTCGTGCCGAGCATGATTGTCGCCGGCTCCAGGCTAAGTATTTCGCCGCTGAGGGCCTCGAGCAGCTCGTTCTGGCCGTTGCCCGCTACCCCGGCGATGCCGAAAATCTCGCCGGCGCGGACCGTCAAACTGATGTCCTTGAGCGCCACGCCAAAGTCGCCACGCTTTGGCAGGCCGAGGCCCTGAACGGTCAGTTTGGCCGCCCCGAACGTTCGTCCGGCTGGCTTGGCGATCTCCTTGAGATTGGCGCCGATCATCAGCTCGGCCATGCTCTTGGAGGTCTGCTGGCGCGGATCGCAAGTCGCCACAACTTTGCCTGCGCGCAAGATGGTCGCGGTCTCGCACAAGGCTATGATCTCATGCAGCTTGTGCGAGATGTAGAGAATGGAACAGTCGCCGGCCGCCAACTTTCGCAATGTTTCGAACAGCTGCTCGACCTCCTGGGGCGTCAGTACGGAGGTGGGCTCGTCCATGATCAGCAGCTTAGGGTTGAGCAGCAGCGCGCGCACGATCTCAATGCGCTGGCGCTCGCCAACGCTAAGCGTGGAGACGACACGGCGCGGGTCCAGCTTCAAGCCATAAGTGTCGAGTACCTTGCGGATCTCAGCTTCAAGGTCGCGTTGCGAGACGTTGGCATCGAGCCCGAGCGCGATGTTCTCCAGCACCGTCATTGCCTCGAACAACGAGAAATGCTGGAACACCATGCCGATGCCGAGCTTACGCGCGGCCCGTGGGTTGGCGATCGTCACCGGTGCGCCGTTCCAGACCATCGAGCCCGCGTCGGGCATCATGATGCCGTAGATCAGCTTGACCAGCGTGGACTTGCCCGCGCCGTTCTCGCCAAGCAGTGCGTGGATTTCACCCGGCGTCACCGAGAATCCGACGGAATCGTTGGCGAGTACGCCCGGGAATCGCTTGGTGATACCTTTCAGCTCCAACCGCGCCGGCGCTCGTCCCGACATTCCCAACCACCCCGCACACCGCCGCCCGCGCTCTTGCCAGGCAAGTCGCGACATCTCATCACTATAAATTGGCCGGAGTGAACTAAAGCAAATTATTGCGCAGCAGGCCAGTGCGGCAAAATATTTGACTTGGGCGGCGATCGCGGTCGCCCAGACTGAAGCCTTCTAGCTCGAAGCGGCTGGAAAGAGGTTGGAATCCCCTGTGAAATCGGTCGCCCGCAGAATGCTGTTGAGCTTTACACCCGCTGCGGCGAAGGCCGCTTCGGCACCCTCCTGGCGGTCGAGCAGGGTGAGTACGCGGGTGACTGTCGCCCCTGCCTCGCGCAGCACCGCCACCGCCTTGAGGGATGAACCGCCGGTGGTGGTCACGTCCTCGAGCACGACCACCGTTCGGCCCGCGATTGTTTCACCAAGCGGCAGGCCCTCGATCAGGCTCTGGGTGCCATGATCTTTCGCCGCCTTGCGGATAAACACTGCTTGGCGTGGCTCACCTCGAACGGCGCTGATCGCAGCCACCGCGGCAACCAGGGGGACCGCGCCCATCTCCAGGCCGCCGACATGCGTGGCCGGGTCGTCGGCCAGGGCATCGAGCATCAAGGCGGCGGCAAGATAGGCACCCTCGGCATCGAGCATGGTTGGCTTCATGTTGAAGTAGAGCGTGGAGATCCGCCCCGATGCCAGCTTGAATTCGCGACCCGACTGGAACGAACGGGCCTTGGCGATAGCGATGAGACGCACACGAGCGCCGGGGGGTGTGGGCAAGATGAGCTTCGGCAATGTGATCCCCTTTTTCCGCTAGGGCCCCGCGACTCCCCTCCAGGGAGTCGGCCGCTGGGGTGCAGATATATTCAATCGAGGGCGCAAAGAAAGATCCTTCAAACGCGCCCGGCGGCAGCAAAAATTGGGACGACTGCTAACGTCCTGTTATCGATCGGCGCGAGCTCTCCCGTGCCAGAAATCTTTTGTTTGCCATTGCGGCGGCACTGTCAGGTCGGTGCGACATGGTGCGCCAAGGGGCAATGATGAGCAAACCAGTCTATACCCTTAGTCAGATCATCAACCGGATCGACAGCGGAATCCTCTGGGCCGGCTCGACGGTGACGTTCTCAATTCCCGCCTCCGCACCCGATCCCAACGGTTCCGAGGCTGCCGGTTTTTCACCCATGACTCCGGTCATGCAGGCAATGGCGGCCGAAGCCTATGGGCTTTGGGGGGATGTCATCGGCGTCAAGCTGCAGCAAGTTGCCTCTGGCGGCCAAATGACTTTCAGCTATTCCAGCACGACCGCGGGCGACGGAACCTACACCAACACGTTCTACAGCACCAACCCCAACGGTGTTTCGCATCTGACCTCGGCCAATGTCTGGCTTGCCACCGATTGGACCTCACACAACAGCGATGCCTCTGTCCAACACGGCCAATACGGATACCTCACTTATCTGCACGAAATCGGCCACTCGCTCGGCCTCGACCACCCCGGCCCCTACAATGGGGTGGCCACCTACGGTGCCAATGCCGTCTATCAACAAGATACCCAGCGCTATACGGTGATGTCGTATTTCGACGGCAACGCCGATGGCAGCCCCACCAACTGGCGTGGCCAGGACGGGACTTGGTACTACCCCGAGACTCCGATGCTCCACGACATCGCCACCGCTCAGAAGATGTATGGTGCCAACCTGACCGCGCGGGCGGGCGACACAGTCTACGGTTTTCATGCCACCGCTGACCGTGCCGTCTATGACTTTTCCACCAATCTCCATCCGATTCTGACGATCTGGGACGGCGGCGGTACCAACACCATCGATCTGTCGGGTTACACCACCAACCAGCGGCTCGATCTCAATCAGGGTGCCTATTCGAGCGTTGCCGCGATGACCAACAACCTCGCGATTGCCTTTGGTACGATTGTTCAGGACGGCACCGGCGGCGCTGGCAATGATACCATCACGGGCAATGCGGCTGACAACGTGCTGACCGGCGGCGCGGGCCGGGACTTGCTCTTTGGCGGGGCTGGCAATGATGCGTTCGTCGGGGGCGCGGGCAACGACACGATCTATGGCGGCACCGGCTCCGATACCGCGGACTATTCGCTCAACCGCAATCAGTATACTGTGGTCCATGCCGGCAACCATTGGATGGTGATGGCCAAGACAGGCACGGACGGCACGGATATCCTGTATGGGGTTGAGAAGTTGCAATTTCTGGACCATACGATTCTGATTTGAGCGGCGGGATTGCGGCCCGATCCGCAATGGGGCATTTCCCGCGCATGGCCAATGCCCTGACCAATATCTATCGCCTCGCCCATGCGGGGCTCGTGTTCGCCGAGCATGGCGTGCGTTTCGTGCCGCCCGGTCAACCGGTGCCGCTGGTGTTGCGATTGGCGCAAGGAGCCATGGTGCCCTTGCGTTGGTTGTGGCCCGCGCCCCGGTCGGAGCGGCCCGCGCTAGCAGCCGCCCTGACCCGGCTTGGCCCCAGCTATATCAAGGCCGGTCAGTTCCTGGCCGCCAGGCCCGACTTGATTGGGACCAAGCTCGCCGACGAGTTGAAAGGCCTCCAAGACCGGATGCCGCCGTTTCCGACGGCCGAGGCTCACAGGTCAATCGAATTGACGCTTGGCCGCCCTTGTTCTGAGCTCTTTGCGGAGTTTGGCGAACCCGTTGCCGCAGCCTCCATCGCCCAGGTGCATCGCGCCGTTATACTTGACGCGGACGGCACCCGCCGCGATGTCGCCGTGAAAGTGCTTCGGCCCGGCATCGTCACCCGTTTTTCCGGCGATCTGGACAGCTTCTACTTCGCCGCCCGCCTCGCTGAGCGCTTCGATCCAAAGGTGCGCCGTTTGCGCCCCGTTGCGGTGGTTCAGACTCTCGACCGCTCGATGACAATCGAGATGGATCTGCGGATGGAAGCCGCGGCGATCTCGGAAATGGCGGCCAACGTTAAGGATGATACCGGCTTCCGCGTGCCGTCCATAGACTGGCCAAGGACGGGCAAGGACGTGCTGACCATCGAATGGATCGAGGGCACGCCGATGCGCGACGTGGCCGCTCTCGCCGCCGCCGGGTTTGACTTGAAGGCCCTGGGCGAGAACCTCATCCGCCATTTCCTGCGCCATGCCATGCGCGACGGCTTCTTCCACGCCGACATGCACCAGGGCAACTTGTTCGTGGACGCGGGCGGCAATATCGTCGCCGTCGACTTCGGCATCATGGGGCGCCTGGGCGGCAAGGAGCGGCGCTTCCTGGCCGAGATATTGCTCGGCTTTCTCACTCGCGATTACCGGCGTGCGGCGGCGGCTCACTTCGCGGCCGGCTACGTGCCCGAGACGCAATCGGTCGAGGTATTCGCACAGGCATTGCGAGCGATTGGCGAGCCGCTGATGGGCAAACCCGCCGAGGAAATCTCGATGGGCCATCTGCTCGGCCAGCTGTTCGCGTACACGGATGTCTTCGACATGAAGACGCGGCCTGAGCTGATCCTCTTGCAAAAGACCATGGTGGTGGTGGAGGGGGTCGCGCGCACCCTCGACCCCACGCTCAACATCTGGACCGCCGCCGAGCCGGTGGTGAAGGACTGGATGGAGAAGGCGTTGGGGCTGGAGGGGCGGCTGAGAGATGCGGGCGAGGGAGCAGGTCAGGTTGGACAGTTCGTGGCCGACCTACCGCTTGCGTTGCTCCACGCCGAGCGCGCAGCCGATGCGTTCGCCGCAATGGCGCGCGATGGGCTGCGGCTGGACGACGATACCGTGCGGCGGCTGACCGAGGGTCAGGCCAATGCTGGGCAGTGGCGTTGGTGGATCGTGGTGGGAGCGATGGCACTGGCGGTGGCCTGGTGGGTGTGGGGCGGGCGGTGAGCCTTGAAGGGTTGGACCCTCCGATACCTGCGAATTGCCAGCCAGTCGATCAGCGTCCCAACCCTACCACCGGCCGATCGGCATCGACGCCCGCGTTCCACCGCAACAACAGCCCGAAAATGCCGGTGCGACCTGTTGTGCTCGATATGAATATTTTGGCCGGCACCAGCGGAAATTTGGGTTCCGCTGGTCGGCGGCGGCGTCGACGCGAGTGTTGCCGGTTCCAGCGGGTCTGGGAGTTGGACGGGCCGCACCAATGGGCCGGCATGTTGGAACAACGTAAGCAAATAGTTTTTGCTTTACAAGGTGCGACTACAACGCGATACTAGGTACTAACCGGTCGAACACTGGATCTAGAAATTACAATTACAACGACACAACACAAATAAGATTCGCTCAGCGGTTGAATTGCCTTTCTCGACTACGTCGTCTCTTCTGACCGTCTATCCGACCCCAACAACTTTCGATTCAAGTGGTTTACAGCCGCCGGGAGCATCCATGCGCACTTTGCGACCTATCGATTGTCATCGGCGCGCGATCCTGAGGTCAGGGATTAAACTGGCCGCGTTTGCGGCGGCACCAACGGGGCTCGGCATCACGGGTGCTTTCGGCGGGGAGTCCTGGCCCACCCCTTCGATCACCGTCATCGTGCCATTTCCGCCCGGCGGCCAGGCCGAACTCGCGGCCGTGCCAATCGCGGCCGAGCTGCATCGTCATCTCAATATTGAAGTGGAAATCGACTATCGCACTGGTGACGCGGGTGCCGTTGGCAACGCCGCGGCGGCCCACGCCAAGCCGGACGGAGCGACACTCCTGATCGCCCTCACCTCGGTCATCACATTGCCCGAGTCGAGCCGGCAATCCAGCGTCGTTGTACCCTACGAGATGGAGCAATTGCGCCCGATCGCCCGCATCCTGTCCGATCCGCTGATGCTCGCGGTCCAGGCCAGCGCGCCTTGGGCCAATCTCGACAGCTTCCTCGATGACGCCCGTGCCCGGCCGCAGGCAATCCCATATGGGTCGAACGGCCCGTTTGGAACTCAGCATGTCGCCATGGGGCTGCTCCAACAGGAGGCGGGAATCACGCTCCAACACCAACCCTATCAGGGCGCGGGACCAGCGTTGAAGGCGCTGTTGAAAGGCGAAGTCATGGCGGTTCCGCTGGCCTCAGGGCTGGTGCTCAAGCATGTCAAGGAGAACAGGCTGCGTGTGCTTGCCAGCTGGGGTAACCAGCGTACGGCCCAATTCGCCGACGTGCCAACGTTGAAGGAGCTGGGCTTTGGGGCCGCCGAATACTACACCTGGGCCGGATTATTCGCACCCGCCGGGGTGTCAGAAGGCCTCACCCGGCATCTTCGCTTCGAAGTCCGCCGGGCCGCGAACGATCCTGTGCTGGCGATGATCTTTGAGCGGGCTGGAAGCCCGCTGGCTTACATGGACACGCCAGAATTCTTGGCGTTCATTGCCTCGGAATCCGCCCGGCTGCTGCCGGTTGTGCGCAAAATGGTGGCCAGCGAACGGAACCTGACGGCGGCCGCCGGCTCGAAGGCCGAAGCGCCCCGGAACTAGCCGCGCTGACGGCGAACGAACGCGAGTCGGCCTCTTGCTGGCTGCGCCACCAGGTTCCGTGGCTGGTCTGCAGGATCGAGCGGATGCCCCCACGTTGCTCCGGAATTGATCCGAGACCGATCATCCAAGGGCCGCGATACCGCCTCAAGCTCCGGCGCAGACTTCTCGCACCACATCTCTCTCCATCTCGATCCCGGTCCACTCGTCACCGGGCGATTCAAAAACCAGGGTAAATGGACCTTTGTAACCCGCCGACTTTGCCGCCTCGATACAGCGCCGGAATTCCGCCCGGTCCATTGCCTGTGCATCATCGAACGCGGCTTTGGCATGGCACCGCTCAGCCCGGCCGAAAATCGCTTGGAGGCTTTCGTACTTCGTCGGACCCGACCAATTGCCGGTGTCGGCCAGCAAGCCTACCTCACCTTCAAGCCGGTCGAGGATGTGGTTGATCTCCTTGGGCCCCGCAGTCAAAGCGAACCAGTTCTCGGTGACGATCCTCACTCCGGCAGCTTTGCCCCGCCTGGCCAGCGCGCGCAGTCCATTGACCGAGAAGTCGAGGGCCTTTTCTGAAGGTTGTTGCTTGCCGGCCACCACCCGCGCCGAAGTCGCGCCAAGCAAACCCGCAGCCTCGATCCAGCCGGCGATCCAGGCAAGGTCGCACTCGCGTAGTGCAGCGTCAGGATGCGATAGATCGCCGTCGTCAATCAAAAGCGTTTGCAGAGTGACGCCCGCTCGCGCCAAGGCCACGCGCATCTCGGCCAAATAGCCCGGATCGCGGCTGGCGAGCTGGAAATGGCAAATCTCCAGCCGGTCGATGCCATGGGCCTTGACCTCAGTCGGCAAGTCCAAGATCGAGACTTCCCCTTTGCCCCACACCGGCTCGGCAATACCCGTGGCTGGCTTGCCTGGCCTGTCCGGGTAGGCGAGCCCGATCCGGCGATGCAGACTCCAACTTGAGACGGCGAAGGCCGGCGTGGTGGCGTTCGGCATGGCATGGGTCCTTCGATCTCGGGTGTCGTATTCGTCCAAGCTTAGCGCACAACGGCGCTGTCGTCATGGCTGGGCATGACCTTGAGCGGGGCGTCAAGTTGAGCAGGAGCGCAACGACAGTCGGTGCTATGGTCATCCAACCTCCACCTCAGCGCGACCCCCCTCCCATGTCCAACCGCCCGAACATTCTGCTCATCATGCTTGACCAGCTCGCCCCCCAGTCGCTTCCCGACTACGGCCACAAAGTGGTCAGGACCCCGCATATTTCTGGGCTTGCTGACCGGGGCACTGTTTTTGAGAATTTCTATTGCAATTCAGCCCTCTGCGGTCCCTCGCGATTTTCTTTCATGACCGGGCAGGCCAACCACAAGATCGGCGCCTACGACAATTCGGCCGAGTGCAAATCCTCGATCCCCACCTTCGCGCACCATTTGCGGCTTGCCGGCTATCGCACCTGCCTTGCGGGCAAGATGCACTTCGTCGGCGCCGACCAGCTGCACGGCTTCGAGGAGCGCATCACCACCGACATCTATCCCGGCGACTTCGGCTGGACGCCGACCTGGGAGGACCCCGGCAAGGTGCATTGGTGGTTCCACAATATGCTGAGCGTCACCGAGGCCGGCCCCTACGACCGCACGCTGGAGATCGACTACGATGAGGAGGTGGCGCAGAAGGCCGCGCGCTGGTTGTGGGATGCCGGGCGGGGCACCGACGAGCGGCCGTTCATGCTGACGGTCTCGCTGATGCATCCGCACGATCCCTATCTCGCGCCGCGCGCTTTCTGGGATCGCTACCGCGACGATGACATCGACATGCCGGTGGTGCCGTTCATCCCGTCCGAGAAACGCGATCTGTTCGCGCTGCGCATGTGGCAGATGTACGACCGGGGCGAATACGAGGTGACGGAAGCCCATATCCGCACGGCCCGGCACGGTTACTATTCCATGATCAGCTACGCCGACCAACTCATCGGCGACGTGCTCGCGCCGTTGGAGCGCCAGGGGATGCTCGACAACACCATCGTCATGGTCACCGCCGACCACGGCGACATGCTGGGCGAGCGCGGGCTGTGGTTCAAGATGGTCTTCAACGAGCGGTCGGTGCGGGTGCCGCTGATCGTGAAAATACCGGACGGGACCAATGCGCGTCGCGTCAGCCAGAATGCCTCGCTGATCGACATCATGCCGACGCTGATCGATATCGCGGGGGAGGGCGCACGGGCGCCGGCGGCGCGACTTGATGGAGCCAGCTTGCTGCCGTTCCTGCAAGGCGAGGCGCCGAAGGCCTGGTCCGATACGGTGCATGGCGAGTACATGGCCGAGGGCACGACCGAGCCGGTGTTCATGATCAAGCGCGGCAATCTCAAGTTGATCACGGCCAAGGGCGATCCCGCGCAGGTCTTCGACACGGCCGCCGATCCCAATGAACTGAACAATCTGGCCGCCGATCCGGCGCACGCCGAGCCGTTGATGGCCGATGCCGCCGCGCGCTGGGACGCCGATGCCATCCGCGCCGACGTCATCGCCTCGCAGCGCGCGCGGCTGCTGGTGCAGGACGCGCTGGTGACGGGCCGCATCACGCCGTGGGACTGGGAGCCGCGCACCGATGCGTCCCGCGTCTACAACCGCAACTATGGCGGCGAACTCTACGACACCGACCGCCGCGCCCGCGTTCCGTATCAGGCCGAGCCGAAGAAGCGGACGCGGCGCGATTGGAGCCGGGACAAATAGGGACACGCTGTTCATATTCGGCGGGTTAGCTTCGAGGCCGTAACCCCGTGTGCTTGACGAATATGAACAGCGTGTCTCCGTTTGGAGTCATCTTGCCACCGGCTCTTCGCTCAGCAGCCGGCGATCCATTCCGTGCGGCTGCAAATAGCCGTCCCACATCGAATCGAACCGCTCCAGCGCGGCTTCCGGGCCTAGCGTCACCAACAGCCCATCCGGCCCCTCGCTGACGATGCCATCGCGCATCAGCCGCTCAAGCGCGTCATAGACGTCGAACGAGACGTCGACGTTGAATTCCTCGCGCAGGTAGTTCGACACGTCGGTCTTGACGTCCGGCAACTCGTGACGGTGAATCTTCTGGGTGGCCAGCGTTGCATAGAGCAGCATCTCCTCCTTCACGTCCTCCTCCTCGGCCCGGTTGGCCAGAAGCGTGAAGGCGCTGCGGTTGTCGGCAAGGCTGTGGAAATACAGGTTCTCGGCCAGCACCCGCATATATTGCGTGCGCTGATTGAAGAACCCCATCACCTGCCGGACCATGATGCCGACGATGCCGAACACGGCGACCACCAACAGATAGGGGCTGAGCACGGCGGCGGCCATCAGCTTGGTCGCAACGCCGAAGACGCCGATGCCAACACCGCTTGCCGCCGAGCCGCCAAGCCTGATCTTGTCGATGCGCGAGAACCGAACATGGGTGTTGGGAAACAGCATCTCCAGATTTGTGTGCGGAATGTCGCGAAACAGCTTGATATAGATCTTGTCGCTGTCCAGCCCCTCCGGCAGCGTCGAGCGGGATTTTCGCACCATCCGCGCGGCTCGGTCATGCGAGATGCGACGCGCCGCCATCACTTGGGTGACCCGCTGCTCCAGTGGCCATAGCTTCAACAGCACGGCGAGCCGCTGATAGACCGGAACTCGGAACGTCTGGGTCAGCAGGTGCAGCGTCCAGAGCGTCGGCCGCTGCTCGAGCTTGTAGTCGGTGCCGCGGCGGTAGATGATGCATTCCTCGAAATCGTCGAGATCGACCTTGAGCGCGAGGCCATGCACGGTGTCGCCGCTCATCAGGCTCGGCACTTCGGCCCGCGGCACCTCGATATAGTTGGCTTGCCGCAGCAGCCGCTGGATACCGGTGATGAAGCGCTTGCGGTGATCGGCGATCCGCTCGGGCGTGAACGAGCCGATGCGCAGCAAGTCGGTCTCGGGGCTGAAGGGCAGATAGGTCTGCTCCAGTTCGTCCAGCCGCTCCTTGTACACCACATGGCGCCAGGCCGAGAGATAGCGGAACAGCCGCCGGATGGTGTCGGGCGGAACCTCGCCCCAGTGGCCAGTCACAGCCATGCGCTCGGCGATCTCGAAGCGCGAAACCGGGATGAAGGGCTCGGTTTCCCAGGTGGTGTGCGCATCGCTCGTTCCGCTCAGGTCCGCGCCCTCGCCTATAGGCCCGAACAAGCCGAATCCGAACTCCAATTGCGCGTGCAGCCAGGTCCAGCGCGGAAACGCAAGCGTGGCAATACTGGCAAGGCTCATCGCAGGCATCTCCGGGATACTGGAGCTGGGTAGCCGCCGCCCAGCCGCGCACTATGTAGTCGGGCAATGGGGCGAAGTCGAGGGAACCACCCGCGGCCTTGGTCGCCGGTATCGAAGGTGCGGTTCAAGGCGGCTCAATCGGCAAACTCATCCCTCTTATAGCCCTGGAGATAGAGCAGCGCCGTGAGATTGGCATGTCGGATGATGGCATCGGCGGCACCTGCGAGCAGTGGCTTGGGGCGAAAGGCAACGCCCAGCCCGGCCGCCTCGACCATCGCCACATCATTGGCGCCATCGCCGACGGCCAGTATCTCGGCGGGGTCAAGGCCGCGTTCGCCGGCAAGAGTGGTCAACCGCGCGGCCTTTGCGGCGCGGCCGAGGATCGGCTCGGTGACGGTGCCATCGAGTTCGCCAGCGGTGATGCCGAGCTGGTTGGCGAAGTGGGCGTCGAAATGGAGCCGCGCGGCGACCGGCCCGGTGAAATAGCTGAAGCCGCCCGATACCAGAGCGGTGTACGCCCTGTGTTTGCGCATGGTGGCAACCAAGGTGGCGGCGCCGGGCATAAGCGTCAGCCGGTCGCGCAATTTTTCCAGCTCGGCGGCGGGCAGCCCCTTCAGCAGCCGCACGCGCTCGCGCAACGCCGCCTCGAAGTCGAGTTCGCCGCGCATCGCCCGGTCCGTGATGGCCGCGATCTCCCGCCCGATGCCTGCCACCGCCGCCAGTTCGTCAAGGCACTCCTCGGCGATCACGGTCGATTCCATGTCGGCGACCAGCAGCTTCTTGCGACGCCCGCCGGCGGGCAGCAGCGCGAAGTCGATGGGGGACTCGCCCAGTTCCATTGCGATGGCCTCGGCGATGCCCTTGGCGGTGGCGGGCTCTTCGATGCACAGATGGAGTTCGGCCGCCTCGCTCGCGCCCAGCCAGACGATCCTTGCGCGCGTGATGTCCGGCACCAGGCCGTGGCCGAGGTCGTGGACGCGGGCCGCCGTCAGCGGCATTGCGCCCGTGCCGTTGATGAGGACAAGGACATAGTCTTGCAGCATGAGCGTCCCTTTATTTCTCTACTCCCGGATTGATCCGGGGACATGATGTCCATCTTCGGCGGCCTCAATCAGCGATTGGAGGGACTGCGATGACCCGCCGAAGATGAATTTCGTGTCCCCGTTGCCCCAGTCGCCAACGGGGACACGAAATTCATCTTCCGTCGGCGGCGCCGATTTCCGCATCAGCGGTCCGTAACCGGAAGATGAACATCATGTCCCCTACCGCACGAATTTCACACCCGTGAACCGCCGCCGCATGGCGCTGGCAGCTGCTGCCACGGCCTCCGGTTCCTCGTTGCCGATCAGCGCTCGCACGATCAGCCCGGCCAATTCGTCCATATGCTCGGGACCCATGCCCGCGCGCACGATCTCGGGCGTGCCGATCCGCAAGCCGTTGGCATCCCCGGCGACTGGCGCGACAGGCAACCCGATACCGCATGTCAGCAGCCCCGCGCGCCGCAGCCGCTTGGCCGCCGCGTGCCCGCCGCCCCAGCGGGCCGCCTCGACGGCGAGCGACTGCGATGTGGTGAAGCCGTAGGCCGCGCCATGCACCGGCAGCCCGCCATCGGCCAGGGCTCGCGCCAACGCCTTGGCCGTCGCCGTCATCGCGGCGGCATAGGCGCGGCCGTGAGTTTTCCAGTCAAGCAGCGTGATCGCCAGCGCGGCAGACTTCGCCACATCGAAATTGGCGGTGAGGCCAGGATAAGCGATAGCCTCCAGCCGCCTGGCCAACGATGGCTCGTTGGTCAACACCAGCCCGGCGGCCGGCCCGCCAAGACTTTTGTAGGTGCTCATGGTCAGAAAATGCGCTCCCTCTTCGAGCGGCTGCTGCCAGGCGTGCCCGGCGATCAGGCCCGACATGTGCGCGGCGTCGTACAGCACCAGCGCACCCACCTCGTCGGCGATGGCGCGGATGTCGCGAACCGGATGCGGCAACAGGTTAAGGCTGCCGCAGACCGTGATCAGCTTGGGTCGCACGTCTTTTGCCTGGCTGCGTAGCGCCTCCAGGTCGAGCGTGAACCGGGCGCCGTCGGCCTTGGCTTCGTGGACCACCAACCCGTAGAGCCCGGCCGCGCCCGCCGTGTGGTGGGTGACGTGCCCGGCAATCTCGGCCGGTGGCACGATGATGGCGTCGCCGGGCTTGGCCGCCGCCATGAACGAATAGAGGTTGGCCATCGCGCCGGAGGCAACTCGATACTCGACGAAACGGGCGCCGAATATCTCTGCCGCCAGTTCCTGTGCGATCACCTCGATCCGCTCGATCGCTTCCAGCCCCATCTCGTATTTGTCGCCCGGATAGCCAAGCGACGGCCGGTTGCCCAACCCCATGCCAAGCAACCGCTCGGCCTTGGGGTTCATTGAATTGGTGGCAGGATTGAGATTGATGCAATCGGCCTCATGGATCGTCCGGTTGGCGAGCACCAACCGCTCGATCTCAGCCTGGATGACGTCCGCGCTCCGGCCGGAGGTCTCGGTCGCGATCCGCTGTACCAGATCCTCGCAGGCCGCTGGCACCCAGTCTCGCCGGGCGAGCCGAACCCGCGCCGCATCCGCTTCCATTGCTGCCATCTCCGCTTGCTTCGCCGCCCCTGCCGGGCTTAGAGCATTCCGGGCCAAGTTGGAACAGAGAGCCGCGAACCTGCGGCGTTGAAGTGGCAATAGGTAGGCTTGCATCGCCGGATGCCTGGTGGTTTCAATGCACTACCGAATGCGATTTCTTTGCCGGAACAAGCCAGGAGCCGCGTCGTGCCAATCCATTTCACCAACGCCGAGTTCGCGGACCGCCGTGCCCGTGCCTGCGCGGGCCTGCAAAAGGCTGGTCTCGACGGACTGCTGATGTTCCGCCAGGAGTCCATGTACTACCTGACCGGCTATGACACCTTCGGCTTCGTCTTCTTTCAATGCTTGTATCTTTCGGCCGATGGAGTGA
>Ga0075021_10000058_pt1 | contig 59178 bp, 61 predicted proteins | sample ColStrG_CSR_2012_FD_72749 | JGI IMG/M metagenome (GOLD analysis project Ga0075021, IMG submission 72749) | Freshwater sediment microbial communities in response to fracking from Pennsylvania, USA - Cold Stream Run_MetaG_CSR_2012 | ecosystem: Environmental > Aquatic > Freshwater > Creek >...
CGCCGGTCAAGGCGACGACCAGGGTTCTCGTGCCCAGATGCAACATGGCTGCCAGCCCTGTACGCGTGTCGGCAGCCTAGCGCACAGCGGCGCTCGTCGGACTGCGGGCGATGGTGCCCCGGGTCGGTTATGCGCAGTGGCTGGTCAGGTCTGCCGTACGTCCGAAGGCAGTTCCGAACACGGAGCAGATCCCGTCATCGCCAAGGGCGGATCGGGTCCTTCGAAGCGATCCGGCCGTCGCCTAGACGCTCGAGCCTGCCCAGCCCAAACGTGGCGGGCAGGCGTTCCTGGCGTTAGGAGGGGAGTTCCCACTACGTCAGGACGACGACAACGCCCACCCGCGTTGGATCGGCTCCAGCCGGCGAGTCTGCCGCCGGCCGGACGCGATCGTTTCGTTGCTGTGGTGATCCGACGTCGTGCCGGGCACGTTGCCCCGGTCGTCCGCGTCTCCTCCGTGGCGGGCGGGCCGGACCGATGAGGCGTTCCAGCAGGACCGCAATCTGCGTCGTGTCTAGGCCGAGGCGGCTGCAGCCTCCGGCTCGATCGGGGCCGCTGCGGCGACCGCCTCGAGGGCCTCGTCACTGACCGCGTGGGCTTCCACGTCCCCGCCAAGCTCGGTCAGCTTGCCGGCGATCGCGTCGGCCTCTTCGCCAGCCGCGAGGACGCCCACGGCGGCCTTCCCACCCTGTAGATCGGCGATGAGCCGTTCACGGTCCTCGGTCTTGAGCCCGAGACCCTGGTGGTGGAAGTGGCCGAGCACTGCGCCACCGACGATTCCGGCGAGCAGCGTCGGGGGAGCGATCACGGCGAGGACCAGACCGATCCCGGCGCCCTTCTTGCCGCTGCGTGCGCCGAGCTTGTGCTCCTTCACCTGGCCGTCTTCGTCCAGGACGAGGACGCCGACCGCGCTGAGCTTGATCTCTTCGGTCGCCTGGTCCCATGCCTTGAGCGACTCGACGGCCGCATCCGCGGTTGCCTCATCGCTGAAGGTCCCGATGATCACCTGCTTGTCTGCCATATCCGGTCTCCTTCGATCGATCCTTGTCGCGGAGGCATCCGTCTCCGGCGCTCCTCGGTCAATAGCCGCGAACTCGCGAAAGGGTCTTTCGCCTCAGTGACGAAGCTCGGCCACCAATCGAATTCGAGCAGCAAGGCCCTGCGCAAGCCACTCCGTCGTGGCGACGGCTCATGCAGTGTAGGTCTCATATGTTGCCGCTGGATTAACCACCTGTCGACGCGGGCCGCCAAAGGCTGCATCGGCGGCGCGACACGTCGCCGTCCATCCACCCATGGTCCTGCGGGCAGCCTGTCGAGGCCGACCACCACGTCCATTTGTTACCCGCAGCGCCGGATGACGTCCCTCACACCTCGATCTCGTTGATCACGATCGAGGTCGACAGGATGCGCAGGGGCACGTTCGTCACGACCCGTTCGAGGGCGTGTCGCCAGCCGCGTCGCATCCGAGGTCGGACGTTGGCGCGTCGCTGGCGGCGGCCCTGGATCACCTCCTGGGCCAGCTCGTGGATCATCTCGAAGGTGATGCGCAGATACGACCGTAGATCTAGCGGGAAGCCGCGACCATCGCTCCGTGCCTCGGTCGGTACGATCAGGACGCCGATGGCCAACGCCAGCCGGAAGCGCCGGAACGGGGTTTCGGTCGTCGTCCGGACCGAGACCGCGAAGTCGTCCTCCTCCATGACCGCGGCAGTCTCCTAGCGGGCGACCGCGTCGGCAACGCGCGCCCGACACCTGCCGGGGGCGCCAACGCACCGCGATAAACGCAATCAGCAATATCACTTAGCGATACCCCATTGCCGCCGCGCCCCCGCGGACGTACCATTTCCTGCCCGACGGCAGACAACGGAGGTACCGGGATCTGGTGCCGCTCGAGGGATCGCGGGAGCGCGAGATGTCCGACCATGAATCCGAGGCCAGTCCGGAGGTCGAGTCGATGAACGGCTCCTTCAGCACGAATGGGAATGACCCCGGTGCCATCGCCGGTGCTTTCGAAGGCGGCGGGCCCGAGCCGGACCTCTCGTTCCTCGATGACCTGGCGAAGGCGATGCGGACGACCGCGGCCGCCGAACAGGCGCGCGACGCCGAGCTCACCGACCAGCGGCGCCAGGCGCACCTGGATTCGATCCGCGCTCGGGAGGCCCTTGAGGCCGAAGATCTGCGCGAGCTCGCAAAGGAAGACGTCAAAGGCATCGACGCCTGGTCCGACGGCGAGATCAAGCGCATCAAGCTCGAGCGCGAGCGACGCATCGCATCTCGCCGGGAGCAGCTCCAGGTTCGGCTCGAAGAGCACCGCATGGTCGTCGCCAGTGAAGTCGAAGCCGTAGAAGCCGCCTTGGCGTCCTACCGCATCGACACGGAGCGGTTCTTCGATCGACTCGGCTCGCAGACCGACCCGGTCGAGATCGCACGGCAGGCCGGCACGCGCCCGCCGTTCCCAGCCCTCGATCGGATCGGTCCGGAGCCGACGCCGCTGGCCTCGGCTCACCAGGCGCCCGCGTCCGAGGCTGCGGCCCCCATGTCGGCACCGGCCGTGATCGCCGGCATCGAGGCGGTCCAGGCCACGCAGGCGATCGAAACCGCCCACCCGATCGAACCGGCCGAAAGCGACGAAACCGTCGCGACGGCAGACGCGCCCGAAGCGGTCGATGTCCCGGAGACGGTCGAAGCTGTGGCGCCGGTCGAAGCCGCGGAAGCGGTCGCCACGGCAGAGACGGCCGAGACAGCGGAACCGGCGGTCGAGCCGGTCGCCGCCGAAGGTGAGCATCACGACGTCGACGGCCAGTCGCCCGCCGATACCTCGGAGCTCATCGGGGTCATGGGCCCCGCCTCGAGCCCGGCCACCGCGGAGTCGCCGTGGGAGTCGGGTGTCGAAGCGATCGACGAGTCGGCGGGCATCGGCGCGACCGTCGACGCGGTCAAGCACGCCGTCGAAAGCTCATCCGACGGGGGCAACGGATCCGAGGAGCCCGTGTCGGTCGGTGCCGAAGCGCGCGTGGTCATGCCGCGCACGACCGGCGGCGCCGGGTCGTGGCTTCGCTGGCCGAACAGCTCAGTGGATCGGTCCGACCCGAGCCGCTAGCCGGCCACGGTCCGGCGCGTGGAGATCATCCTCGCGCTGATCCCCGGGTACGAGGAAGAGCCGCGGATCGCCGCCGTGGTCGAGGGTGCCCGCCGTCACCTGCCGGTGGTCGTCGTCGATGATGGCTCGACGGACGATACTGCAATGCGCGCCGAGGCGTCCGGCGCGACCGTCCTCCGACAGCGCCCGAATGCCGGCAAGGGCGCCGCGATCCGCATGGGGTTTCGGTACGCACTCGAGCGGGGTGCCGTCGCGGTCGTGACGCTCGATGCCGACGGCCAGCACGACCCGGCCGAGATCCCGGCCTTCCTGGCGGCCTTCGAGGACGGGCGCCCGGAGCTTGTCATCGGACGGCGCGAATTCGCGTCGATGCCACCCCTGCGGCGCGTGTCGAACACCCTCGGCGGCTGGGTCTTCTCGGCAGCCGTCGGCCGGCATGTGCCGGATAATCAGTCGGGATACCGGCTCGTCGGGCGGCGACTCATGACGGCTCTCCTCGACAGCGACGAACAAGGCTTCGAATTCGAGGTCGAGATGATCGCCCGGTGCATCGCGCTCGGTTTGCCCTTGGCGGATATCCCGATCCGTACCATCTACGCGGGCGAGCCCAGCCATATCCGGCCGTGGGCGCATTTCACGAGCTTCCTGCGGGTCACTCGCGACGCTCGGCGGATCGTGCAGGGTCGCTCCCGATGACCGACCCGGGCCGGCCCGGTCACTCGGGCGGAACGGTCGATGCCCGGTTGTCCGTGTCTCGTTCCGTGCTTCGGCTCGGTCGCGAACTGCTCTTCGTCGTCGTCGCGGTCGGTCTTCTCGCCGTGGTCGTCGCCGTGCTGCAGAACGTCGTCGGCTTTGACAACGGGGCCCCGGCCTTCCTCCTGGCGGTCGTCGTCATTGCGGTCCTGCGTGGCACGGGGCCCGCCATCGCCACCGCGATCGGCTCGTTCCTGGCCTACGACTTCCTGTTCATCGAGCCCGTCTACACGCTGACGGTCAGCGATCCGGCGGAGTGGCTCAATCTGCTCCTGCTGCTCGTCGTCGGGGTCGTGATCGGCCAGCTTGCCGGACGCGAGCGCGGTCGTGCGGTCGCGGCGATCGAGGGTGAGCAGGAAGCTCGCGCCCTGTTCAGCGTCAGTTTCACTCTGGCCAGTGAACGCGACATGGCAGCCGCCCTTTTGGCGATAACCAGGATGCTCGGCGACGAGACTCGTGCCACGCGAGTCTGGATCGTCGTCGGGGACACCGTCGCCGCCGAGAGTGGTTCCGTCGACGGCCCGGTCCCGACGAGCCCGGCGGTCTACTCGACACTCCGGCGCAATCCGGGCGACGATTCCACCGACTGGGTCCGCGTCCACGCTCCGGGTCGAGCCGCGAAGGGATCGCAGGTGCGACCGACGAATGCGTTTCGAGTCGCCATCTCCGCCTCTGGCAAAGCACTGGGGGCCATCTGGCTGGTCCGCGCTCGCGACCTGGGCGATCCGGACGAGGGCCAGAAGCGGGTCCTCGCCGCGGCAGCGGACCAGATCGGCGGTTCGCTGGAGCGGGAGCGCCTGGCTCGGGATGCAACGACGGCCGAAGTGGCTCGACGGAGCGATGCGCTCAAGTCGGCGCTCCTCGACTCGGTCTCGCACGACCTGCGCACTCCATTGGCATCCATCAGGGCCGCTGCCGGGACCCTCATGGACCCGGACATCGAATGGCCCCCAGACCAGCGTCGCGACATCGCCGGATCGATCGACCGCGAGGCGGAGTGGCTCAACCGGCTGGTCACGAACCTCCTCGACATGAGCCGGATCGAGGCCGGCCAACTTCGGCCGAACCTTGTCATCATGACTGTGGGCGACGCCGTGGACGCGGCGCTCGATCGGACCAGGGCGGGGCTCGGCGACCGGCCACTCGAGGTCGACGTGCCCCCGGACATCCCTCCGGTCCTCGCCGACGAGGTCTTGCTCGGCCAGGTCCTCGCCAACGCACTCGACAACGCCGCGAAGTACGCCGGTGCCGATACGCTCGTCCGGATCTCGGCGCATGTGACGGAGGCGAGCATGATCCGGATCACGATCGAAGATGCCGGGCTGGGCGTCCCCGCGGAAAGCCTCCCGCGGTTGTTCGAGAAGTTCTATCGAGTCCCTCGAAAAGGTGAGGGTTCGCGCCGCGGGACCGGCATCGGCCTCGCAGTCGTGCGCGGCATCGTCGATGCGATGGCCGGCCGTGTCGAGGCACGGAAGAGCGATCTCGGGGGACTCGCGGTCGATGTCGACCTGCCGGTGGCGACGGCGCCCGTTGACGAAGTCGTCGAGACGGATGGATCGGACGCAACGGACGCATCCGACGGTGCCGTCGCATGATCGAACTCCATGACGCTGCGTCCGTCCTGCTCGTCGAGGACGATGAGGCGACACGCCAGGCGATCGCGGTATTCCTCCGCGGGCACGGCCATGATGTCACCGAGGCCGCAGATGCCGCGGCCGCCATCTGGGCGTGGGACGCTGGCCGTCCCGATCTGGTCGTGCTCGACCTGGGGCTGCCCGATCGCGACGGCATCAGTGTCATCCGGCGGATCCGCGCGGACGCGACGACGCCGATCCTCGTCGTCTCGGCTCGTGACCAGGAGGCGGACAAGGTCGCCGCCCTCGATGGCGGTGCCGATGACTATGTCACCAAGCCGTTCGGGATGGCCGAGCTTCGGGCTCGGATCGATGCCCTGCTGCGTCGCGCAGCGGGGCCCGCTGCGGATGCCGGTGGTGTCGTCCGGATCGGGGACCTCACCCTCGACATCGGGCGGCGCGTCGTGGCGGTCAAGGAGCGACCGGTCCATCTGACTCCCCGTGAGTTCGAGGTCCTGAAGGTTCTGGTCCTGCACGCGGGACGGCTGGTGACCCACGGCCGCCTCCTTCGAGCCGTGTGGGGGACGGCATACAGCAATGAGGCGCATTACGTCCATGTGTATGTCAGCCAGATCCGTCACAAGCTCGATGCCGCCGACGACGCTGGGGTGCTGGCGGGCCTGATCGTCGCCGAGCCTGGCGTCGGGTATCGGATCGCGCTTCTCTGAGCGTTCCTTGAGCGGTCTCCGTCGCCGCCGACTCCGTTCCGTCTTGGGGCCGGCTGCCATGTTGAAGGCGTGAAAGACGCCGAATCCCGGACCGCCGACATCCGCCGCAGCATCGACCGCGAGGTCGACCTCGTGATGTCCGCGGTGGACCTCGTCGCCAGCGGTGGCGCCATCTCGACCATGGTCGTCGGGCTTCGTTTGACTGACGCCGTCATCGAGATCGTCTCGCCTCGCGCGATCGAGCGTGGCGTCGTCCTGGAACCTCTGTGGGGACCCGATGAAGCGGTCGCGGACGTCCGCGTGCGAAGGATGGAGTCGACGGGATGACCGAGCGCGCCCGACACGTGCTCCTCGTCGAGGACGATGAACCGCTTTCGACCCTGTTGGCGGCCCACCTTCGAGCGCGCGGCTACGACGTCACCGTCGCGCCGACGGCGGAAGTCGCCGTCGAGTACCTGCGCGGTCCGTCACGGCCGGATGTCGTCCTCCTCGATATCAACCTGCCGGGCGAGACCGGCTGGTCGGTCCTGCGGAGCGAGGCGTTCGAAGCCGCCGGACGACCACCGGTGGTCGTTGCGAGTGCCATGTCCGTCAGCCCGGCTCGACTGCGTGAATTCGGCGTCGCCGGGTATCTCCCGAAGCCGTTCGCCATGGATACCCTCGGAACGACCCTCGACCGCCTTCTCTCGTCGGAGGACAAGGACAACCGATCATGACCGACCTACAGATCGCCATCATCCTGATCGGCTGCATCGCGGCATTGTCCGGATACCTGCTGCTCTGCGAGCGTGTCGGACGATGACTCCGCTCGAGCTCCTGGCAGCAGTCGCTGCGGCATTGGTCTTCGTCTACCTGCTGTGGGCATTGCTGCGCCCCGAGGACTTCTGAACGTGGCCGTCAACGACTTCCTCGTCCTCGCGACATTGGCGCTGGCGATCCTCATCGTCACGCCGTTCATGGGGCGGTACATCCATCGGGTCATGGAAGGGGAGAGGGTCTTCCTGAGCCCGATCATCCGCCCCGTCGAGCGGACGATCTATCGCCTGTGCGGTATCGACGAGACCGTCGAGCAAGGCTGGAAAGGGTATGCAGTCTCAGTCCTCGTGATGGCGTTCGTGGCGATCATCGCCGGCTATCTCGTGTTTCGGCTGCAGGATGTGTTGCCGCTCAACCAGGCCGGCATCCCTGCGATGTCGCCGGACCTGGCACTCAACACATCTGTCAGCTTCGAAACGAATACGAACTGGCAGAACTATTCCGGCGAGACGAGCGTGACCTACCTGACCCAGGCAGCTGTCCTCGCCGTCCGGAACTTCACCTCGGCGGCGACCGGGCTCGCCATCGCGATCGCCCTGTTCCGGGGCCTGACCAGGCGCAGCTCCAAGACCATCGGCAACTACTGGGTGGACCTAACCCGGGGGATCCTGTACATCCTGCTGCCGATCTCGATCGTCGGCGCGCTCGTCCTCGTGTGGCAGGGCGTGCCCCAGACCTGGGAGCCGTCGCAGACCGTGACGACGCTCCAGGGGGCACAGCAGACGATCGCAATCGGTCCGGTCGCCTCCCAGGAGTGGATCAAGGAGCTGGGCAACAACGGCGGCGGCTTCTTCAATGCCAACTCGTCCCATCCATTCGAAAGCCCGACGCCGCTCACGGACTGGCTGGAGATCTTCGCCCTCCTGATCTGCTCGTTCTCATTGACGTACACCTTCGGCAAGTACGCGCGCAGCCAGCGGCAGGGCTGGACGATCTTCGGAGCGATGGCGGCCATCCTGCTCGTCGGCTCGATCTCGGCGATGCACGTCGAGTACGTGGGCAATCCGCTGTTCCCGGCGACGGTCGATCAGGCCGGCATCGGCAACATGGAAGGCAAGGAGGTCCGCTTCGGTGCGGCTGTCGGCGGCCTGTTCATGGCCACGACCACCGGCACCAGCACGGGTGCCATCAACTCCTGGCATGACAGCGCACAACCCATCGCCGGCCTGGTCCCGCTCTTCAACATGGAGCTGGGTGAAGTCACGCCGGGCGGCATCGGAGCCGGGATGTACGGGATGCTCGTCATCGGGGCGATCCTCGCGGTCTTCATCGCCGGCCTGATGGTCGGCCGGACACCCGAATACCTGGGCAAGAAGGTCGAGGCCTTCGAGATCAAGATGGCCATGCTCGTGGCCCTGGTCCTGGGCGCGAGCATCCTGGGCTTCACCGCGATCGCGAGCGTCCTGCCCGCCGGCCTCGCCGGCCCACTCAATCCGGGTCCCCACGGCTTCAGCGAGATCCTGTATGCCTTCTCGAGCCAAACGGGCAACAACGGCTCGGCGTTTGCCGGCCTGACCGGGAACACGCCCTTCTACAACATCACGGGCGCGCTGGCGATGCTGATCGGCCGCTACGGGATGATCATTCCGATCCTCGCGCTGGCCGGCTCCATGGCTGCCAAGCGAGTCGTCGCCCCATCGCTCGGCACGTTCCCGACGACCGGCTTCCTGTGGGTCGTGCTCCTGATCGGGGTCATCATCATCGTCGGCGCGCTCACGTTCTTCCCGGCCCTCGCACTGGGCCCGATCGTCGAGCAGCTGCTCCAGAACGCCGGAAAGGCCTCCTGATGTCGCTCCTGTCGGTCGATCTCGGCAGCGGGACGCGCCGCTTCCAGAGGTTCGTCACCCTCGGCGGTACCAAACCGTCGGGCCAGCCACCCAGGCCGCGTGGAGTCCTCGATCCGGACCTGCTCCGATCGGCTCTCCCCCATGCGTTCCGCAAGCTCGATCCGCGGCTGCTGATCAAGAACCCGGTCATGTTCGTCGTCGAGATCACCGCCGTCCTCGTGACCGTGACCGCCGTCGCCGACGTGCTTGGCATGCAGCCGACAGGGATGGGTGGCCTCGGGTTCCCGATCCAGATCGCGACCTGGCTGTGGTTCACGGTCCTCTTCGCGACGTACGCCGAGGCAGTCGCCGAAGCACGCGGACGCGCCCAGGCCGCCACCCTGCGCCGAACGCGCTCGGAAACGACCGCCCATCGTCGCGGAACGGACGGGGCGATGGAGAACGTCGGCTCGTCCGAGCTCCGCAAGGGCGACATCATCGTCGTCGAAGAAGGCGAGACGATCGCCGGCGACGGCGACGTGATCGAGGGCATCGGGTTCGTCAACGAGGCGGCCATCACCGGTGAATCGGCCCCGGTCCTGAAGGAACCGGGAACGGACATCCGGAGCTCCGTCACCGGGGGGACCACTCTGGTCAGCGACCGCATCGTGGTCGTGGTCACTTCCGATCCCGGCGAGACCTTCCTGGACCGGATGATCGCCCTGGTCGAGGGCGCCAAGCGGCAGCGAACGCCCAACGAGATCGCACTGGCGATCCTGCTGGCGGGCCTGACCATCATCTTCCTGATGGCCACCGTGACCCTGCGGCCATTCGGGCAGTACGCCGGCACGACGGTCGACACAGTCGCACTGTTGGCGCTGCTGGTCTGCCTCATCCCGACCACGATCGGTGGCCTCCTGTCGGCCATCGGCATCGCGGGCATGGACCGGGTAGCACGGTTCAACGTGTTGGCGATGAGCGGCCGTGCCGTCGAGGCGTCTGGCGACGTCGACGTCATCCTGCTCGACAAGACGGGCACGATCACCTACGGCAACCGCCTTGCCGCATCCATCACTCCGGCCGCGGGTGTCTCAGAAACCGAAGCGGTCGAGGCGGCCCTCGTGTCGTCGATCAAGGACGAGACGCCGGAGGGCCGCTCCGTCGTCGACCTGGCGCGGAAGCGCCTGGCCGAGCTCGGCCGCCCCGCGGGCGTCGGCGACGACGCGACATTCGACAGGCTGAGCATGACCATCGTCGAGGAGATCGGCTTCCGTGCCGAGACCCGCACGAGCGGGGTCAAGACGACCTCGGGCATCACGATCCTGAAGGGCGCCGTCGACGCCATCGAGAAGAAGGTGGGCACGCTGCCGGCGGACGTCGTCGCGGAGGCCGACCGGATCGCCGACCTCGGCGCGACCCCGCTTGTTCTCGAGAGCGAGGGCCGTGTTCTTGGCGTCATCGAACTCAAGGACACGGTCAAGGAAGGACTCGTCGAGCGGTTCGCCGAGTTCCGCCGGATGGGCATCCGGACGGTGATGATCACCGGCGACAATCCGCGGACCGCGGCGACCATCGCCAAGGAGGCCGGCGTCGACGACTTCATCGCCCAGGCCACGCCTGAGGGAAAGATCGCATTCATCCGGGCACAGCAGGCGGAGGGACACCTGGTCGCGATGACCGGCGACGGCACGAACGACGCTCCCGCTCTCGCTCAGTCGGACGTCGGCCTTGCGATGAACAGCGGTACCTCGGCAGCCAAGGACGCGGCCAACATGGTCGATCTCGACTCCGACCCGACCAAGCTGCTCGAAGTCATCGCCATCGGCAAGCAGCTGCTGATCACACGCGGCTCGATCACGACGTTCTCCATCGCCAATGACGTGGCCAAGTATTTCGCTATCGTCCCCGCGATGTTCCTGGCGGTCTTCCCGGAGCTGGATGCGCTGAACGTGATGGGTCTGTCGTCGCCCCAGAGCGCGATCTTGTCCGCGGTCATCTTCAACGCCCTGGTCATCATCGCGCTGATCCCGCTGGCCCTCCGCGGCGTCTCGTTCAAGCCGGCGCCGGCGAGCGTCCTGCTCAAGCGGAACCTCCTCATCTACGGCGTCGGCGGAATCATCGCCCCGTTCATCGGGATCAAGGCGATCGATCTCATCGTCTCCGCCCTCAACCTCGCATAGGACAGATCGATGACCACCTTCCTTCGACACCGGCTCCGGCCCGCCATCGCCCTCCTGGTCGCCCTGACCATCGTGACCGGCTTTCTCTATCCACTCGCCGTCACCGCGGTCGCCCAGGTCGCCTTTCCAAGCCAGGCCAACGGGTCTTTCATCCAGACCGCCGACGGTCGCGACATCGGTTCAAGCCTCATCGGTCAGGCGTTCAGCCAGCCGCGGTATTTCTGGAGCCGGCCTTCGGCGGCCGGGGTGACCGACACGAATCCGGGTGGGTACGACGCCAACGCGTCGGCCGGTTCGAACCTGGGACCGACGAACCAGAAGCTGATCGATCGGATCACCGCCCAGGTCGACGCCCTCCGAACGGCGAACGGCGACAAGCCGATCCCCGTGGACCTCGTGACGACGTCCGCGTCGGGGCTCGATCCCGACATCAGCCCGGCCGGGGCGGACTACCAGGTCGCCCGCGTCGCCAAGGCTCGCGGCATGTCCGAAGCGGATATTCGTGCCGCGGTCGCACGGCACACAGAACAGCCGTTCCTCGGCTTCATCGGCCAGGCGCGGGTCAACGTCCTCCTTCTCAACCTCGACCTCGACCGCCTGCTCGCGCACTGACGTGGGAACCTTCGTAGGGACACTGAAATGAACGACCAGGATCGGGACATGTCGGACGGCCGCCCATCCGCGGAGGAGATGCTCGCTCGTATCGGCACGTCGAGCGGAGAGCGTGAACGGGGCCGGCTGCGGGTCTATCTCGGGATGGCTCCCGGAGTCGGCAAGACATATCGGATGCTCGAAGAGGGCCACCGCCGCACGGTGCGCGGGACGGACCTCGTGATCGGTTTCGTCGAGGCGCACGGCCGGCTTGAGACCGCGAACCTGCTTGACGGTCTTGAGATCGTTCCCCGCCGACGGGTCGAATACCGTGGCGTCGTCGTCGAGGAGATGGACACCGACGCCATCCTGGCCCGACACCCCGCGGTCACCCTCGTGGACGAACTGGCGCACACGAACGCGCCCGGATCGGAACGAGTCAAGCGCTGGGAAGACGTCGACGTCCTTCTGGACGCGGGCATCGACGTCGTCAGCACGTGCAACATCCAGCACCTCGATTCGGTCGCCGATGCGGTCGCGACGATCACCGGTGCTCCGGTCAACGAGCGGATCCCCGACGAAGTCCTCGCAGCCGCGGACGAGGTCGAGCTCGTCGACATGAGCCCATATGCCCTTCGCCAGCGGATGCGCCACGGGAACGTCTACCCGCCCGATCGCACGCGAGTCGCGCTGGACCGGTTCTTCACCGAGACGAATCTGACGGCGCTACGAGAGCTCGCGCTCCGGTTCGTCGCCGGGCGGGTCGATGCTCAACTCGAGGGGATCGGCAGTGCGCGGTCGATCCAAAGCGTGAGCGAGCGTGTACTCGTCCTGGTCGACGGATCACTGGCGACACCTCGGGCATTGCGCCGAGCCGCCGCGACGGCGGCCGTCCTCCGTGCGCCTCTGATGGCCCTCGTCGTCGAGACGCCGACCGACGCCGGCGCTTCATCGGAACGGGTCCGACGGATCCGGGAGCAACTCGACGACGCAACCGATCTCGGGGCCGAGATCATCACGGTCGAGGCGTCGGACCTGGCCGAAGGGGTCGTCCAGGTCGCCCAGGGGCGCCGGGTGACACGCCTCGTGATGCCGTATCGAAGTTCGACCACGTTGGAACGTGTGCGTCGGTCTCCTCTCGCCGACCGCATCCTCGAAAGGATGCCGAGTCTCGAGATCACGATCGTCGCGGACGCTCGCGAAGCGACCGATGCCTTCCAGGTCGGCCGCGGTGAGTGACCGTTGGCGAGCATCGTTGACACGGGTTCGACCGCGGGGTATATCCGCCGCATGGGTGCATTCGATGGCGCAGGTCCGGAAGAGCCGACGGGGCCGTCGTGGCGGGGTGTCATAGGGATGCTCATCGCCATCATCATCGCCCTGGCCGTGATCTGGGTCGGACTGATCTGGCTGCTGTCGGGTTCCGCGCCCCACTGATCCGAGTCGGATCTCCGGCCAGCGGTCGCGGTGGTACTCCCGTCATACCAAAGTAAGGCTAGGCGCGACCCGCCCCGCACTCATACGCTCTGCCACGCAGCGAGCCGGACCATACCCCGTACCACTTCATGGACCCGGACCCGCCGAAACGACTGCAGAACGAGGCTACAGACCACATGGCATCGATGGCTGTCAACGAACTTGGACCGATGCTCACCGCCACCGAAGTCGCCGACATGCTTCACCTGCACGTCAACACGGTGAAGCGATTGGGCGATCGGGGTGAACTTCCGTTCTACCGCGTGTGCAAGCGTGGCGATCGTCGGTTCCGACTCGACGACGTCATGAAGTTCCTGTCGCAGAACCGCTGATCGACCCGGATCACACGCCGGTCTGACCGGCCAGCCGCGTGTCGAGTCCGCGGTGCGTCCCGTGACGCTCCCGTGAGGAGCGACTCCGCGATATCCGTGCACGTCTGGTGCTCGAGACCGACGAATCGCGTGCAGCCCGCCCGTCGCAACCGGCGATCAGCGTAGGCCGAGCATCGAGCGTGGACAAGGTCGCGTTGCCGGCGATAGCCGATGACCGTTGGAGTACGCGCGATGAGAGCGACCGTCGGGTTCGCACTTCCCGATTCGATCCTCGCGACATAGCCGCGTGTGACGACAAACGCGCGCGAAGATGACTCTGATCGACACCGCTTGAGTGAAGCACCCGTGGCTTCATCGACTCTTATCTGGGGATGCCCGCCAGGGTCTCGCCGAAGATCTCGACGCCCTCGGCGATCTCGGCCGCGGTGACGTCGATCGGTGGGATCCATCGGATGACTTCGTGCTGGCGACCACACGACAGCACGAGCAGGCCGGCGTCCGCGCAGGCCGCCATGAGACGGTCGGGAAGCACTGGATCGGGTTCACCGGTCGCGCGGTCGCGGGTGAACTCGACGCCGATCATCAGGCCCAGGCCGCGGATATCGCCGATCCGTTCATCCTCGGCTGCGATCGCCCCGAGGCCAGCGACGAGATCCGCGCCGCGCGCGACCGCGTTCTCGACAAGGTCCTCATCGCGGATCGTGTCGAGGACTGCCACGCCGGCGGCGCAGGCCACCGGATTCCCGCCATAGGTCGAGCCGTGGGCGCCTCGGCCCCACCGCTCCTGGAGTTCGCGCGACGAGACGATCGCCGACAGCGGCAGGCCGTTGGCGATGGCCTTGGCCACGACGACCACGTCCGGGACGATCCCGGCATGCTCGAAGGCCCACATCTTCCCGGTCCGGCCGTAGCCGCACTGGACCTCATCCGCGATGAGGAGGATGCCGTGCTCGTCGCAAAGGTCGCGCAGGCCACGGAGGAACGACGCTGGGGCCGGGTTGTAGCCGCCTTCGCCGAGGACGGGTTCGATCAGGATCGACCCGACCGTCGACGGCGCGACGACCGATGTCAGGAGTGACCGCAGGATAGCCAGGCAAGCCGTTGACGCTTCGGCCTCGTCCGAAAACTCGGGGTAGACGACGGGATACGGCGCGAAGTAGACGCCAGGCAGGAGCGGTTCGTAGCCGGTCCGGTAGTTGATGTTCGAGGTCGTGACGCTGGTCGCCCCGAACGTCCGCCCGTGGAAGCCGCCGCGGAAGGCGATGATCCCCGGCCGGCCGGTCACCCGGCGCGCCAGCTTGAGTGCGCCGTCGATGACCTCGGAGCCAGAGTTGAGGAACATGACCGAATCGAGCGGCGCCGGGAACGTCGCAGCAAGCTCGACCGCGAGCCGGGAGATCGGGTCGGCGAACCCCAGTGCTGAGACCGGGCCGATCAACTTGTCGACCTGGGCGTGGATCGCCGCCGTCACCCGGGGATGTGCGTGTCCGAGCGATGTGACCGCGATGCCGTTCGCGAAATCGAGGTACGCCCGCCCCTCGCTGTCGTACAGCCGGTGACCGAGGCCGTGGCTCCACGAGCGCTGGAAGTAGCGACCGAGGATCGGCGTCAGATTGGCCTGTCCGAGGGCCGCGTAGTCGAGGCTGGCGTCGGTCGTCATCGGTCCGTCGGGCTCCTGGGTGGGGTCGGTCGAGTATAGGCGCGACCCCTCGCCGGAGGCGCCCTGCTACGATCGGTCACGTGGTCGACTTCACCCTGTCCGCCGAGAACAAGCTCGTTCGCGAAGCCGTGCGGGACTTCGCGGAGGCGGAGATCCTGCCGTACATCCGTGACTGGGACGCCAACGGCGAGGTCCATCGCGAGCTGTTCGAGAAGATGGGCGAGCTCGGCTTCCTCGGGGCACCGATCCCCGAGGCTTACGGCGGCGGCGGGATGGACTACCTCTCCTTCGCGATCCTGTGCGAGGAGCTCGAGCGTGCCGACACGTCGTTCCGTGTCGTCCAGAGCGTCCACGTCGGCCTCAACTCGCTGGCTCTCCTGCAGTGGGGGACCGAGGAGCAGCGCCAGCGCTGGCTGGTCCCGCAGGCACGTGGCGAGAAGCTCGCGACGTTCGGCCTGACCGAGCCCGGCGTCGGGACCGACGCCGGCAGCCTGACCACGACCGCCCGCCGTGATGGCGATGTCTACCGGCTCAACGGCCAGAAGATGTGGATCTCGCTGGCCGACCTGGCCGACCATTTCCTGGTCTTCGCCAGCGTCGACCGGACGAGGAAGCAGAAGGGCGTGACCGCGTTCATGCTCGAACGCGGGATGGCCGGCCTGACCACGGGCACCCTCCACGGCAAGCTCGGGATCCGGGCCGGGAACACCGGGCTCATCAACCTCGACGACGTCCCAGTCCCGGCCGAGAACCGGATCGGCGAGGAGGGCGAAGGTTTCCTCATCGCCATGAGTGCCATCGACCAGGGCCGGTTCACGGTCGCCGCCGGGGCCGTCGGGCTCGCCCAGGCGTGCCTCGACGCGAGCGTCAAGTACGCCCACGAGCGCCACACGTTCGGCCAGGAGATCGGCGAGCACCAGCTGGTCAAGCAGATGATCGCCAAGATGGCGGCCGGCACCGAGATGGGCCGGCTCCTCGTCTGGCGCGCCGCCTGGCTCAAGAACCAGGGCCTGCGCAACACCCGCGAGACGAGCCTGGCCAAATGGCACGCCACCGAACACGCCGTCCAGTCCGCGCTGGATGCGATCCAGGTCCACGGCGCCAACGGCTACTCGAACGAGTTCCCGGTCGAGCGCTACCTGCGCAACTCGAAGGCGGCCGTCATCTACGAAGGGACGAGTCAGCTCCACACGCTGATCCAGGCCGACTATGCGCTCGGCTATCGAGAAGACCGGCCATTGCGCTGCGAACCATGGCCGGCGCAGGGCTGGGAGCGTCCGAGCATATGACCGACACTCGCGCGCGGATGGTCGCGGTCCTGGCGGCCGTCATCCTGCAGGGCGCGACGCTGTTCGGACTGTGGCACCTCGTCGTCGGCGGGTTCATCAACGGCAATCCGCGAGCCGGGACGTTCGGTCTGGTGCTCGCGCTCGCCGCCGGGCTGCCGCTGGTCGTCGGCGCGTGGATCGCTCGTCGGCGGCACCGACACGCCGTCGCAGCCTGAGCCGGCGGTCCGCATGGACGGATGGTCCGAGCGGGAAGCGGTGATCCTCGTCGCCCTGGCCGAGTCATTCGTGGCCGGCGATGCCGAAAGGCGTGCCACAGTCGCCGGTCAGGCGCTCGTGCAGACCGTCGCCCCCGAGCAACTGGCGCTGCTCCGGCTCGTCCTGCGCACGATGGATTCGGGTGCCGCCAATCTCGCCCTGACGGGACGCCCCAGGGGATTCATGGCCATGACTCCCGAGGCGCGCGAGCGGTATCTGCTCGGCTGGGCTGGATCGCGGATCCCCCAGCGGCGGTCAGCCTTCGCCGCGTTCCGCAAGCTCCTCACGTTCCTCGCCTACGCGCCCGGCGGCGACGGCCTGGCCGCCCCGTACCTGACCTCGCTCGGGTTCCAGACGGACCATCCGCCGGTCGCCCTGGAGCGTTCCGCCGTCCGCGTGATGACCCTGCCCGATTTGGCCGGGCGCGGCGCCGACGACGCAGTCACCCTGGAGGCAGGTGCGGTCGTGGTCGGGTCGGGGGCGGGGGGCGGCGTCGTGGCGGCGGCGCTGGCCCGAGCCGGTCGGTCGGTCGTGGTCCTCGAGGCCGGCCCGTTCTCGGATGAGGCGGCCATGCCGCGGACGGAACTCGACGCCTTCGATCGGCACTACCTCAACCACGGCCTGACGACGACCTGGGACGGCTCGGTGACGATGCTCGCCGGGACCGGCGTCGGTGGTGGGACGCTGATCAACTGGATGACTTCCATCGCCGCGCCCGACGACGTCCGTGCCGAGTGGGAGATCGACCATGGGCTCGAGGGGATGACGGGTGAGCCCTGGGCGACTGACCTCGCCGCCATCGAATCCGAACTCGGCGTGAGCGAATCCACCCATATCCCGCCGAAGGACGCGATCCTCCTCCGCGGCGCCCGGGCGCTCGGTTGGGAGGCGGGTCCGACGCGACGCAATGCCGATGCATGCGCGGACTGCGGGAGCTGTGGATTCGGCTGTCCACGCGGGACGAAGCGATCGGGTATCCGGGTCCACCTTGCTGAGGCCTCGACGCATGGGGCGCGCATGATCGCGGACGCGCGAGTCATCAAGGTGCTGCTCGAGGCCGGCCGGGCGGTCGGCGTGGAGGCGATCGTCGGCGGCTCCGGCTCCACCCCAACCACCGAGCGGCGGGTCGTGGTGCGTGCCCCGATCGTGGTCCTGGCCGCGGGCGCCCTCCGAACGCCGGCTATCCTGCAGGCGACCGGCCTCGACCACCCGCACATCGGTCGCCATCTGCGCATCCATCCGGTCCCGGTGGTCGCGGGCATGTTCGATGAGACCGTCGAGATGTGGCGCGGCACGCTCCAGGGAGCCTGCTCGCTCGAATTCTCTCAGCCGGCCGCCGGCCGCAACGGATACGCGATCGAATCCGCGCCAGGCCACCCCGGGCTCGTGGCACTCGCCCTGCCATGGGAGGGCGCCGCCGGGCACGCCCGGATCATGCATGGCATCGACCACCTCTCACCGCTCATCGCCGTGACCCGGGATGGCGGGGAGGGACGGGCGAGGCTGACCAGGACCGGTGGTGTCCGGCTCGACTATGCGCTCGATGCCAGAGGTGTCGCCACCATGCGCCACGCCCTCGTCTCGATGGCCCGTTTGATTCGCGCGGCCGGGGCGAGTGAGATCGTGGCTGCCGGCTTACCACCCGCCTGGTACCGCCCGGACGCGCCGGCAAGCGGCGATCCCCGTCGCCGGTTCGCGGCATTCGAGGCGGCGCTCGGGGCGTTCGACTTCGCGCCGAATCGTGGCGTCGTCTTCTCTGCTCACCAGATGGGCACGGTCCGGATGGGCGCCGACCCGCGCACGCACCCGTGCGATCCGGCGGGCCGTGTCCGGGCGTCAGACCACGACGATCGGGTCGTCGCGGGCCTCTATGTCGGCGACGGATCGCTCTTTCCGACCGGGCTCGGCGTCAACCCGATGGTCACCGTGATGGCGGTCGCGCGACGTGTGGCGAGAGGGATCCTGGCCGAGACCTGAGAGTCCTCGGTCAGGTGCTCGGGGCCGTCGCCGGGCTGGATTCCAACCCGGCAGCCACGGGCGCGACGGGGACCGCCCGCGGTGCCGCCATCCGTCCACGCGCCGTCACGATGAGTGCGACCGCAGCGACGATGATCGTTCCCGCGACCACCGTCCTCGGTTCGATGTTCTCGCCGAGGATGATCGCGCCCAGGATGACCGCCACGACCGGATTGACATATGCGTAGGTCGTCACCAGCGGCAGCGGTGCGACGCGCAGCATCCAGCCGAAGACCGTGAAGGCGAGCAGGCTGCCGACCACGGTCAGGTACAGGAACGCGATGAACGAGTCGCGGGTGACCGCGCCGATATCGAACCGGGCGCTCTCGCCGGTCCCGATGGCGATGACCGCCAGGACCGTCCCTCCAAGGAACATCTGGAGGCCCGTGGCGACGAGCGGTCGTCGCGGCAGGACCGCCCGATGCGAGGCGAACAACGATCCGGCCGCCCAGGCGAGCGGCGACAGGAGGCAGAACAGGAGACCCACCGGATCCAATGCCCCGACCCCGCCGACGATCGACGGCGCCGCGAGGACCGCGACTCCGACGAAGCCGACGACGACACCGACGACAGCGAGTCGCGGCAGCCGCTCTCCGAGGAAGATGCCACCGAAGACAGCGACCCAGATCGGCATCGTGGCGATGAGCAAGGCGGCGATCCCGGATGGCACGGTCTGTTCGGCGAAGGCGACGAAGCCCATCCCGCCGCCGAGCAGGAGCGCACCGACGATCGCACTGTCGCGCACCTCACGCCGCGTCGGCACCACGAAGGATCGGCCGTCGCGAGCCACCGACCACGTCAGCAGGATTGTGCCCGCAAGCAGGAAGCGGGTCGCAGCCATGACGAACGGCGGGATCGAGTCCACTGCGATCGAGATCCCGAGATACGTGGAGCCCCACACGAGGTAGAGGACGAGCATCCCGACCCAGATCGGAGCGCCGGAAGTTGCGCTGCGCGACGGCGATGGTGTTGGCATAGGTGAATGGTCCAAGGTAACCGGAGTGTAGACAGACTCTGGTTATCGTGTCCAGCGCGAAATCTCAGGCGGCCATCACGCTCGATCCCGGTCGGCACTGCCGGCACGTGCGATACCCGGCAGCCGTCGCGCGGTCGAGGGATCGGAACGGCACGCGGTGCCGCGACGCGATCCGCTTCGCCGCGTGGCAGGTCGGCAGGCAGACGATATGGGTCGTGTCGGATCCGACGAACCGGATGCCCGACCGTGCCACCGATTCCAGGCCATCCGGGTCCAGGCCCTCGGCCCGCAGGATGCTGCGCTTGTTCTCGGGGCCGCCCAGCGAGTACTGACCGATCATCCCGTCGCTTCGGACGACGCGGTGGCAGGGCACGATCAGCGGGACCGGATTGTGGCCCAGGGCCGTGCCGACCGCACGGACCGCCTTGGGGCGACCGATCTCGGCGGCGATCCAACCGTACGGCCGGACCTCCCCGTGTGGGATCTCGAGTGCCTTGTGCCAGACGTCCCGCTCGAAGTCGGTATGCCCGCGCAGGTCGAGGTCGATCCGGACCCGCCGATCGCCCTCGAGCCGCCTGGCGATCGCGGTGGCGAGTCGCGTCGGCAACTCGCCCGCGTCATACGCCGTCCGTCCGGTCCGGGTCAGGTGCGACGTCTCGAACGCGTCGTCGTCATCGGCCGCCTCGACGACGCACACACCGAGGCCGTTCCAGGCCACGACGAGCGGCCCGATCGGCGACTCGAACCGCGCGTACAGGTCGGCCAGACCGACCTCCGCGAGAACCGCGGGACGAAGGGTCGTCGGGGCCGTTGTGCGCAGGGCGGACATCGCCGCCTCCACGTCGGTGTCGGTGGTCGTCATGCGGTCATCTCCTCGCGTTCACGCCGCTCGGCGGCTTCGAAGGCGGTCCTCAGCAGGGCCACCCCTCGGTGGACCTGGGCTTTCACCGTGCCCTCGGGTCGTTCGAGGGCGACTGCCAGTTCCGGATAACTCAGGCCGTCCACGTGCCGCAGCACGACGGCGCTTCGGTAGGCTGCCGGCAGGGTCAGGAGAAGGCCGGCCCAATCGCTGACGGCGTCATGGCTCGCGGCCACCTCCGCCGGGCCGCGATCCGCGTCGGTTCGCGGTTCGACGTCGCCCGGCAGAGGTGCGTCCAGCGACAGGGAGGATCGCGCTGGCCGCCGGCGTCCAAGCCGCGAACGGCACAGGTTGAGCGCGATCGTCGCCAGCCACGGTCGCAGGCGAAGCTCGCCGATGCGCACCGGGTCGTAGCGGCCGAGGGCTCGGTAGGCGCGGACGAAGGTGTCCTGGGTCGCCTCCTCCGCGTCTCGCGGATCGCCGAGGAGGCGCAGCGCGATCGAATACAGGCGGTCCTGGTGCTCGCGGACGAGCGTCTCGAACGATCCGTCCAGGTCGTGCGCCAGGGCCGTGAGGAGCGGGCTGTCGTTGTCCATCGTTCCCCAGAACCACGAGATCGCGCGGTCCGTTGCATCGTTCCCGCCGCGCGGCCCTAACGGTACCGGGCGGATACATGAGGCGGCGGTCGAGCGTGCGACAATCCGCCCAGGATGCCGCTTGATGAACGCTTCGATGATCTGGTCGCCAGCCTGGGCGGCTTCCACCGCTCGTGGCTGGTCTACCTCGGCATCGAACTCGGGCTGTTCGAACACCTCCGGAACGCCGGTCGTGACGGCCTGACGACGAGCGAGCTTGCCGCGCAGGCCGGCTGTCAGCCGAGCGCCATCGAGGCGTGGGCATGGGCGGCCGACGCGCACGACCTGGTCGACCTCGACGGCCGGCGTCTCACGGTCGACGACGACGTGGCGGTCGTCCTGCTCGATGCGAGTCGGTCCGAATTCCTCGGCGGTCAGTTCATCCACGCCGCTGTCGCCTCGCTCGATTGGGGCGGGATGGTCGAGTTCTTTCGGTCCGGCGAGCCGATCCGCCACCGGCCCGACCGGTACCGCGCCGCGATCGAGCGCCTGACGGCGCAGGACATCGCGGTCTTCTTCCAGGAAGCTTTGGCCGAGCTCCCTCAGTTGGTCGCAGACCTGACGAAGGGTGGACGGGTCGTCGACGTCCATTGCGGCGGCGGTCGATGGCTGGTCGCGATGGCTCGCCGCTTCCCGGCCCTTGAGCTCGTCGGCATCGAATTCGAGGAGGATTCGGTCGCCCGCGCTCGAGCGAACGTGACGAGTGCGGGGCTGACCGACCGGATCACCATCCGCCAGGCCGGCGTCACCGATCCCGGCAAGGTCGGCGAATACGACCTGGCCTACTTCCAGTACGCACTCCATCAACTGCCCGATGCGCCGGCGGTGCTCAGTGCGGCGTGGGCGGCGTTACATCCGGGCGGGCGCCTGATCGTCCTCGACTGGCCGCTTCCGAGCGAACGCGACGAGTTCCGCACGCGCCACGGCGAGTTGATCGCCGGCGTCCAGCTCGACGAGCTCTACCAGGGGACGGCGCTCGCGACCCGCGAGCAGTTCCTCGCGTGGTTCGAGGCCGCCGACCTGCCCGGCCCGATCACGGTCGACCTGCCGTCGGGCGCCTCGCTGTTCGTGGTCGAACGGCTCTGACCTACGCACCAATGGTGATGGTGCCCTTCATCTGGGTGTGGATCGAGCAATGGAACGGGTACGAGCCCGCGACGGTGAAGCGCAAGCCATCCGAGCTCCCGGGCTGCACATTCGGCGTCGCGCAGCCGCCGGCGTCGAGCGTCGCGTTGTGCGGCACGGCTCCGGCATTCGTGAACAGGACGAGGTCGCCGACCTTGGCCGTGATGGCGGCCGGTGCGAACTCGAAGTCTTTGATCGAGACGGCCACGGCGCCCGTGCCGGTGGCCTCCGTGCAGGCGGACCCAGCAGCCGATGATGCCGTTTCTCCCGACGAGCAGGCCGCGACGACCAGTGCCATCCCGCCGAGACAGGCAAGCGTCCGACGCCCCATCCCTTCCTCCTCCAGCGTTGGTTCTACTCGAATGACCGTACGACCCATGGGCCGGATCGGTTTCGGCGCAGCCATCGCGGGCCGGACGGCGACCCGGCCGTCGGTCGCGGCGGCGCACGCATGATCGACGTCGACACCATGCGCCGGCTCCTCATGCACGAGGCGCGCGTCCACGCCATCCCAGGTCGCGATCTGCGCGACCTCGGTGACGCCATCATGCTCCACGACGCCGGCCACTCGGAGCCTTTCTGGAACCGACTCGAGGGGATCCGCTGGCCGGACGATCCGAGCGCGTTCGACCGACGCCTGACCGAGATGCTCGTCATGTTCGCGTCACTCGGACGGAGTCCCCACGTCTGGGCGTCGCCACTGTACGATGCCCCCGCCGACCTCGTGCCTCGCCTCCAGGCGAATGGGTTCTCGGACCTGGGCTCCAGTCACGTCATGCTGCTGACGGACCTATCGGCCTCGACGGATCCCGCGGCGACTTCGTGCCCGCCGGGCGCGACGATCGAGCGGCTGGGCGCGATCGATCCGGCCGCGGTGGATGCCGCGGCCACGGCCATCGTCACCGTCCTGCTGGACGCATTCGACGTCGAATCGGACCGGCGAACGGCGATCGAGCGCGAGACGGCGACATCGCTCAGTCACCCGTGGTTCACGCACTATCTCGTCCGGGTAGGAGGAGCGCCCGCCAGCGTCGCGCGGCGGGCGACCTTCGACGGGGCGAGCTATCTATCGTCGATCGGGACGGCCGGCTGGGCGCGCGGCCGCGGACTCGGCGGCCTGGTGACCAGGACCGCCGTCGCCGACGCGGTCGCGGCCGGCAGCCGCTGGACCTACCTCGGCGTCTTCGCGGACAACCCGACCGCGATCGGCATCTACGAACGTGCCGGGTTCGAGCAACTCGGAAGCCCCGCTCCCGACTTGCTGCTCGCCAGATGACCGACTGGGCGGTGGACCGGATCCGGGCGTTCGCTAGCGAGGCGCTCTCGCCTGGCCGCCTGCCGATGGGTGCGACCGGTCTGCGTGCCGTGGGCTGGGCGACCGTGGACACGGACCGGGCCGTGGCGCAGCTGGCGAGTCTCCTTGGCATCGGCGAGGACGCGTTCAATGCGGCCCCGGGCTCGGCGGCCCTCGGTGCACTCTGTCGGATCGCGGCCACCGGTCCCGTGGCCGGCGGCATCGTGCTGGCGGTCATCGAGCCCGCGACCGAGGGTCGCCTCGCGGCGGCGCTCGCGCGCTGGGACGAGGGCCCCGTGGCCGCCTGGTATGCGACAGTCGCGGCGCCCGACGATGCCGGCACCGGTCTACCTGGACCATTCGGGCGTGAGCGGATCGTCGGTGGCGACCCCCTGACGGGCCCACACAGACTCCTCGTGCAGTCGCCGGCGGGTACCATCGCCACATGACGGACCAGGCCACGATCCATCTTCGCCCCGCCCAGGCGGCCGACGCCGAGTCGATCGCGGCGCTCTTCACCGACGAGGGCTACCCCGCCGGACCGAGCGACATCGTCTCTCGGCTGGAACGGTTCGCGGGGGACGACGCCCGGGTCATCGTGGCCGAGCACGATGGCGCCATGCTCGGGTTCATCGCCGTGTGCGTCCTGCCGCGCTTCGAACATGGCGACTGGTTCGTCCGGATCGTCGCACTCGTGGTCGATGCCGGTGCTCGCGAGCGCGGTGTCGGCCGGACCCTCATGGCCGAGGCCGAGCGTCTCGGTCACGAACGAGGTGCGGCGTTCATCGAATTGACCGCGGGGCACCATCGTCCGGAGGCGCGGCACCTCTACGAGTCGCTGGGCTACGACTCGACCGTGACTGCGTACCTTCGGAAGAAGCTCTGACGAGCGACCCTGGTTCGGGCTTCCCGAGCCTCCGTCTCCGTGGCAGCAGCGCAACGCTGCTCGACCTGCCATGGGACCTCCCGCTTGCCGACTGGCCGGAGACGCTGACCTTCCGAACGTTTCCGATCGGCCCGTCGCGCCACCTCGTCCGGTTCCTGATGGTCGACGGTCGGCTCGTCGCTCTCAAAGAGGAGCCAGTCCGCGTCGCGACCTCGGAATTCGAGGTGCTGCGCCGGCTCGAGGCAGCCGGATTGCCTGCCGTCTCGCCGATCGGCGTGTCGTCGTGGCCGGGCCACGACGTCGCGATCCTCGCGACCGAGTACCTCGCGTTCTCCATCCAGTACCGCCGGCTCCTGATGCGGTTTCCGCTCGGCCCGGGGCCGTATCGGGATCGTCTTCTCGACGCGATGGCATCGCTCCTGGTCGACCTGCATCGGGCCGGCGTGTTCTGGGGCGACTGCTCGCTGGCGAACACGCTCTTCCGGCGCGACGGCGACAAGATCCAGGCCTACCTCGTCGACGCTGAGACGAGCGAGATCCACCCCGGCCTGTCCGACGGCCAGCGCGGCTGGGACCTCGACATCCTGGTCGAGAACGTCGGTTTCGGACTGGCCGACCTCGGGGCGATGCAGGGCCGGGAGGACGCCTTCGAGGACGCGGTCGAGGCGGCTGAAAGCGTGCGCAAGAGATACACCGCGCTGTGGGCAGAACTCAACGACGTCCCTGAACTGCCGCCATGGGACCGGCAGGCGATCCGTGGCCGTATCCGTCGGCTCAACGATCTCGGGTTCGCGGTGGACGAGATCAGCCTTGAGCCGACGGCGTCCGGGGAGGCTGTGCACCTGCGCGTCGCGGTCGCCAATCGTCGATTCCACTCGCGCGAGCTGGAGAGGCTGACGGGGCTGGTCGCCCTCGAGGGCCAGGCTCGCATCCTGCTCAACGACCTGCGCGAATACCGGGCCTGGCTGGAGATCCAGCGAGGCGGAACGTTGGATCCCGTGGAGGCAGCGGAACGTTGGGTCGAGGACGTGTTCCAGCCGGTCCTCGCGATCCTGGCCCCGATCATCGGGCCTGGGCGGGACCCGGTCCAGGCCTACTGCGACGTGCTCGAAGAGAAGTGGCTGCTATCGGAAGCGGCCGGACGCGACGTGGGACTCGAGGCTGCCCTGGACGCCTACCTCTCGCTGGGCGCGCCGGCGCCCGAGGACGCAGCCGTCGAGACCGGCGTTGCGCTCGACATCGACTGGACCGGGGGTTTCGACCGGCCGAGCGAGTGACCGCGGGCGATGCACGCATCCGGCGGGGATGGCACCATCGCCGGATGCAGACGCCGGGGGTGGTCGCCACCGATTCCGTGATCGAGGTGCGCGGCCTCGTCAAACGCTATGGCGACGTGCTGGCGGTCGATGGCATCGACTTCCACGTCGCGCCAGGTGAGGTCTTCGGGCTGCTCGGGCCGAACGGCGCCGGCAAGACGACAACGGTCGAGATCCTCGAAGGGCTTCGGGCGCCCGACGGCGGGCAGGCGCTGGTCCTTGGCGTCGACGTGGCGACCGGGGCCGACTCGCTCAAGCCGCGGATCGGGATCAGCCTGCAAACCGCAGCGCTCTATCCCAAACTGACTGTCGTCGAGGTCATCGACCTCTTCCGGAGCTTCTACGCGAATTCGCTGCCGACCGGTCGACTCGTCGACATGCTCGAGCTCGGCGAGCGGCGGAACGCGCGGACCAAAGACCTGTCGGGCGGGCAACGCCAGCGGCTTGCGGTTGCGCTCGCGCTGGTCAACGATCCGGAATTGATCTTCCTCGACGAGCCGACGACCGGCCTCGACCCGGCCGCTCGGCGCGCCCTGTGGGACCTCATCAAGGGCCTCAAGGACCGCGGCCGTTCGGTGCTGTTGACGACGCACTACATGGAGGAAGCCGAGGTGCTGTGCGATCGCCTCGCGATCATGGACCATGGACGCATCCTGGAGCACGGCACGGTCGACGCGCTCATCTCCAAGCGGTTCAAGGAACGTGCGGTCCGCTTTGACGCGATCGACGGCATCGCCGATGAGGTGTTCGCGGCTCTGCCGGCCGTCTCATCGGTCAAACACGACGGCGATGCGCTGCTGCTCTACACGGCCGACGTCGCGGCCACTGTCGGGGCCCTGCTCGCCCTCACCGAATCGCGAGGCATCGAACCGCAGGACCTGGGCATCCGTCGTGCGACGCTCGAAGACGTCTTCCTCGACCTGACCGGCCGGGCGTTGCGCGACTGATCCGGAGACCGTGGACCGATGAATGCGCTCCTGATGCTGACCCTGGCGAACATCCGGAGCTACACCCGCGATCGAGCTGCCGTCTTCTGGACCCTTGCGTTCCCACTCGTGTTCATCGTTCTGTTCGGGCTGATCTTCCAGGGCAGCGGAACTTCCCGGATGACCCTCGGTTGGGTCGATGACGACAAGTCCGAGGCGGCACTCAAGCTCAAGGCGGGCTTCGTCGCGCTTCAGGGGATCACCCTGGTCGAGACGAACCTCGCCGACGCGCAGAGCCAGATGCAGACGGGCAAGGTCGACGGCACGATCGTCGTGCCTGTCGGCTACGGGGCCTCGATCGCGGCCGCACAGGCCGGTGCCGGCGCCCCGGCCGAGCTCAAGGTGTTCACCGACCCGTCCCGTCCCTCGCTCGAGGGCTCGATCTACCAGGCGGTGGGGACGGTCGTGGGGGTGGTCAACCTCGGCGGGCGGTCGCCACTCGTGGTGCCCAGCCCGCAGACCGTCCAGACCGAGAACCTCAACGCCATCAGCTACTTCGTGCCGAGCATGCTCGGGTTGTCGATCATGCAGGTCGGCATCTTCGCCGCCATCCCGCTCGTCGCGGACCGGGAGAAGCTCATCCTCAAGCGCCTGGCCGCGACGCCGCTGCGGCGCTGGCAACTGGTCGGCTCGAACGTCCTGATGCGGGTCCTCATCGCTTTCACTCAGGCGGTGATCATCGTCGCTGTCGGCTCGTTGGCGTTCGGGGTGGAGGTGACCGGAAGCCTGCTGATCGTGGCCGTCTTCGTGACCCTCGGGGCGATGGCGTTTCTCGCCCTCGGCTACGTCATCGCCTCGTTCGCGAAGACCGAGGATGCAGCCAACGGGATGACCTCGATGATCCAGTTCCCGATGATGTTCCTGTCCGGGGCCTTCTTCCAGATCGACCAGATGCCGCAGTTCCTTCAGGTCGTCGCCCGGATCATCCCGCTGACCTACCTGGCCGACGCGCTGCGCCAGGTCATGGTCGGGGGCGCCGCATTCGCGCCATTGTGGGTGTGTGCGGCCGTGCTCCTTGCCTGGCTCGTCGTGTGCTTCGGGATCGCGGCGCGCAAGTTCCAGTGGCAGTGAGCCGGGAGTGACTACCAGCGTTCCTCGCGGACCATCTCGTCGAGGCCGCGCCTGCCGCCGGCGCGGGGCGGCCGAGTGAGGTCGGCAGGGTCCGCAGGGTAGCCGAACGAGAGCAGGTACTCGCAATGCTGGTCGCGCGGGTAGCCCAGCAGTTCGCGGGCCAGGTCGTGCTCATAGACCGTCGCAGGGACGCTGCCGATCGCGAGTTCCCAGGCCGCCAGCATCATGTTCTGGGCCGCCTGACCGAGGTCGAACATGATCGACAGGGGCGCCCCGTCGCCACGTGGATCGAGCGCACCGCGCGGGTCCGGCGTCACGAGGGCGACCCCGACCGCGGCTCCGGCGAGGTGACCCGCCCACGGCCCGACCTCCGTGAGCGTCCGAAGGTGCTCGCGATCGCGGCAGACGATGAACGTCCAGCGCTGGAGGTTCTTGCTGCTCCCCGAACGCCGGCCTGCATCGAGGATGCGTTCGAGGTGGCCCGGCTCGAGGGGTCGGTCGGCGAACCGGCGGATCACTCGTTTCGCGCTGATCGCCGCCCAGACCGGGTCACCCTCCGGCACGGTCACGATCCGGCGGCCGGCGTGCTGGGCGTCACGAAGGTTTCTGGCTGAGTGGGAGCCGTCTCATCCGGCTCCGGCCGCGGCGCCCTGGTCGCCCCCGGCAGGGCGACCTGCGCCAGCGTCCGCAGGCCGCCCGGGGTCGTCTTGATCGCGTCGAACTGGGCTTCGCCATCGGGGATGCGCGAGGCGTCGGTCGTTTCGGCCAGATCAGCCGCCGTCGCCGGGTCGAGCGGCCCACCCATCGCCCGAGTCAGGAACGCGGCGACAGTCCGACGGTAGCGCGGATCCTCGTACAGCCATGAGTGCTGGCCGCCCTCGACCGTGAGCGTCTCGACGTCGGCCGCGAACGGGTCGCCGGCGCGCGACTCCCGCGCCGCCGCTGCCAGCCGATCGAGGTGACTGACCGGGACGACGACGTCCTCGCTGCCGTGGGCCAGCAGGACCGGCCCGTCGTAGCGTGCGATGGCGGAGGCCGCGCTGATGTCGTCAACGGCGTGGCCGCGCGGCCGGACATAGACGCGCGTCGTGAGCCACGCGAGCGGATAGGCGATGAGGTCCGGGATCGGCAATCGGGCCAGCCGGAAGGTCTGGCGGGTGAGCCGATATGGATCGGCCGGTCCGGAGGTTGCCACGATGGCCGCAACGCGCGGATCTGACGCCCCGGCAAGGAGCGCGCCGATGGCGCCCATCGAGTGGCCGGCGATCGCGCCGACAGTCACCTCGGGCTGCTCGACCAATGCCCGAAAGGCCGCCAGCGTGTCGGCCCCGAATTCGCCGGCGCTCAGTGGTAGCTCCTCGGCCGGGTTCGCGCCATTCCCGCGCACGTCGAAGGTCAGGCAGTGGAAGCCCGCCGCGTGGAGGAAGATCGCCATCGGCAACGTCCGATCGCGCGCCGATTCCCACCCGTGGACGAGGACGACGCCAGGTCCCCGAGCCCCGCGACGGGCTGGGATGAACCAGCCGGGCAGTGGCAGCCCGTCGGACTCGATGAGCATCGACTCGAACGGCAGCCCGAGGTCGGCCGGGGTGATCCTGGGCGGCGTCCGGCGCGGGTAACCGGCGCGGACGCGATACGCGAGCGCGAAGCGATAGGCGAGTCCGAGCGCCGCCATGGCCGCCACGGCCGCGATCCCAGCTCGTCGGATGGTTCCCACAGGAGTAGGGGACGGCACGACGGCGAAGCTGTCAAGTCGTGGCCGGGCGCGGCGCAGGTCCGAGCCGCAGTCGGTGCCCTACACTCGGCAGCGTATGTCCAGACGCGATCCGCATGAAGTCCTTGGAGTCGACGGTCGTGCGACTCCGGTCCAGATCAAGGCGGCCTGGCGCCGCCTCGCACGGACCAATCACCCGGACCTGACCGGGGACGATCCGGCTGCGTCACGGATGGCCACCCGCCGCATGGCCGAGATCAACGACGCCTACGCTGCGTTGACCCGCGGGAGCGGTGCCGGAAGCGACGGTCGCGCGAACCGGAGCGACGACACGCCGTTCGAGCCGGGGGTCACCCGGAAACGCGGCGGACCGCCACCGCCGAAGCCGACTCGGCCGGTCACCGGCCACGTCGACATGAGCGGCGTCTATCAGGCGCGCAACCAGGCCGTCGGCAACAGCGCCGGCCGCACCCCGCTGCGTGGCCAGCCACCCAAGGCGACCGATGTCGTCGGGCGAGAGCCGCTGCGTGCTTCCACCCCGACCGGTCCGCTCGTGCGAGACCGCGTCCGCAACTTCCGCCGTCCGCCGGCCCCGTCGCTCGACGTGGCGGAGGCGACCGTCATGCCGTTCGGGAAGTTCCACGACCACACGCTTGGCCAGATCGCCGCCTTCGAGCCGTCGTACATCGACTGGGTCGCAGGGACCGTGAATCACGACCCTGACCTGGTGAGTGCGGCACGGGTGGTCCAGCGCGATCTCGATCGGCGGGGTGTCATGCGCCGGGTACATGCCGCCGGCGATCGGAAGACGAGATCCCGCAGCGCTTGAGGGGCTCACGCGAGCCGGAAACGCGAGATCGCCCCCCGATACCGGAGAGCGACCATGACGCGGATGAATTCGATGAGCGCTGCCGCCCCGACGGTCACCAGGCCTGTTGGCCGAAGACCAGTTACTCGGCTCGTGATCCGGACCCGGGATCGATCGTCCCGAACCTCCTCGGGTCGAACGTCCGTTTCCGGTTCCGTGACCGACGCCCCAGGTATCTCCCGGTTCGATCGCGGGGTGGCGTAGGTAGAACCCTACGGCTCGGGGTGGTCCCGGGCAATGGCACCCTTGGCCAAATCGGGGCAGTCGAAGGTTGGGCGCACCGAGGCACCACGTCTGGGACGCCCGTACCAGGTGTCAGCATGCACCATGCCAAACGACGACTTCAGAGGCGGTTTCACGAGACTCCGGATACCCTTCAGGCATGCCCCGATCGATTCGCGTCGGCCTGCTGGCCGTCACGATCGCCGCCGTGCTCGTCGCGTGCAGCGGCGGTCCTCCGCCATCGTTCGATGCGAGCGGTCCGTGCACGGCCGACGGCCGAGCCGCGGGCTCCTATCCGGATCTTGAGGCGCTCATACCCAAGACGTACCGCGGCGAGCACGCTCAGACGCTGGATTCCGGGCGCAACTGCACGCCGAACAACCTCGGCGCCCTCGCCGCACAGGGCATCTCCGAGGTGAAGTTCGCCGGGTCCACCTGGACGTTCGGCGCCGAGCGCGCCCTCGTGCTCGCGGTGTTCCGCGCGCCGGGCCTGACGACCGACGACATGTTCGCCTTCTACGGGCGGAGCGCGACGGAAGCGTCGCGGACCCAGGTCGATGCACAGTCGGAGCCGGTGATCGCCGGGCGACCCGGGCGCCGGCTCGACACCGAGACCAGCGGCCGGACCCAGACTGTCGTCATCTGGCAGGCGTCGGCCAGGGATACGGTCAACGTGGTCATCACGAACGACCTGCCCGACGCCCGGATCCAGGACGCCGTCGACGCGTTCGGCGGTCAGTGAATGATGCGCTTCCTGCTCCGCCACGGCGCCGTGAGGCTGATCGGCGGGCGAGCAGTACCGGCGCTCATGCTCATCGACATCGCGATGTTGGCGAACCGGGCGCGCCAGGTCCCGGTCGTCGATCGCAACCTCCGGCGTGGAGTCGGGGCCGCTCGCCGCCGCGCCGCGTCGGCGATGGCGGGCGGCCGTCTTCCACGGCGGCCGGACCAGTCGCGCGAGCGCCGGAGTCGCCCGCCGCGCTGATCCTCGCCGTGCGAACCTCGTGCTAGAGTCGCCGGCATGACCGATCGATCCGGCGAGTGGGCCGCTCGGCGCCGTGCCTGGGAGGCTGAACGGCTCGACCCCGCGGTCGAGCGGGCACCGGAACGCAAGCGCAGCTTCTCGACCATCAGCGGCATGCCGATCGAGCCGATCTACGGTCCGTGGTCGTCGTCCGACGCGGATGGGTTCCGAGATGTCGGCCTCCCGGGCGAGCCGCCGTTCACCCGCGGCATCCATCCATCCGGATATCGCAGCCGGCTCTGGACGATGCGCATGTTCGCCGGGTTCGGGGCCGCAGAGGACACCAACGCCCGGTTCCGCCAACTGCTCGATGCCGGCCAGACCGGCCTCTCGATCGCCTATGACATGCCGACGCTGTACGGCTACGACACCGATGACCCCGAGGCGGAAGGGGAGTTCGGCACATGCGGCGTGGCGGTCTCGAGCCTCGCCGACATGGAGGTCCTGCTGTCCGGCCTGCCGCTGGAACGGGTGTCGACGTCGATGACCATCAACTCTCCGGCGGCACCGATCTGGGCGATGTACATCGTGGCCGCGGAGAAGACCGGCGTCCCACGCGACCGGCTCGAGGGGACCATCCAGAACGACATCCTCAAGGAGTTCGTCGCCCAGAAGGAATTCCTGTTCCCGCCCGCGCCGTCGATGCGGCTGGTGACCGATACCATCGAATTCGGAACGCGCGAGCTGCCGCGCTGGAACACGGTGTCGATCAGCGGCTACCACATCCGCGAGGCGGGCTCGACGGCCGTCCAGGAGCTTGCCTTCACGATCGCCGACGGGATGGCGTATGTCGAAGCTGCGCTCGCACGTGGACTGCGCGTGGACGACTTCGCGCCACGCCTGTCCTTCTTCTTCAACAGCCACAGCGACTTCTTCGAGGAGGTCGCCAAGTTCCGCGCATCGCGCCGGATCTGGCACAGGCTCATGACCGAGCGCTTTGGCGCGGAGAACGAACGCTCGGCCTGGATGCGCTTCCACACCCAGACCGCGGGCGTGTCGCTGACCCCCCAGCAGCCGCTCAACAACCTGACTCGGGTCGCGCTGCAGGCGCTCGCGGCCGTCCTGGGTGGGACCCAATCGCTCCACACGGACGCGTACGACGAGGCGCTCGCGGTGCCCACCGCCGGGGCCGCGCTCCTGGCCCTCCGCCAGCAGCAGATCATCGCGGAGGAGAGTGGCGTGGACGCGACGGTGGATCCGCTCGGTGGGTCATGGTTCGTCGAGGCCCTGACCGACGAGACCGAGCGCCAGGTCTGGCGCTACATCGACGAGATCGACCGTCGTGGCGGCATGGTGGCGGCCATCACCGAGGGCTATCCGCAGCACGAGATCGCCGACGCCGCGTATCGTTTCCAGCGCGAATTCGACGCCGGTGAACGCCGGATCGTCGGGATCAACGCCTATGCGGATGCGACCGAGGTCACGCGGGTCCCCGTGCTCGCAGTCCCGGACGGCTCCCGGGAGCGCCATCTTGCGCGGCTCTCCCGGACCCGCAGTGAGCGCGAAGCGACCGACGTGGAGGCGGCCCTACGGGGTCTGCGCGAGACGGCCGCGCGTCCGGAGTCGAGCGAGACCAACCTGATGCCACATTTCATCCGTTGCGCGGCCGCGTACGCGACGCTCGGCGAGCAATGCGCCGTCCTGCGCGAGGTCTTCGGGGAGTACCGGGAACCGGTCGCGGTCTGAAGTCTGGGCCGCGCCGGGGCCTGGACCAACGGCGCCCGGGTGCTCGCCACACGGTTGATTCGTCGCGGAACGAGCGCGCTACGAGCCCGATTCCTGTCGCCGTTGCCTTCCTCGTCGGTCGGTTCGGCTGGTCGTCGCTCGACGAGTGTCCACCCAATGGGAATCGACAGCCTCGCTCGGCCGAACTCCAGAGCGATCGGGCCCTCCATCGCGCAGCAATGAACACCCGGCGAGCATCGGGTGACGGCGTACCATGCCCGGATGTACCTCGACGCACTTGAATTCCTCGATGAGGAACGCGACGCCTGGCGTCTGTTCGAGGCCCTGGCCGAGCTGACGGACGAGCAGCTCCGTGTCCCCGTCGCCGGTGCTCACGGCTGGTCCGGCCGCCAGTTGATGGGACATCTGCTGTCCGGGCAGGAGGTCGCCCTCGCCGTCGCCACGGAGCTGGCAGTGAACGAGACCAGTCCCGCCAAGGAGCGCGCGGACGCCGATTGGGATACGCGCGGCGGGGAAGTGGTGAACGCTGAGATCGATGAACGCTATGCGGCGTTCCCGATCGACGACCTGCGCGCCCGATTCGGCTCCGTGCCGGGCCAGCTACGCGGCTATCTCACGGTCGTACCCGAGAGTCGCTGGCTCAAGCACGCCGATCATCAGCGCTTCTTCTTCACCGAGACGACCGCGCACTACGAGGATCACGTCGCCGATCTGGAGGCGATCCTCGCGGCGGCCGGTCGATGACGCTTCGCGACCTGCTCGCCGACGTTGCCGGTCAGTTCGATGATGTCGAGACGATCCTCGGGCCCGACGAGGCCGTGATGTGGTCCCGCGGGGGCCGGGCATTCGCGACGATCGCCGCGGATGGCAGCAGCGCCGACTTCGCGCTCGACCCGGCTGTCGCCGCCGCCGCGGCCCGGACTCCTGACGTCAAGCCATCGTCGCGCGGCGACGGTTGGGTGTCGTTCAGCCCCGCCGATCTCGATGACCACGCCGCCGACCGCGCCGTCGCCTGGCTCGCGTCGGCCCATCGACGGCTCGGCCCACGCGACTGACCCCCGAAATCGAACGACCCCGGTCGGAGGGACCGGGGTCGGTGAGTGGGCGCGAGCTCGAGATCAGTCGGCGACGACCGGCGCGAATTCGGACAGGTTGAACGTCTGCTCGAGCTGCTCGAGCGGCCGGAACCCGACCACGCCCTGCGGCTGGGCGCCGGGCTTGAAGAACGCGATGACCGGGATGCTCAGGATGTTGAATGCCTGGGACAGGCCCGGGTTCGCATCCACGTCCACCTTGACGACATCGACCGTGCCGTCGTACTTGGCCGCGAGCTTCTCCATCTCCGGTGCGACCATCTTGCACGGCCCGCACCAGGCTGCCCAGAAGTCGACCACGACCGGTCGCTCCGACTTGAGGACGAGCTCCTCGAAATTCGCGTCTGTCGCGACCCTGATCTCCGCCATGTGGGGAACGTTCCCTTTCTTGTGCGCTTCTAGCGCGCGATGTCCTGGATGAGTCGGTATGCCTCGAGGACCCGCGGGTCGGCGAGGCGATACAGGATGGTGTTGCCCTCGCGCCGGCTGGTGACCAGCCCGGCATTGCGCAGCACCGCCAGGTGTTGGCTCATGTTGGGGACCTGGCAGCCGACCCGTTCACTGAGATCCGTCACCGACAGCTCTCCGAGAGCGAGCGATTCGAGGACGCACAGTCGCTTGGGGTCCGCGAGAGCCCGGCCGATCGACGCATAGCGTTCACGGTCCGGTTCCGCGGAGACTGGCAGGCGATCCAACACGCGATGACCGTATCATCACTTGCGCAAACACGCAAGTGCACCTGCCACGGCGCGTCCTCCGACGCCCCGGCGCTCTGGGACGGGTGGCATACTCGCCGCCATGCCCGACGCTGCCGATCACCTCGTCCCGCTCGCCGACCTCGAGGCCGCCCGCGAAAGGATCGGCGGGATCGTCCGCCGGACGCCGCTTCTCTCGTCAGCGACCGCGGCTGCCTGGACGACGGCAGCGACGGGTGTCCGGGTCGCCGGCGATCGTCTCTACCTGAAGGCGGAGCACCTCCAGAAGACGGGCTCGTTCAAGGCTCGCGGGATGACGAATCGCATCATCACGCTCTCGCCCGAGGCCCGAGCCCGTGGCGCCATCACGCTGTCGGCCGGCAACGCAGGGCAGGCCTACGCCTGGGCCGGCCGGACGGCAGGTGTGGCCATGACCGTGGCGATGCCGGCTGGCGCGGTCCGGACCAAGGTCGACGCCTGCCTGGGGTACGGCGCTCGCGTCGTTCTCCATGGTCTGCACGTCGGCGAGACCCTGGCCGAACTCGAGCGCATCCGCGATGCTGAAGGTCTCGAGTTCGTCCACCCGTTCGACGACCCGGCGGTCATCGCCGGGCACGGGTCGATCGGGTTCGAGGTGCTCGACGACCTGCCCGACGTCGATGTCGTGGTGGTCGGGGTCGGCGGGGGAGGACTCATCTCCGGTGTCGCGGCTGCGGTCAAGGAACGACGCCCTGCCGCGCGCGTCTACGGGGTGGAACCCGAACGTTCGAACGCGGTGAGCCTCGCCTTCGAGCGCGGAGAAATCGTCCGCATCCAGCCCGAGAGCGTGGCGGACGGCCTGGGCGCGCCGTTTGCCGGGGTCTGGACGATGGCGATGTGTCGCCACTACCTCGACGACATCGTGCTCATCGACGACACGACGATCCTCGCCGGGATGCGATTCGCGCTCGAGCGGATGAAGCAGGTCCTTGAACCGGCCGGGGCCGCCGCACTGGCCGCTGTGCTGGCGGGACGGATCCCGATCCGCGATGGCGATCGGGTCGCGGTCGTCGCCTCCGGCGGGAACGTCGAAGTGTCCCGCCTCGGGGAGCTGCTCGCCGGCGCTGGGACCTTGCCCGGAGCCGATGCGTGACCGAGGGGCTCGGCCCCACCGCTCCAGGGCCTCACATCGAGTCCGATCGAGGCGCGCCCGACACCCCGCCGAAGCCGCAGGCGATCGACCCCTCGACACAGCGGCAGCCGTCTCCTGCAGCCGAAGCTGACGCGCCTCGTGCGCTTGCGTCCGACCCGGTCGAACCTGTCCTCGTCACCCCGCCGCTCGAGTCGACCCGCCGCCTGCTCGGTGCCAGCTTCGACCTGCTCACCCGAACGTCCGACGCCATGCGTCGGGCGTCGTTCTACATCGGACTCATCGTCCTCGGAACGGTCGGACCGTTCGCCGTCGCGAGCTTCGCGCTCGAAGTCGTGTCGATCCATCACACGCGCCGAGAGATGCAGACCCTCCTCGCTTCGGGGCTCGGCGGCTGGTACGGGATCCTCGGAACCATCGCCGGCCTCGGCCTGCTCGTCGCGGCCATCGAAAGCGAGGCGATCGCCGGGTCGATCCTCGGCGGCCGACTTTCGGGCCGGGCCATCACGACGCACGGCGCGCTTGCGCGCTCTCGGATGGTCTTCTGGCGGGTCATCGTCGGGTCGGTCATCGTGTCGATCCCGACCGGGATCGCCCGGGTCGCCATCGGTGCCGTGTTCGAGGCGGTGCTCGGTCCCCAGACCGATGTGTCGGTCCTGACCGCGGCGCTTGCCGCCGCGCTCGTCGGGGCGCCGCTCGCGTATGTGCTCGCGGGTGTCGTCCTCGGCGACGTGACTCCGGTCGAGGCGACCCGACGTTCCTTCCGGGTCTTCCGCGCACGAAAGGCCGCGGCGGCCCTGGTCGCGATGTTCGCTGCCGTCGCGTACGTTCTTGTGCTGCTTGGCCTCAGCGCCGGCCTCGACGTGGCGCTGCGCGTGTTCGACGCACTGGGCCTCGGCCCCGGCTCGGGGCCGGCAGGGCTGATCCTCGTGGTCGTCGGCATCGGCATCGGCGTGTTCGCGTTCGGGACCTTGATCTACACGGCGCTGGCGATCTCCATCGCACCGCAGATCGTGATGTTCGTCGGGCTGACACGGGCGACGTTCGGGCTCGACCATGTGCTGCCTGGAGGCGATCGCGACCCGATGACGCCGCGCCCTGGCCAGCGCAGCTTCCGCTGGCTGACCCGTCCGATGCTGGCTGCGTTCATTGCGGCTCTTCTCTGCCTTGCGGCGTTCCTGCTCGTGGCGAGGGGCTGACCGCGCGATCGCGGGTCAGTCGATGCCGAGTTCGGTCAGCCGGTCCTCGTCGATCCCGAGGTGATGGGCGAGCTCGTGGATGACGGTGATCCAGACTTCGTCGGCCAAGTCGTCCGGGTCCGCGAAGTCCTCCTCGAGCGGCAGTCGGAAGAGCGTGATGCGGTTCGGGACGGGAGCCCAGTCGGCACCCCATTCCGTGCGTGGCACACCTTCGTACAGACCGTACAGTGTCTCGTCGGGGCCGATGTCGTTCTCGCGGCGCTGCTCATCGGTCGGTACGTCGGCGATGACGACGGCCACCTCGTCGAGCGCGGCCGCGTACGGCTCGGGGATGGCGTCGAGCGCCCACTCCACGAGTTCCTCGAACGGGTGGTGGCGGGAACGCGGGCGGCCGGTCCGGGATCCGCGGCGGCGTTTGACCATGGCGACCGTATCCTAGGGGCGATGGTGCAAGTGCCGCCGCCGGATCCGACCGCCGAGCCCGACGGCTTCGTCGTCGTCGTGGATCCGGGCGACCGGGTCCACTTCCTCGACTGGGGTGGGACAGGCGATGGAGTGTTACTCATCCACGGGCTGTCGAACACGGCGTGGTCCTGGGTACCGGTCGCGCGCCGCCTGCGCGCCGTGCGCCGGGTCGTCGCCATGGACCTCCGCGGGCACGGACTGTCAGACGCTCCGACCGACGGCTACGACCCCGACACGTTCGCCGATGACGTTCTCGCCGTCGCGGAGGGATCCGGGTTGCTCGAGGCTTCCGTCGACCGGGTCGTGCTGGCCGGACACGGGTTCGGGGCGATCGTGGCTGCCTGGACGGCCCTCGCGATGGGCGATCGCTGCGCCGGCCTCGTGCTCGTGGACGGCGGGTGGGAAACGATCGAGGATGCGACCGGGATCGACGTCGAGGAATTCCTGCGGGGTCTCGATGAGCCGCCCGACGTCATGCGTTCGATGGCGGCGTACCTGGCCGACCGAGCCGCCTTCGACCCGGCGACCTGGGACTCGGACCAGCAACGCGCCGCCCGCGCCACGGTCGTCGAGACGCACGCGGGCAAGGTGGTCCCGGCGACCCGGCCGCACGCGGTCGAGGCCAGCGTCAGGGCCATGTTCCGGTACGACCCGATGGCGACCCTGACCGGCGTGGTGGCCCCGGTGGTCGCGGTGGCGGCCGTCGACGACACGACGGGCTCACGGGCTCGCGCGCTGGCCGCCGCCTCAGATGCGCGCGTCGCTGCTGGGCTCGGCCGGATCCGGGTCGCGTCGTTCGACCGCGACGGACACAATCTGATGCGGTACCGTCCCGACGCGGTGTGCGCGGCGATCCTGTCGGTCGCCGGCGGGACCGCCTGACGCAGAGGTCGCGGTCGCATGCAGGTCGTCTACACACCGGCACACCTCGGGCACGACATCACCACGGAATCGTTCATGGGCGTCTCGATCCCCGCGAACGAGGTCGCCGAGCGCGCCGAACGCATCCGCGACACCCTGACCGCGGATGGGGGGTTCGCCTTCGCCACTCCGACCGAGCACGGCGAGGCACCGATCGTGGCGGTCCACGACCCGGGACTCGTGCGCTTCCTGGAAGTCGCCTGGTCCGAGGTGCGACGCCAATCGATCGACCGGCCGTTCCTGTCTGCCGACACGTACCCGAATCGCTCGATGTTCGAGGGGATGTCGGGTGCGGCGGTCGCCGCGCTCGTCCGTGAGCCTGTCCATGCCGGCGGCCGGGCGGGTTTCTGGGGCCTGGACTCGGCGGCGCCGCTGGTGGCCGGGACATACGTCGCGGCGCGGGCGGCCGTGGACGTCGGGCTGACCGCGACGGACATCGTGCTCGCCGGCGCGCCCGCCGCGTACGGGCTGTGTCGCCCGCCCGGCCATCATGCCGCCCGCTCGATGTACGGCGGGTACTGCTTCTTCAACAACGCGGCGGTCGCGGCCGAGGCCATCGTGCGCACGACGGGCGAGCGGGTCGCGATCCTCGACGTCGACTACCACCACGGCAACGGCTCCCAGCAGATCTTCTGGCGCCGGGGCGATGTCCGCTACGTGTCGATCCACGCGCATCCGGACGGCGAATACCCGTACTTCCTCGGCCGATCCGACGAGACGGGCGAAGGCGACGGAGCAGGGGAGAATCTGAACATCCCGCTCCCCGGCGGGACCACGAACGAGCAGTACCTCGCGGCCGTCGACAGGGCGCTCGAGGCGATCGCGGCCGTGCCGGGATCGATCGTCGTCGTGTCGCTCGGGTTCGACACCTACGGGCTCGATCCGATCGGGACCTTCGCGCTCACGACCGACGTCTATCACGAGATCGGCCGCCGGACCGCGGCCCTGGGGCGACGCCTGGTGATCCTCCAGGAGGGCGGCTACCACCGGGAGTCGCTCGGCGAGAACGCCCGAGCCTGGCTCCGGGGCGTCGATGGTCGCCCGTTCGACCCCTTGCCGGCAAACGGTTTCGGGCACCGCGGGACGGTCGCCGGGTAGGTGGACGAGGCCGAGGCGCGATACCCGCTGACTGATGCGCGCCTCGCGGCAGCCGTCACCGAGCTGACCTCGCTCGATGCGGACCTTGCGGGCATCGTGGAGCGATTCGGACAGCCGCCGCTGTGGGACCGCGAGCCGGGATTCCCGACGCTGCTCCGCATCATCCTCGAGCAGCAGGTCTCGCTCCCATCCGCTCAAGCGGCCTTCGATCGGCTGTGCGTCGCCGCCGATCCGTTGACGCCCGTTCGCTTCCTCGCGCTATCGGATGAGGAGCTGCTCACGATCGGGTTCAGCCGCCAGAAGGCACGCTACGGGCGGGCGCTCGCGACCGCCGTCGAGAACGCGACACTCGACCTCGAAGCCTTGGAGCGGCTCGACGACGAGGCCGTCCATGCGGAGCTCCAGACCTTGCCCGGGATCGGCCCGTGGACCTCGACGATCTACCTCTTGATGGTCCTCGGGCGGCCCGATGTCTGGCCGGTCGGTGACATCGCGCTGGCGACCTCGGTCGGTGAGGTCAAGGGCCTCGCGCATCGGCCGGACCCGGTCGAGATGCGCGCGATCGGCGAAGCGTGGCGGCCATACCGGTCCGTGGCGGCGCGACTTTTCTGGCTCGACTACCTCCGTCGACGAAGCCGGTCCGGCTAGCCGATCAGACAGGCTCGCGCCGATACGGAGCGAAGCCGTTCAGGTCGCCGACCCACTCCGCGAGGTCGGTGTGCCCGAGCATCTGGCGTACGGCCGAGGCTTCGCCGATGTGCGACCAGTAGTGATACGTGATCAGCATCGTCTGCGTGCCGAGGACGGGCACGACATCCCTCGTGTCATACGCTGGGGGCAGCTCCAGATCGGCAGTCGTCAGCCTGTCGAGATAGATGTCCGCCGCATCCACGACGCGTCGCCAGGCCGCCTGCGTCTCGGCCAGCGGCGGTGTCGTCGCCGGCTTGCCGGTGGCGACGAGGTCGAGCGTCGGTTCGACGCTGAGGCCCTGTGCCCGGTGCAGCCATATCAGGCGCTCGTGCCATGCCATGTGGGCGGCCATCCACGAGATCGAGTTCATCGGCGGCAACCGCCGGATCGCGTCCTCCTCGGACAGGCCGGCGAGGCCACGCAGCCATTCGGCGCGAGCGAAGCGCAGCTGCTCGACTCTGGGGTGGGCCACGCGCGCAGTGTAGGCCCGCACGACGTACCATCGCGGCCTGCAAGGAGTCCGCCTGCGTGTCCAGCCCGCCCGACCTGCCCAGCCACGTCCAGCGTATCGTCGACGAGATCGAGACCGAGATCGGCGACGAGCCGTCACGGCCTGCGTCTCTCATCGAGGGTGCCGGCGCGACCGACGGCCAGGAGGTCAACGGTCGGGTCGAAGCCGCCGTCCGCCAGATCCTCCTCGAGATCGGGGAAAGCCCGGATCGGGAGGGCCTCGTCGGGACGCCGGACCGCGTCCACCGGATGTACACGGAGCTGACCGCTGGCTATCACGTCGACCCGGACCGGCTCATCAACGGCGCGATATACGACATCGCCTATAGCGAGATGGTCGTCGTCAAGGACGTCCCCTTCTATTCGCTCTGCGAGCACCACCTCCTGCCTTTCTTCGGGACCGCGGCGGTGGCATATATCCCGCGCGGGCGAGTCATCGGGTTGTCCAAGATCCCGCGGGTCGTCGAGATGTACGCGCGACGCCTGCAGGTGCAGGAGCGACTGACCCAGCAGATCGCGGAGTTCCTCCAGGATCGACTCGATCCGCAGGGCGTCGGCGTGGTACTCGAGGCGACGCACCTGTGCGCGGTGATGCGCGGTGTTCGCAAACCTGGGACGGTCATGACCACGTCGTCCGTGCTCGGCCTGTTCCGGACCCGCGATCGGACGCGGGCAGAGTTCTTCGCCCACCTGGCCCGGCACGCTCCGGAGGCGTAGGCCGTGCACCTGTGGCTTCGCGACAAGGTCCTCCCCGGCCGCATATCGAGCGCACGGCGCTGGCTATGATGCGGTCATGACCCACCGGCCGATCAAGGTGCTCATCGCCAAGCCGGGACTCGATGGCCACGATCGCGGGGCGAAAGTGCTGGCACGCGGGCTCCGCGACGAAGGCTTCGAGGTGGTCTACACCGGTCTTCGCCAGACGCCTGAGATGATCGCCACGGCCGCTCTTCAGGAAGACGTCGACGTCGTCGGTCTGTCGATCCTGTCCGGAGCGCACATGACGCTTGTGCCGCGGGTGACCCGACTGCTCAGCGAGCGTGGGATGGGCGACCTGCTCGTCACGGTCGGAGGGATCATCCCGGACGACGACGTCGCGGCGCTGCGCGAGGCGGGCGTCGCCGAGATCTTCGGGCCCGGCACGACGATCGCCGAGGTCGCCGACTACCTGCGGGCGAACGCGCGACCACGCGATTGACCGTGGAGGCCGATGCCGCCGGGCGGGCGTCGATGCTGTGCGATGCCACCGTGGCGGGTGATCGGCTCGCTCTGGCCCGGTTGCTGACCGCTGTCGAGAATCGGACGCCGGTGGCCGAGGCGGCTCTCAGGCGCCTCTATCCGCTGGCTGGCCGCGCTCACCTGGTCGGGATCACCGGGCCGCCCGGGTCCGGGAAGTCCACCTTGGTCGCCGCGTTGATCGCCGAGGTTCGCGCTGCCGGACGCCCGGTGGCGGTGATCGCGGTCGACCCGTCGAGTCCGATCACCGGCGGAGCGCTGCTCGGCGATCGCGTCCGGATGCAGTCGTACGCTGGCGACGATGACGTGTTCATCCGCTCGATGGCGTCGCGCGGGCACGCCGGCGGGCTGGCATCGACCTCGACCGCAGCCGCTTCCGTGCTCGACGCCGCCGGCTTCGACCTCATCCTCATCGAGACCGTCGGCACCGGGCAGAGCGAGGTCGAAGTGGCGGCCGCGGCCGACACGACGGTCGTGCTGGAGGCGCCCGAGATGGGCGACGAGGTCCAGGCGATCAAGGCTGGGCTGCTCGAAGTGGCCGACCTGGTCGTCGTCAACAAGGGCGACAAACCGGGGGCGCAACGGACAGCGGCCCAACTTCGGGCGATGCTCGTGGCATCGGCGCCGCGAGCCGCCGGCGACGATCGCCCACGCCCGAAGCAACCCCTGGTGCTGATCACGACGGCAGCGACCGGGGCGGGTGTGCCCGAACTGCTCGCCGCGCTCGACCGCCATCGGGCCGCGGGTCGCGCGGGCGAATCCGCCGCCGCCCAGCTGGCGCGAGCCGAGGCGCAGGTCTGGGCGATCGTCGCGGACCGGATCCGGTCACGTCTGCACGACGCGGACCGTTCACCGGCGACGACGGCGCTGCTCGACGACGTCGCGCAGCATCGACTGGATCCATACAGCGCCGCCGACAGGTTGCTCGAGGCTATCGGACCGCCCTGATCGGCCGGGGCGCCGGGACCATCGATGGCCGGTAGCGGAGGCAACGACCGACGGTCGGCTACAAGGACCATCACCTGCCGACGCCTGGCCCTCCTTGGGGATGTCTCCGAGCCGGCCAGGTGTCATCCTGAGGGACCACTCGCAGCGGATGAGCGAAAGGCCAGGCGGACCGAACCGTGACCGAACCGACGACAGGCGACCGCCAGGTCGTCGACGCCGTTCTCGCCGGTGACCGTGAGGCGTTCCGGGTGCTGGTCGACCGCGAGTCCTGGTCAGTGATCAATGTCTGTCGGCGAGTCCTCGGCGATCCGACCGAGGCCGAGGACGCGGCTCAGGACACCTTCACACGGGCATACCAGGCGCTCGCGACATATCGCGGCGACGGCCCATTCGGGGCGTGGTTGCGACGGATCGCCCTTCGTGTGGCCATCGCCCGGCTCGCGACCCGCCGCCAGACGAGTCGACTCGATGACGAGCTGGTGGACCCACGAGTCGCCAGGCTCTCGTCGGGCGAGAACCCGGAGACGCTCTACCTCGGTCTCGAATACCGGGCGGACGTCATCGACGCGATCGCGACTCTGCCGGCGACCCAACGTGACGTCGTCCTGCTCCGGTTCTTCGACGACCTGACGCTTCAGGACATCGCCCACATCACCGACAACCCGATCGGGACGGTGAAATCGCGACTGTCTCGCGGCGTGACGAGCCTCCGAGACCAGCTCAGCGCGAGGTCCGTGTCGTGACTCGGTCGAAAACCTCGGATTCCCAGCTCGATGCCTTCGCCGACCGTGTCATGGCCGCGATCGCCCGGGTAGCATCGCCGTCACCGACGCGATCCTTCGTGGAGGCGATCCGCACAGGATCCGGCCGGGACGCGGTCGCGGCTCTGGGCGTCGCCTGGCATCTTGCGACCCAGCGCGACTGGCCGGTGGCGCCACGTGTCCGCGCACGGTCGCTGGCGCTCGTCCTCGCGGTGGCATCGATCCTCGCGACGGGTTCGATGGTGGCAGCCTCGGCCGCACGAGTGATCGTCCCGCCGGTCGATCGCACGAAGATCCTTGATCTGCGCGGATCGATCATCGTCGAGTCGGGACCGGATCACGTCGCCCCGACAGGCTCGAGCCGTCCGCATCTGGCGCCTGTGACGGTCCCGGTGCCGGGAGTCGTGTCGCTGGCGATCTCGAAGAAGGTGCCGATCTCGACCGGCGGGCAGACACCGGCGTCCGGTACGAGGCATTCCGCTCCCGCTGGCACGACGTCGACACATGACCGTGACTCCGACCAGGCTGACGCCGGCACGCCGGCCGACCATTCGGACGCCAGCGACGGGACGCAGTCGGGAGCCGACGACGCCGGTTCAGGGATGGCCTCGGGCCGCGGAAGCGATGTAGGACGGGCCGGCGGAGATGCCTCCCAGGCCGCTGTCGCGGGCGGGACTCCGAGCGACTAGCATCCCAGTTGGGGGGCCACGGCACGAGCGAAGGCCCCGCGCGCTACGCTGAGCCGACCATGACGATCGAGCGAGTGTTCGTGGCCGGGGCCGGGCTGATGGGGCATGGCATCGCCCAGGTCCATGCCGCGATCGGGTGCCACGTGGCCCTATACGAACCGGAACTGGCGCGGGCCGAGGCTGGCCGCGACAGGATCGCGGGCAACCTGGACCGCTCCGTCATCAGGGGCAGGCTCAGCCAGGAGGACCGCGACGCGACCGTCGCCCATATCGAACCCACCTCCGACCTCGGTCATGCCGGCGATGCGGATCTCGTGATCGAAGCGGTCTTCGAGGACATCGCGGTCAAATCGGCTCTCTGGCGCGACCTGGACCGCCTCGCGCCGCCGGCAGCCATCTTCGCCTCGAACACCTCGTCGATCGCGATCCACCGTCTGGCCGAGGCGGTCGCGCGCGAGCGGCGCGAAGGGTTCGCCGGCATGCATTTCTTCAGTCCCGTGCCGGTCATGCCGCTCATCGAGCTGATCCGTGGCCGTGACACGAGTGACGAGACCGTTGATGCGATCCGGGCGCTCGCAACGGACCTCGGCAAGCAGGTCATCGTTTCGGCGGACCGGCCCGGCTTCATCGTGAACCGGATCCTCATGCCATACCTCGGTGAGGCGATGCGTGCCCTCGAGGAGGGGGTCGGAACCGCGGAGGACATCGATGCCGGCGCGCGGATCGGCCTCAACCACCCGATGGGCCCGCTCGAGCTCGCCGACTTCATCGGACTCGATGTCTGCCTCGGGATCATGCGGGTTCTCGATGATGGTCTCGCGGGCGATCACTTCCGCCCGCCGAAGGTGCTGACCGAGCTTGTCGCCGACGGCCAGCTGGGCCAGAAGACCGGCCACGGGTTCTACACGTATCCGCGGCCGAAAAGCGCGGCGGGGTCGCCGTGACGGGTGGACTGACCGGCGGGCTGACCGAGGAGGAGCAACTCCTCCAGGCCACGGCGCGCGAGTTCGCGACCCGCGAGCTGGCTCCGACGGCGATCGAGCGCGACGAGGCGGAACGCTACGACCGCACGCTGTTCACCACGATGGGCGAGCTCGGCCTGACGGCGGCGCCACTGCCGGAGTCCGTCGGGGGTGCCGGGTTCTCGTACCTCGGCTGGTCGCTGGTCATGGAGGAAATAGGTGCCGCCGACATGGCGATGGCGGTCTCGCTGTCGGTCCACATCCTGTCGCAGTACCCGGTCGCAACCTGGGGAACCGCCGAGCAACGAGCGCGCTGGCTGCCGCCGATGCTGGCCGGCGATGCGCTGGGGGCCTTCGCCCTGACCGAACCGCATGCCGGCAGCGACGCCTCCGCGATCCGGACACGAGCGGAACCGATCGGTCCCGCCGACGCTCCGACCGGCTACCGATTGACTGGATCCAAGAGCTGGATCTCGAACGCTCCCGAGGCGGATCGCTACCTCGTCTTCGCCACGCTCGACCCGAGTGTCGGGCCGAAGGCGATCACGGCGTTCCTGGTCGAGAAGGGAACGCCGGGTTTCGGGTTCGGGGCGCACGAGAAGAAGATGGGCATCCGGGCATGCCCCGCGTCGGAGCTGGTATTCGATGGTTGCGAGGTGCCTGTCGCGAACCGGCTCGGCGGGGAGGGGGAGGGCTACAGGATCGCCCTGTCCGCGCTCGGTGAGGGGCGGATCTCGATCGCGGCGGCCTGCGTGGGAATCGCCCGTGCCGGGCTGGAGGCGGCGGCCGGGTATCTCCAACAGCGCAAGGCGTTCGGGGCGCCGCTCGTCGAGCAGCAGGGCATCCGCTTCATGCTCGCAGAGATGGCTCGGGACGTCGCCGCGGCGCGGGCGGTGACGCGCGTGGCCGCTGCCGCCAAGGACCGGGGCGAACCGTTGGCGGAGGTGTCGTCGATCGCGAAATGGACGGCCTCGGACGCTGCGATGCGCGTCGCGACGGACGCGGTCCAGTTGTTCGGCGCGAACGGGTACTCGCGTGAGACCGGGGTGGAACGCCTGATGCGCGACGCCAAGGGGGCGCAGATCTACGAGGGCACCAACCAGATCCACCGCCTGATCGTCGCCGACGAGGTCCTGCGCGGCCTCGGGTAGAACCGAGCGGGTTCCGGGCCGTGTGTTCGCGACGTGATCGTTCGGATCGGATCCTGGCTGTTGAGGGCATCGGTCCGTTGCCATCTGCTCGCGACCAACCTGGGCGGGACGGTGTCGAGTGCTCACCACCGCGGACAAGGCGTGGATACTCCCGGCCACGACCCCGACGAGCTCGACCGGGTCAGTCGGCCAGCGGTGTAGATTCGGAGGATGACCCAGCCCGCGACCGGCCCGAACGGCCATATCTACCTCGTCAGCGCGGCGCGGACGCCGATCGGCAAGTTCGCGGGCGCTCTGAGCGCCGTGCCGGCCACGGAACTCGGTGGCGTCGCCATCCGGGCCGCCGTGGAGAGGGCCGGCCTGGACCCCGCGACCGCGCATGTCGACGAGGTCCTGATGGGGCAGGTGCTCCAGGCGGGTGTCGGCCAGGCTCCCGCTCGCCAGGCGGCGCTGAGGGCGGGCCTCCCGAACGGTACGTCGGCGACGACCATCAATCGCGTCTGCGGGTCCGGCCTCAAGGCGATCATGCTCGCGGCGGCGGAGATCCGGGCGGGCGACGCGGAGTTCGCCATCGCGGGCGGCATGGAATCCATGAACGGGGCGCCATACCTCCTCCCCGGCGCGCGGTTCGGCCTGCGCCTCGGCAACGGGGAGCTGATCGACGCGACAGTCCACGACGGCCTGTGGTGCGCCATCGAGGACTGCCACATGGGCACTCACGCCGAGCGCGTGGCGATCAGCGATAGCGTCAGCCGCGAAGACCAGGACGCCTTCGCGCTGGCTTCCCACCAGAAGGCCGTCGCCGCCACCGATGCCGGTCGCTTCGACGCCGAGATGGCTCCCGTGGCCGTCCGCGACGCCAAGGGCCGCGAAACGACCGTGTCGGTCGATGAGGGACCCCGACGTGATTCATCGATGGAGGCACTCGCCCGCCTCCGGCCGGCATTCGCGCTGCCCGACGGCGAGGACCGGGGCACCGCCACGATCGGCACCGTCACGGCCGGGAACGCGCCGGGCATCACCGACGGCGCCGCCGCAACCGTCGTGGCGAGCGAGCGGGCCGTGGAGCGGCTGGGGCTCATTCCTCTCGCCCGGATCGTCGGCTACGCCCAGGCCGAGGTTGAGCCGAAATGGCTCTTCCTCGCGCCGATCCAGGGGGTCCGCCGCCTGCTCGACCGGATCGAGATGCCGATCGAGGCGTTCGACCTGATCGAGATCAACGAGGCATTCGCGGCCCAGACCATCGCTGACGGCCGCGCTCTCGGGTTCGACTGGTCGAAGGTCAATGTCAACGGCGGCGCGATCGCGCTCGGCCACCCGATCGGCGCGAGCGGCGCCCGGATCGTCGCCACGCTGACCCATGAACTCGTCCGCCGCGGCGGCCGATATGGGCTCGCCACCCTGTGCCTCGGCGGCGGTGGCTCTGTTGCCATGGCCATCGAACGCGTCTGATGCGGATCGCCGTGTTCGGAGCAGGTGGGATCGGCGCGTATTACGGGTCGGGCTTCGCCCGTGGCGGCTCCGAGGTCCACCTGATCGCCCGAGGTGCGCATCTCGACGCCTTGCGCCGGGATGGCCTGACGGTCGAGACCCGACGGGACGACGAAGCAGTCGCTCCACTCCACCGCCGACCCGGCGGACATCGGCCCTGTGGACGTCGTCCTGTTCTGCGTCAAGTCATATGACACGGAGACCGCAGCCCCGACCCTCCGGCCGTTGCTCGGCCCCGATACCGCCGTCGTCTCGCTCCAGAACGGGATCGACAACGAGGCGAAGATCGCCGACGCGATCGGCTGGGACCACGTCCTGGGCGGCTCCGCCTATATCTTCGCCGCGATTCGGGAACCGGGTGTCGTCGTCGCCAGTGGGCCCCGCAGCATCGTCTTCGGCGAGTGGACAGGTGGCGACCGAGCCGGCGAACGAGAGGCCGCGAAATGGGAGAAGTACGAGCTGCTCGCCGCCTTGTCCGCCGTGTCGGCGACCACCCAGTTGCCGCTCGGCGACATCCGCCAGTCGTCGGCTGCTGTGGCGCTGCTTCGAGACCTGATGGCCGAGGTCTTGGCGGTCGGCCGTGCCGTCGGCGTGCAGCTCGACGATGGGCTGGTCGATCGCCAGTTCGCCCTGGTCATGTCCCAGGCGACGCCTCGAAGGCGTCGCTGCAGACCGATCTCGTCGGCGGTCGCCGGATGGAGATCGACGCCCTTCAGGGTGCCATGCTGCGCCTGTGCCACGAGTCCGGGGTCCCGACCCCCAACATGATGGCGGCGTACGCCATCCTCGAACCAAGGGCCATCCGGAATGCCGCCGTCCACGAGGCTACGATGCACCGATGACCAAGACAGCCGTCCAGCCTTCGACCTATCGCCACTTCATCGCCGGGGAGTGGTGCGACTCAACCTCGGGCACCACGTTCGAGAGCCGAAACCCGGCTGATACCCGCGACATCGTCGGGCGCTTCCAGCAGGGCACGAAGGCCGACGTCGCCATGGCCATCAGGGCGGCCGAGACTGCCGGGCCGCTGTGGCGCCGCACCCCGGCACCCAAGCGCGGTGAGATCCTGTACGCCTTCGGTGCGCTCATGTCGCAGCACAAGGAGCGCCTGGCGCAGGCGATGACCCGCGAGATGGGCAAGGTCATCGCCGAGGCGCGCGGCGATGTCCAGGAAGGGATCGACATCGCCTACCTGATGGCCGGCGAAGGTCGCCGGATGGCCGGCGACACGGTGCCGTCAGAGCTCCCCGACAAGTGGGCGATGAGCATCCGCCAGCCGCTCGGCGTGGCCGGGATCATCACGCCCTGGAATTTCCCGATGGCCATTCCGTGTTGGAAGACGATGCCTGCCCTCGTGACCGGCAACACGGTTGTGTTCAAGCCGTCGTCCGACACGCCGCATTGCGCCACGGTCCTCGTCGAGCTGATGGCCGAGGCCGGCTTCCCGGCCGGCGTCGTCAACCTCGTGACTGGGTCGGGCGGCGAGGTCGGGGATGCCATCGTCGACAGCCCGGACGTGTCGGTCATCTCGTTCACCGGCAGCTCCGCGACCGGCAGGCGCATCGCCGTCGCCGCCGCACGCCGACTCAAGCGGGTCTCGCTCGAGCTCGGCGGCAAGAACGGCGTCGTCGTCCTGGCCGATGCCGATCTCGACCTCGCCACGGACGGGATCCTGTGGTCCGCTTTCGGGACCACGGGTCAACGCTGCACGGCGGCGTCGCGTGTCATCGTCGAGCGGTCCGTGGTCGAGCCGCTGCTCCAGCGACTGGAGGCTCGTGCCGCGAGGCTGCGCCTCGGGTCGGGTAGCGATCCGGCGGTCGATATCGGCCCGCTCATCAACGCCAGCGCCGCTGACAAGGTCTCGTCCTACGTCGCGATCGGGCGCACGGAAGGCGACCTGGTCCTCGGTGGCGGCCGGGCGACTGGCGAGGGCCTGACGAACGGCCATTTCTTCGAACCGACGATCTTCGCCGGTGTGGGCGCGATGGACCGCATCGGTCAGGAGGAGATCTTCGGGCCGGTCCTGTCGGTCATCCCGGTCGACGACTACGGCGCGGCGATGCTGGCGCTCAACCAGACCCGTTACGGCCTCTCGTCGAGCATCTTCACCCGAGATGTGAACACGGCCTTCCGGGCGATGCGCGACTTCGAGTCCGGGATCGTCTACGTCAACGCGGGCACGACCGGCGCCGAAGTCCACCTGCCGTTCGGTGGCTGGAAGGAGACCGGCAACGGTCACCGCGAGGCGGGCCACGTCGCGCTCGACACGTACACCGAGTGGAAGTCGATCTATGTCGACTTCTCCGGCCGCCTCCAGCGCGCGCAGATCGACAACCAGCCGAGCTGACCGCCGCCGCGACGCCGGTGGCGACCTTCGACGACGGACGCGCGTTCGCCATCGCCCTGCCCGAGGCCGAAGAGATCGAGACCTGGGAGACCGACATCACCTTCCGGGTCCGGAAGAGGAACTTCGCGGTCGGCGGGCAGGGTGGCGACTCCGTCTCCTTCAAGGCGCCCGCGGCGATGCAGGCCGATCCTATCAACCGCGATCCCAGGACGTTCCGGCCGTCCGCCTCCGTCGGGCGCTTCGGCTTAGTCACGGCTGATCTCCGCCGCATCGACGACGACCCGCCGCGCACGCTCCTGCCGAGGCGTGGCGGCAGACGTCCCCGAAACGCCTGGCGCGCGGCGCGATGGAGGTTCGATGGTCCATCATTCGGCGGGTCATGACCGACCGAGCCATCGCATGCTCGGAGGCCGGCGCGCAGCGTGGGGTGACATGGAGACACAGAGCAGCGATACCGCGGACACCCTCCGTTCGACGACCGGGTCGGGGTCGTCTCGCGCTGATGCGGAACCGGCAGTCACGCCAGCGCAGCCGGTCCACCCGTACGTTCATGTGGTGGTCGTGGCGGTCATCGGAGCCGCTGCCGTCCTCGCCTGGCTGATCGTCTTCGAGACCGTCAACAAGGTGCTCTGGGAGAACGACTTCGTGGTCGCGAACCCATGGGTCTTCCCGGTCATCTGCCTGCCTTTCTCGTTGCTGGTCGGACTCCTGGTCAAGTACATGCACGCGCCGACCAATCTCGATGAGTCGATGCTCGACAGCCTCGCCGGCGACGTTTCGAAGATCGACTGGCGGCGCCTGCCGATCGCCATCGTGATGCCGCTGGTGTCGCTGTTCTCGGGTGCCGTCCTCGGCCCGGAGGGTGGCATCGGTGGCATCGCCTCCAAGCTCGCGGCGATGTACAACGAAAAGGTCGGGATCCCCGTCGAGCACCGCCAGCAGATCGTCTTCTCGACACTCGCCTCGGCCTACAACGGGTTGATCGCAAATCCGCTGTTCACCGGAGTGCTGGGCAACGAGCTGATCCCAGACCCGCAGGTCAGGACCAGGACGCTCCCGGCGAACCTCATCGGCGGATCGATCGGCTACCTGATCTTCTTGGCGTACGGGTCCACCGGTCTCGAGAACTACCTGCACCTGACGAACACCCAGGCGTACGCGCCGATCGACATCGCCCTGGTCGTGCTCTGCGGGTTTCTCGGGCTCGTGCTGGCGTTGATCGCAGGCGCACTGTTCCGGGTGGCGAGCGCGGTCTTCGGGCGGTTCAAGGGTCGCGAGGTCGAACGGGCGCTGGCCGCCGGTCTCGTGTTCAGCGTCGTCGGCGTGTTCGCGCCGATCCTCTTGTTCTCCGGCGAGACGCAGATCCAGACCGTGGTGGCCGACCCGGCCAGATACGGGCCGTTCCTGCTGGTCGTCATGGCGGTCGTGAAACTCGGCTTGCTGTCCGTAGCCTTCAAGAGCGGCTTCCTCGGCGGGCCGACCTTCCCATCGATCTTCGCCTCGGTCTGCGTGGCCCTGGCGCTCAGCCTGCTGTTCCCAGGTGTCCGCTCAGACGTATTGATCGGTGGCGTGATGGCCGGCTTCCTGGTCGTCCTGTTCAAGGCACCGTTCATGGTCATCCTGCTGACGATCGTGATGCTCCAGGCCACGGCCGAACTGACGGCCCTCATCGTCCTGGCGGTCGCGGCCGTCCTGATCATGCAGCCGTACATCCTGGCCGGGATCGCGGCCCGCCAGGCCACACGCGCGGCTCGCAGGAACGCGACCTCGACCTGATAGACCGGTATGGACGCAGACACCCAGGCCGCCGGTGCGGGCAGGAGGGATCAGTCCGCGTATTTGGATTCTCACAAGGTACGGATGAGTCGGGACCCTATGCTGCTCTCGCCCTGAGTCGGCGGGAAGAAACCTCCCCGGCTGAGGACGACAGAGGGAGTCCGTGGCCAGATTACTGACCGTCGCCATGCTCGCGTTCTCGCTGACGTTGGCCGCCTGTGGCCAGGCCGCTCCGTCCCCACCGGTCGCCGCGACAGGATCAGTGGTCACCTCGCTCGCACCGGCGACGGCGGTTGCGCCGTCCGCTCCCTCGGTGTCGACATCCGCGCCGGCGAGCGCCGCACCGGGTCCCGCGTCGGGCGCCGCAGCCGGCATCGCTCGCATCGTCGTCGCGCGTTCAGCCATACGCCTCCCGTCCGCCCGCAGCCGGGCCGTCGCCCTCGCGCTCGGATCCACGATCTTCGTGACTGGAGGTCTGACGACGACCGGCGCGACGAGCGGTGGGATCATCAAGGTCGATCCCGGGTCAGGGATCGTCTCGCGCGCGGGCACGCTGGCCTTCCCGGTGCACGACGCCGGCGGAGCGGTCGAGCACGGTGCGGCATTCATCTTCGGCGGTGGCAGGGTCGCTCCGGGCGCGATCGTCGAGCGGGTCAGCGCGTTGGGCGTCGGCAGGGCGGTCGGCGCGCTGCCGGCAGCCCGCGCGGATCTCGCGGCCGTCTCGATCGACGGCGAGATGATGATCGTCGGTGGCGGGACGCCGGCACGAGCCGATGTGCGCGTGCTCGGAACGACTGACGGCGTGCATTTCCGGACCGTTGCGAAGCTCATCGTCGGCGTCCGATATCCTGCGGTGGCGGTCGTCGACGGTACGGTGTACGTCGTCGGCGGGAGCACGCCCGCCGGCGACAGCCGCGTCATCCAGTCGGTCGATCCGCGCACGGGTATCGTGCGGATCGTCGGACATCTCGCTGTTGGCCTGTCACATGCAGCGGCGCTGGTGGTCGGGAGTGCCTTCCTGATCGCCGGCGGTCGAACGGCCGGTCGTGCGATGGATGCACTGTGGCGATTCGATCCGGCCACGGCAAGGCTGACGCGTATCGGCCGATTGCCGTACGCCGTTTCCGACGCGGCCGTGGCCGTCGTCGATGGCGTCGGCTATCTCATCGGCGGCGAGGACCGTCGTCCGCTGGCATCGATCATCGTCATCGAGGCAGACTGATGACCCACGCTCCGCCGACGGCGACGTCTCGGGCGCGGCCACGCCGAGCGGTCACCGGTGTGATCGCGGTGTGCATCGTCGGGTTCGTGGCGACTGTCTCGGTCCTCGGCGGACAGTCACCGATGCCCGTCATCTCGTCCCCGAACGCCGTCGTCATGGGCCCGTCGCCGGCCGGTTCGCCCGTGGCCGCCACCGCCACCGCGACCAGCTCGCTCGGAGCCACCGTCGGCGAAGGACCGAGCCCGACATCGCCGGGACCCGCCGCGAACGGCACGCCTGCGGGGGCAGCCGCGGTGGACGACGGGCCCTTTCCACACGGTCTGCTCATCGCCGACCGTGGCAACGGTCGCCTCATCGTCGTCAACGACGCGAAGCAGGTCGTGTGGCGGTTCCCTGCCGCGGGCAGCATGCCGAAGGGACGTGCGTTCTCGGCTGACGACGCCTTCTTCTCGCCGGATGGCAAGACCATCGTCGCGAACGACGAGGGCCGCCACGTCATCTATCGCATCGATATCGCGACGAGGAAGGTCATCTGGTCATACGGGCACTACCAGTCCGCCGGTTCGGCGAAAGGCTATCTCAACACCCCGGACGACGCCTACCCGCTGGCCAACGGCGACATCGTGGTGGCCGACATCAACAACTGCCGCATCGTCGAGATCGCCCAGAACAAGTCGATCGTCCGCCAGTGGGGCACGACCGGTCTGTGCAGGAACAACGCGCCGCGATCCTATGCCGCCCCGAATGGCGACACGCCGCTACCCGACGGTGGACTGCTCGTCACGGTGATCAACGGTTCTCGCGTCGTTCGGCTTTCCGCGAGTGGGAAGGTGATCTTCGACATCCACGTGCCGATCGTCTATCCGTCGGACGCCCAACTGCTCCCGAACGGGAACGTGGTGGTGGCCGGCTACACGGACCCAGGCGCGGTCATCGAGGTGACACCGAAAGGCAAGCTCGTGTGGCGGTATGCTCCGACCACGGGCTCGGGCCGGCTCAATCACCCGAGCCTCGCCACGCCGCTGCCGAACGGCCTGGTGTCGATCAACGACGACGACCGCCAGCGCATGATCGTGATCGACCCCAGGACGATGAAGATCGTCTGGCAGTACGGGAAGACGGATGCCGTCGGCCGAGGGCCGGGACATCTGTCGGACCCGGACGGCCACCAACCGGTCCCGGCCAATGTCACCTTCTGAACGACCAACGGAGCGCAAGCGACGTCGCCTGCTCCGTCGAGTCGCCCGCTGCGGTATCATCCCGGCCTCGTGGGCCCGTAGCTCAATGGCAGAGCAGCTGACTCTTAATCAGCGGGTTGAAGGTTCAAGTCCTTCCGGGCTCACCATGGCCCCGCACGACATGACCCCGGTGGGGACGCCTCCAGGCGTCGACGATCCGGGGCGTCTCCCGCCAGCCTCATGGCCTCATCGCCCGGGTCGTCGCTACGGCCGTCGGTCAGGTCGACCGAGTGCGAACCCGACGAACTCGAGGACTGCTCTTCCAGGCGATGGCCGACGGCGGCGACTGATCGCAGGGACGACCCCATGGAGGCCGTCTGGACGAAAGACACTGCCGTCCGCGTGGGCAACCCAAGGTTCCGACCCAGGCGAGAGGCCGCACGTCCAGACGGAAGTGTCGCCCAACGACATGATCGCGTCTGGCGATCGCCGCCGACACCGACCCGCGACGAACGAGCTGCCAGCCCCGACCGATTCCACCCCGATGACATGGCGCATCGCAGCGTTGGGGTTGCTCGGTGGCGGACTCCTTGCCGGGGAGCAGGCGACCAGCGGCGCGGCCCGTCGGACATCGGTCGTCGCCGCCGGGGTCGGGATCGCGATCTGGGCCGTCATCACTGCTGGGTCGAGTCGCGCGACGCGATTCCACACAGCGCCGGCCCCGCTGTCACCGGCCCGTGACGCGGGCCCCCTGCCGCCTGTCGATGTCGTGGTTCCGGCACGCGACGAGGCCAGCGCCCTGCCGATGCTGCTGCGGGATCTTGGCGCCCAGGACCACCGAGATCCGGATGGCCGGCCACGGTTCAGCGTCACCGTCGTCGACGATCGCTCGACCGATGGGACGGCGACGATCGCGGCGGCGGCTGCGGATCTGGCCGGACTCGGCTGCTGCTTCCACATCGTCTCGAGACCACTGGGTGCGCGGCCGGACGGAAAGGGCGCGGCCCTCGCGGCCGTGCCCAGATCGCTCCTGGATGGGGCAGCGATCGTCGTCCTCGATGCGGATGCACGGATCGCTCCGGACTTTCTCCGTCGCGCCGCAGCCTGGGTCGCGGGTGGGACATCTGCCGTCACCGCGCGGCGCCGGGTACGGCACGGGGAAGCCGGCTACCTCGCCGCGGCGCAGGCCGCCGAGCAAACGATGGATGGCCTGCAACTCCGGGGTCGCGCAGCCTTCGGTGGGTTCGGCGAGTTCCGTGGCAACGGAATGGTCCTGACCCCCGCCGTCCTGGACTCCGTGGGCGGATGGCCAGTCGGAAGCCTGACCGAGGACCTGGAGCTCTCGATGCGACTGGCCGCCATGGGGGTCCCGATCGTCTGGGCGGCCGATCTTGTGGCGTGGGAAGCTCCGACGGCCACCATCGCGGCGCTCTGCCGTCAGCGGCTCCGCTGGGCCGAAGGATCGGTACGCCGGTTCTTCTTGCTCCTCCCTGCGGTGCTGGCGAGCAGGGACCTGCCGATGGCGGCGAAGGTCGACCTCGTCGGGTCGGCGGCCCAGCTCGTCCTTCCCCAATTCCTTGCCGGAGTGGCGCTGGGGGGGATCCGCGAGCGCAACGTCAGCGTCCCACTGGTCCTGACCGGCGCCTACGTCGGTGTGGCCACCGGACTCACCTGGGTCGCCCTCGGACAGGAGGCAGCATTCGACGGGCGGGAGATGCCATGGCGCACGAGGCTCGCTCGTTCGGCGCTCGGTGGGTCGATCGAGGCGCTCTGGCTCGTCGCGGTGCCGCTCGCCCAGCTTCGCATCGTCATCCAGAAAGGCTCGACGACGTTCGCGAAGACGCGCGAACGCCTCCTCTGATGACACAGAATTGCCGCTGCCTGACCTATGGTTGCGACTTCTTTACATTTCGGCGCATCGCATCCGGGTGGGAACCACTCGTCTTGACCATGCCGATGGCATCCCCGCAATGAGGGCCCCCTGCGGATCCACCAGATGTCGTTCCGATCCCCATTCCCATCCACCGATGACACGAAGGTGACGCGATGGCGTCGTGGCGGGCCGTCGGGCGTCCGGTCGCCGTCGGCTCGCGCGTCCGTCGGCTCCGTACGTACGATTCGGAGTCAGGATCCGGCGATGCGGGCGCGCGCGTCGGAGATCTCCCGAAGATTCGGGCGTGGCGCGTTACTTCCGTTCCAGATCGGCGATGACAAGCTCGTATTCGCACCGGACGGCGTCGACGGCGTGGTCGTCTACGGACTCGCGGGACGTGTCGCCGTCGTCGTCGGCGACCCGATCGGCCAGACTGGCGACGTTTGGACGGCCTTCGACGCGTTCCTCGAGATGTGCCGCCGCCGAAGGCACGCGCCGACCGTGTACCAGGCAAGCGATGAGGCGTGCGACCAACTCGCGCGCCGTGGGTTCCGCACCATCAAGGTTGGCCGCGAGGCGAGGGTCGATCTGGCGGCGTTCGACCTCGCCGGCCCGCGCCGGGCGAATCTGCGGCACACCGTGTCGCGCGCTCGAAGGGGAGGCGTGAGCGTCAGCGTCCACCTCGCCGGGCTGCCCAAGGCGGAACACGAGCGCCTGAAGCACGGGCTGAAGGCCATCGATGACGCCTGGCGAGCCCACGCCGGCCCGGAGCTTGGGTTCACGGTCGGACGGTTCGACCCGTCGGAGCTTGGCGCCGTGTGCATCGCGATCGCCCAGCAGGAAGACGGCACCCCAGTCGCCTTCGCGACGTTCCGCCCGACTGGAACGGACGGCGGCTGGGTCCTGGACTTGATGCGCCGTCTACCAGGCGGCACGCCGGGCGCCTTCGAACTGTGCCTGGCGGAAGCCGCGTCGGCCATGCGCGCCGCGGGCGCCTCCGGCCTTTCCCTGGGTCTCGTGCCACTGAGCGGGCTGTCGTCCAGTTCGTCCATCCTCGAGGAACGATTGCTTGCACGAGGCTCTCAGGCCGTCCGCCCCTGGTACGACACGGTCGGCCTGGAGTTCTTCAAGCAGAAGTTCGACCCGACCTGGGAAGCACGCTACATCGCCGTCCGCGGGCGCGACGATCTCCTCCGCCTGGCGATCGCACTCCTCCGCCTGCACCTCGGGGGCTTCCGTCGCGCCGCCCGCACTGCGCTCACGGGCACGGTCGGCCGGAGGGTCGTCAGGCCGGACTCGCATCCCCGCCGGGTGACCGTCAGGTCGGTGTCGCCAGGACACGAGCCGGATCAGTCGATGTCGGAGGTTCCATGAACCGGCATCGGCATCGGTCGGACCCGACGGGGCTGGAGGAGTCGCGTCCCACGAGGGTCGCCATCGATCGACTGCGAGCACGTGTCCCGAGCCTGGTCGCGCTGCTCGTGGCCGTCCTCGCGGTCGGGCTGCTGCGGTCCAGCGGAACCTTGCGTGGGTCGGTCGACGCCCTCGTGATCATGGGCTTCGACGTCGACCGTGCCATCCTGATCACGGCCCTGATGGCAGGCGCCGTCGCCGCCGTCCTGGTCGCCACCTGCGGGGGCCACCCCGCCGTCGCGGTCCTGGCGTCGGTCGGCGCGACGGCCGCCGTCTTCGGGATGACCTTCATCCGTGAGACGCGACAGGCGATGGCCTCGAGCGGCGCCAGCGGCGTCTTCGATCCGCTCGGCTGGCTGGGCTCGGTCGTGACCCTCATCGTCGCGGCGGTCATCGTCGGCTGGGCGGCCGCGCTGCTGACGGCTGTCGTCAGACGTTTCGTCGTGGCCGCCGCGGGGGACGCCAGGACGGTCCTGCGCGTCCGCCGGATGACCGCCGGCGGCCTCGCCCGTCCGGCCATCGTGATCGCGACCCTCGCCCTCCTCGTGGCGACGCTGCCGATGTTCGGCGACATGGTCAACTACACGCCCGACGCCCATATGCGCGGCGGCGGCCCCCCGGTCGCGGGGCTCGGCGCCGTCGGCAGCAGTCCGGCTCCGACGACCGGCCCACGGCCGTCCGCCGCCCCCGGGTCCGCGAGCCCGCCCGGCCCGGTCATCGATGTCGCGAGCCCGCCCAGCCCGGTCATCGATGCCGCCAGCGCCGTGGCCGATCCCGGCCACCTGCCGACGGATCTGAGCGCGGGGCCCGTCGCCCGCTCCCTGATCACGCCCGGCGTAGTGGCGACCGGCCGGCCCTGGGCCGCCTCCGTGCCGGCCGGACCGGGCCAGGTGACCCGGATCTACCTGCCGGCGCCATGGACGCACGGATCCACCTCGGTCGCCAGCGTCGATGTCTACCAGCCGCCCGGCTACGGGACGTCCCGGACCCGCTACCCGGTGGTGTACGAGGCTCCGTTCGGGTTGCAGGGATGGAACATCGGCATGGGCATCACCTCGATGTTGGACGACCTCATCACCTCGGGGGCGATCCCGCCGATGGTCGTCGTCTTCGCGTCGGAGTTCGGGGGCCCCTA
>Ga0075021_10000060_pt1 | contig 58792 bp, 47 predicted proteins | sample ColStrG_CSR_2012_FD_72749 | JGI IMG/M metagenome (GOLD analysis project Ga0075021, IMG submission 72749) | Freshwater sediment microbial communities in response to fracking from Pennsylvania, USA - Cold Stream Run_MetaG_CSR_2012 | ecosystem: Environmental > Aquatic > Freshwater > Creek >...
CCAGTTGTTCGCGATCCACCGGAATAATGCCTTTGCCTTCCTTACCCGTGGACTCTGCGATCAACTGCTCCAACCACGCCCCAAGATCTGCGACACCGGGCGAAGTCACAATCGTAATCTTGTCTCGACCGTTGCGCGCCGCGATCCCCATCACGATTCCGAGCATCGCGCCAGGGTTCTCGTCAATCGGGAAGCAAGCCGCGCAAGCCTGTGCCATGCCGTGCGCGCTGTTGAGGAACTTCTTCACATCCAGGCCCATCACAGCCGCTGGAACCATGCCGAAGTTCGACAACGCCGAATAGCGTCCGCCAATCGAAGGCACTCCCGCGAAGATGTGGAGGAACTTGTCGTGCTCGGCCACCTGCTGCATTTTGGAGCCAGGATCGGTGACCGCTATAAACCGGCTGCCAGCCTTGTCCGCTCCAACCGTCTGCGACACGCGCTCGAAGAAATACTGTTTGAAGATATTCGGCTCCAGCGTGCTGCCGGATTTGCTGGACACAATGAAGAGACTCTTGCTGAGATCCGCCTTCTTCTCGAAACCTCGAACCTGCGCCGGATCGGTGGAATCCAGAACAAAGAGTTCCGGACTCCCCGCGATCTTTCCGAACGTCATCTTGAGAACTTCGGGGCAGAGACTCGAGCCGCCCATGCCCAGCAGCATGGCCTGTGTAAATCCGCCGGAACGGGCTTCCGCGCCCAGGTCGACAAGCTTCTGCACATTCGCAAGCTGGTCATCAACAATTCCGAGCCATCCCAGCCAGCTCCCCTCATCGGTGCCAGACCAAAGCGAAGGATCGTGCTGCCACAGGCGACGGACTTTCCCGCCAGCGCGCCAACCATCCACCTCGGTCTTGATGCTGGCTGCCAGCGCCGCTGGCGCCGAATACGTTTGAGCGTTGACGGTGGGTTTCGCCGCCGGCTTCGTGCTTTTTTCGACGGCAATCAGCAGCTTGTCAAACGCGTCGTTGAACAACTGGACTGCATCATCGGTCAGCTTATCCGTCACAGCCTTCATCGAAACGCCAGTCTTCGCCAGATCCTCCATGGTTTTGGCCGCCCCCGGAATATCTTCGGTTAGGCTGTTGCGAAGTTTGCCGTGATCGCGGAAAGCGTCGAAGGTTGCGGGCGGAATCGTATTTACGGTGTCGGGTCCGATCAACTCTTCGATGTAAAGAACATCCGAATACGCCGCGTTCTTGGTACCGGTGCTGGCCCAGAGTACGCGTTGTGTCTGCGCGTTCTTAGCCGCCAACGCGGCCCAACGCGGCCCGCTGAACAAAGCAAGATAGCGTTGATAAGTGAGCTTGCCGTTGGCGATTGCAACCTTGCCCATGACGCTCTTGATCAAGGCTTGCTGTTGCGGGTCGGTAGTGGCTTTCAGTTTGTCGCCCAGTTGCGAGTCGACAAGACTGTCAATGCGACTAATAAAGAAGCTGGCGACACTAGCGACTCGGCTGAGATCTCCACCCGCCGCCGCGAACTTCTCCAGTCCGGCTATGTATGCTTCGGCAACTTTCACATAAACATCCTGAGCGAAAAGCAAAGTGATATTGATGTTGATGCCTTCGCTCGTCAGTTGCTCGATCGCCGGAAGCCCCTCGGGAGTTCCCGGGACTTTGATCATCACGTTGTCCCGCGCAACGGTCTTCCAGAGACGCCGAGCCTCGGCCAGCGTCGCCTTCGTGTCATGCGCGAGATATGGCGAGACTTCCAGACTGATGTAGCCGTCGCGCTTCTTGCTGCTGACATAGACTGGCTTCAGCAGGTCCGCAGCATCCTGAATGTCGCGGATCGCTAGCAATTCGTAGCGCGCCTTCGCGTCGAGATCCGCCTTGCTGTCGAGTGACTTCAGGAAATCCGCGTAGTCCGTGCTCCCGGCGATGGCTTTCTCGAAAATTGCAGGATTCGAGGTCATTCCGCGCAGACCGTCGTTGTCAATGTGGCGTTGCAGATCGCCGCTGGTGATGAGGTTGCGGCGAATGTAGTCGAGCCACACAGACTGGCCGTATTTCTGCAGTTCCTGAAGCGGATTCATAAATGCCTCTCTTGAAGATTGTTACGAACTCTGGAGATGACCCTTTGCTAGATTCCCGCACGCTCAATGGCCAGCACTTTGTTGAGCCGCCTTACGTGACGGTCTTCGTGGGTGAAACTTGCGGCAAGAAACGCCTTGACCAGCTCTGGCGCCACGGCGATCCCAATCACGCGCGAGCCGAGTACGAGCACATTCATATCGTCGTGCTCCACGCCTTGGTGCGCCGAATACGTGTCGTGGCAAACGGCTGCGCGGATACCATGCATCTTGTTGGCCGCGACGGACGCGCCGACGCCGCTCCCGCAGATCAGCACTCCGCGATCGGCGCGGCCGTCGAGTATGGCTTTGCCCAGGGCCTCCGCAAAATCGGGGTAATCGACGGCTGCCGTGCTGTCGGTTCCTACGTCGATCACTTCGTGCCCCAGGGCTTTCAACACGGGCAGCAACAATTGCTTCAGCTCAAATCCAGCGTGGTCCGCTCCGGCGACGACTCGCATGGGCTATTTCGCCCTCGCCAGTACATCTTTCGCAGCGGCTATGACTGCGTCCACTGTGAAGCCAAAGTGCTTCAACAAATCCTTTAACGGAGCAGAGGCGCCAAACGATCGCATTCCGACGATGCACCCATCCAGCCCAACATAGCGCTCCCAGCCGAAAACGGAAGCCATTTCGACAGCCACGCGCGCGCGAATCGACGGCGGCAATACGCTATCGCGATAGCCCTTGTCTTGACTGTCGAACAGTTCCCACGACGGCATGCTGACCACTCGCGCCTTGACTCCCTCGGTCTTCAATTTTTCGTACGCATCGACCGTGAGAGGAACCTCGGTCCCGGTGGCAATCAGAATCACCTCGGGCTTGCCGTCCACGGTATCCGCCAGAACGTAGCCGCCCTTGGCCACGCCGGAAGCGGAGGCATATTTCGTTCGATCCAAAACAGGAACAGGTTGCCGCGAAACTGCCAGAAGCGCCGGCTCATGACGGAACTTCATGATGACCTTCCAGGCTTCGACGACCTCGTTCGCATCGCCCGGACGAAAAACATGCATGCCAGGGATGGCACGCAGAGAAGCCAGTTGCTCGATCGGCTGATGGGTCGGACCATCTTCGCCCACGCCGATCGAATCGTGCGTGAAGACGTGGATCGTCGGAATTTCCATGATTGCGCTCAGGCGTATCGAAGCTCGCGCGTAGTCGCTGAAAATCAAAAATCCCGAACCATACGGACGTACGTGGCTGAGCGACATGCCGTTCAGAGCAGCAGCCATCACGTGTTCGCGAATTCCGAAGTGGAAGTTGCGCCCCCCGTAGTTGTCCGGCTCGAAATCTCCCGCATCGCTAAATGTAAGGCGGGTTTTCGTGGAAGGCGCCAGATCGGCCGCGCCGCCCATTAGCCACGGCACATTCTGCGCCAGAACGTTAAGTGTTTTGCCGGAGGCGTCGCGACCGGCCATGCCCTTCGCATCCGCCGGAAAGACGGGCAGGTTCTTATCCCACCCGTCCGGCAGCTCGCGCTTCTGCATTTGATCGAGCGACCGTGCCAGGTCAGGGAACTGCTTCTTGTATTCACCGAGCAGAGCATCCCACTTTGCGCGAAGCCCCTGCCCGCGTTTGCCGATGCCTTCCCGAAAATGTTCTCGCACGCCGTCGGGTACCAGGAACTTAGCGTCTTCGGGCCAGCCGTAATTCTTTTTCGCGAGTCGAATTTCATCTTCGCCCAGCGGCTCGCCGTGCGCTTCTTTTGTATCTTGCTTGTTCGGTGCGCCGTAGCCGATGTGACTATGCACGATGATCATCGTCGGGCGATCGTTGATGTTCTGGAATGCTCGCAATGCTTTCGACATCGCATCCAGGTCATTCGCGTCGGCAACCGTCTCCACGTGCCATCCGTAGCTGAGGAACCGCGCGGCAATGTCGTCGTTGAACGCTAGATCTGTACTGCCTTCAATCGTGATGCGGTTGCTGTCGTAAATCCAGCACAGGTTGCCAAGCTTGAGGTGTCCGGCAAGGGAAGCAGCCTCGCTGGAGATTCCTTCCATCATGTCGCCGTCGCCGCACATCGCGTACACGCTGTAATTGAAAATCTCAAAGCCGGGGCGGTTGAAGTGCTGCGCCTGCCATTTTTCGGCGATGGCCATGCCCACGCTGTTTGCCACACCTTGACCGAGCGGCCCGGTGGTTGTTTCTACTCCAGAGGTGAACCGATATTCGGGATGGCCCGGACACTTGCTGCCGAGTTGACGAAAGCGCTTGATATCCTCCATCGGAACGGCGAGCTGGTTCGTCGGCTGGTTGTGGTCATCGACCGCCTTAACCCCCGTAAGGTGGAGGAGGGAATACAGCAACATCGATGCATGCCCAATGGAAAGCACGAAGCGGTCACGATCCGGCCACGCGGCGTTCGCAGGGTCGTAGCGCAAAAAGTTCTGCCACAGGTTGTAGCCTACAGGAGCCATCCCCATGGGCGTCCCCGGATGGCCGGAGTTTGCCTGTTGCACGGCGTCCACGGAGAGCGTCCGAATTGTATTAATGCAAAGTGTGTCGATCTGTGTTGCGCTTGCCGTTGTCGCCGTGGCCATGCCCCCTCCGGTGAATCTTTCTCCCGCACTAGCGACAGCTAAAGGCCGTCCTATCCATACGATGCGGATGCAAAATGGAAGTTTCCCCTCTATTAAAACATTTCGGCAAGATTCATGGGCAGGCTGTTTTGCACAGGAAGGAACTAAAAGACGTAGTTGGGACCTGAAGGTCGGAGGCGAGCTAGCCTCAAGGCAGACTTACACGGAGACACTTGGAAAACCAAGAAAGAGGCTCCCGACCCCAGTCAACGGCATTCGCCGAAAGCTGACAGCCGAGAGCCGATAGCAATTCTTAGCTGTACATTCCCGTCCAGGGCGTAGCCGCCTTCAGCCGCTCATTTACGTTCTGGATGTTCTTTACGCCTTCGGTCTCCAGCCATTGCCGGAAGGCCGCAGCGCCCTGCTTCGCGTAAATTGGGATGCCTTCCTTCCAGGTCGCGCGTCCGCAGAGCACGCCATTGAACTTCACGCCGGATTCTCCCGCCAGCTCCAGCGTTTCGCTGAATTCGGCGTTGCTGACTCCCGCAGAAAGATAAATAAAAGGTTTGGCCGCCGCGGCCGAAGCTTTTTGGAAGAGGTCTTTCGCTTCTTGACGGTTATAGGCCTTAACGCCCTTGAAGCTTTTGGTGCCTTCCACAAACTGCATGGCAATCGGCACTTCGACCTTCAATACATCCACCCCATAGCGGTCCTTGCTGAACTCCCGCATCGCTTCCATCACGAGTTCCGGCTTCTTGTTCGCGTAGGCCAGGCTCTTTTCGTCTAAGCCCTCTTCGTACACGATGAATTCCAGGAAGAACGGAATGTCGTTGGCGCGGCATTCATCGCCGAGGCGCTCGACCCAGGCATGCTTGACGTCATTGACCTTCTCGATGTCGGTCGGCGAGTAGTAGAGCAAAATCTTGAGGCAATCTGCATGCTGTTCCTTAATGCGACGCACGGACCAGTGGTCGAGCAAGTCACCGAGCCGGCCCGGCGTGGTCTTGTCGTAGCCCGTCTTCTCATAAGCCATAATCAGGCCAGCACCCTTGGCGCGTTTCTTCGATGCGGGAATGCCCCACTCTGGGTCGAGAAGAATCGCGCTGGCGTGTTGCGTCAGGACTTCCGTGACCAGAATCTTGAACTCTTCCATCATGTGGTCATTGACTTCGCCACCCTTCTCTTTGGCCAGAGACTTCTGCAGTGAGCCGCGCTGGTCCATCGCAGCTGCGGCGATTACGCCGCGTTCGTTGGAAACTGCTTTCAATCCGGCAAGTTTGCCAGGAGTAAGTTTCATAAGTGCCTCCGTTGTTGCTGGGAATGTCGGGAACTGGTACCGCGCTGTCTGCCCGTATCAGGATAGCTAATCATTGTAATATGGCGGGAGTTTGAACACGTGTTCAGGGAAGTTTCAAAAGGTCGCTGCTCTGGGTACACGAATCCACTTGGGGAAGATTCCTGGAATCGACCGTACGGGCAAGAACATTTTCTAGTCTCCATCAGCCGCAAGAGGTACTGCGAATCTGCCAGCTAATGGTCGGCCAGTAAAGCATGGTCTGGCCTGTTTCCGCAGATGGACGCAATAATCGCACTGTATTTTGCTGCAAGCGCTGACTGTTGACTCCCTGCCGCTGCATTACGTGTCCCGATAAGGGAATTGAGTCGATTTGGAGCCATCTGAAGGGCAATTTTGTAGGCATCAAGTGCTTCGGCTGGGGACTTCATGAGTAAGAGCATGTCTCCCAACATCTCTGAGGCAGGACGGGGCAGCACGTCGGGGTAGTAGATTGGATGACCTTGCTCGAAAGCCACGGCTGCTCGCAATGTATCTACGGCTTTCGTTTGGTCGTGTTGAGCGAACAGCGTCCACGACTCCGCTTCCAGCATCTCGAGGTGAATCAAATCACCCCACCCGTGCTGCTTTTCGAACTCGCCGGATGATTTCTTGAACTCGGTTAAAGAAGACGCTGCTAGCGAGTCTTGACCGGACCGTGCAGCGGCGATTGTATGAATCCAAAATACATCGATGTTCTCGGCAAACGGCGACGAAGTCGGGGCTTGGATTTCTAGGGCATCGGTCCAATTGTGAGTATCGAGGTCGTAGTAAATGCGGGCATCGATCGGCCACCACAGGTCGCCACCTGGTGTGCCAGCCAGGTTCTGGATAATCTCGATTTGCTCAAACGCACTGTGATCGCGGCCGAGCTGAAGATATGCGTATTCCACATGATTCAGGGCATGTTGTTCATCAAAAAGGCCGTCCCGGCCTCCCTCCACCCAAGCAGCGGCCACTTTGGCGGAAGCAACATTGGAATCCAGAGATTCCTGCCAATACCCCAATCTGCTAAAGATGTGGGACGGCATGTGAAGTGCGTGCGGGGAGGCTGGCGCTATTGTGGCGTATCTACGAGCCGCTGGTAAACCTATCTCGGCCAACTCGGGTGTGTCTGCCGCGTGAAGGATGTAGTGTGCCACTCCGGGGTGCTTGGGACTCTTGTCAAGAAGAGGGAGGAGTATATCGAGTGCTTTACGACGCTGCTCGATTCCTGCTTTACCAGAGCCAGTAGTCGAAATAAGCGCCGATGCGTAAAAAATCGAAGCTTCTTCATCCTCGGGATACCTGGATCGAAGCTGCTGCATCGCCGCGAGATAGCTTTGCGAACGTTCATCTACGGATGTGTTCTCGTAACCAGCGTACAGTTTGCTAACCGCATGGAGATACATCCGCTCACGTTCGGTCTTGGCGGGACGTGAAAGCCAAGGTTGTAGCTCTTTCCATCCCGCCGCGAGGAAGCGCGCGGGACGGTCCGCTAATTGTCGTTCGGTGTTAGAAAGAGCGATTCCCCACGCAGCGAGGGTGCATGAAGGATCGCCGGATTCTGCGGCACGGAAAGTTGCTGTTGCTTCCCCGAATTCGAACGAGTGCAATAATGCTACCGCTTGTTGTAAAGACTGCTGGACAGATGGGGCGCAGGAATTTTCGAGTTGCACCTGCCCAAAACTGGCTATGTCTCGAGGCGCAACAGCAGCACCCAGGAAAAGTACACTCGCTAAGACCCCAGCAGATTTTGAAAGCATAAGAAATATCTTATCTCTACCATCCGGAACTGACATGGAGAAGGGCTATTGCCGCAGCGGCAAATCCTTCAGAATCGCCCGCTGCTTGCTGACCAAAGATTCCACGCCCTTGCGCGCGATATCCATCATCTTCTTCAGCTGAGCGTCGTCAAACGGATGCTGTTCGGCAGTCGCCTGAATTTCCACGATCTTGCCCGCGCCAGTAAGCACAAAATTCATGTCCACCTCCGCGCGGGAGTCTTCCTCGTAGCAAAGGTCGAGCAGGATTTCTCCATCCACAATGCCGACGCTGGTAGCCGCCACAAAATCGCGCACCGGCGCAGAGGTCAGCGTGCCTGCCTCAATCAGCTTCTGCATTGCCAGCCCGACCGCCGTAAACGCGCCCGTGATCGATGCCGTCCGCGTCCCGCCATCCGCCTGAATCACGTCGCAGTCGACAAACAGCGTGCGCTCACCCAGCCGCGTCAAGTCGGTAATCGCTCGCAGCGAGCGTCCAATGAGTCGCTGAATTTCCTGCGTTCGTCCGCTGGGGCGTCCTTTTGTAGATTCCCTCGGAGTGCGTGTCAGGGTCGAGCGCGGCAGCATGGCATATTCGCTGGTGATCCAGCCCTTGCCTTGCCCACGCATAAAGCTGGGCACGGATTCTTCCACGGTTGCTGTACAAATGACGCGCGTGTTGCCCACTTCAATCAGGACGGAGCCTTCCGCCGTCGAAATGAAGTCGGGAATAATGTTGACCGGGCGCATCTGCTCGGGCGTGCGGTTATCGGAGCGGTAGATCATCAGGTGGGATTGTAGCAGTTGGCTCGAGTGATAACTCTTGGCGTGTTTTCTTAACAGTGGTGCATTTCAAAATGTTTATACAAGGTTGTCATTCCGAACGCCTTTTAGGCGTGAGGAATCTGCTGTTGGTCGGGGAGGAGCAGATTCCTCGCCGATAGAGCAGGTTCGCAACGACAATTCCGGGAGCGCATTCGCCAAACTGTACTGCTGCCGTTTTCTTCGGTAAAAGAATTGGTTGTTGCAGATCCCGTCTCTACTGCCCCGACTTCAATTGATTCGCCAATTGCGACACGTTGGATGTGTCATACACGCTGGAGAGGTCAGCGTGGCCGGCCAGCGTCTCGCGCTCTTTGCCGTCGACGAGAAACTTCACTCGGTTGATGCCGGGAACATTCGTCGAGAGGGTTTGTACGATGGAGACGATGGTGAGTTCTTCGACCAGAATACCGGAGCGGTGGCCGTCGGCCATGGGGGAACTCATGTCGATTACCGCCAATCCTGGGTCGACGAGATAGACGTTCCGAATTTCCGATCCGGCGGAGACTTCATGACGCGAGTCTTCGGCGAGGTACGCATTCAGCAAAGCTCGCAAGACTGCTTCGGCGCGTTGCTGACGTCCTTCGGAAAGCGGAATGGATGCGCCGCGCGCCACCAGCATGCCCGGATCGTCGTAGGCAACGTAGAGGGTAACTTGCTCCTGCGGTCCAGACTGTGGCGGCGCTACATGAGCGGCTTCGGCCGCGCGTGGCACGCGAGCTTCATGACGCTTGAGGCGCCAGAGGTATCCGCTCAGGAACAGCACAGCCATCAGCAAAACGTAGACGCCGATTTTCAAGTGGCGAGGAATCATCGGGCGGCCTCCAACTGCGCTTTGGCTGCGGCAACCCCGGCAGCAATTCCGGCTGCCACCGACTGCTGGTAGCTCTGGGCAGCCAGATCGGCGACTTCATCTCCCGGAGGCGCGACCTCGACCGCAACCGCTGGAGCCACAATGTTGTTCAGCGGGCGTAAAGGCGCGTAGAGCACTCCGGCGGGAACATCATGTTTGCGGAGTTCGGTGGCAATGCTGGCGGCGACCGCCACGGCGGTTCGCAAAGACGGAGCCTGCGCGGACTCCCAGGGCTGGAACTGGCCACGCGCGTTGCCGCTATAGGGAAGCAGGGAGGCGTAAACGCGAGCGCCGCGTCCTTGCGATGCCGCGTGCACAGCAATGTAGATGGCCGGATGCGCGGAGTTGGCTATAGCGGCGCGCTGATCGAGACCGATGGTGCCATCGGAATCGCGGAGGATAAGTGCTGACAAACCAAGTTTTTGCAGCTCTCCTTGTAAGTGCCGTGCGAGGCTCAGGCAGACGTCTTTTTCGGCCAAAGCGTCGCTGAGGCTAGCGCCGCGTTCGCTCCCTCCGTGGCTCGCGTCAATGATCGCGAAGAAATGGTGCGGGCCCGCTGGCTGGGCCGGAGCGACGATAGTTCCGGCTGCCAGCGTGCCGGGGGGTAAGGGAATGTTTTCGGGAGCGGGCGTGGCTTGAGGTTGTGCCGCTGGCGCCGCAGCGCTCGGAGTGGGTTGAGCTTTTGGCGCGGGCGCCAGCGTGATGGTGCGGCCTTCATTGCTGAAACTTGCCAGCAGCGGCGTTGAGCTGTAAATCGTCAGCAGAGCGAGGCCGTTGGCTTCTTCATACTGGCTGCGACTGATCGAGGAATTGTCGTAGGTATAGTTGGAGACGACGGGAGTAACAATCGGCTCGCGCGTAAACGTAAGCCGTACTTTGCCGGGCTCGCTGGCGATGGCTGGATTGACCGGCGACGTGAAGTTCAGAACGAGACTGGAAGCATCTCCCGCGTGGGCAGAGTCTGGCTTCTGCAACTCCACGGTGAATCTAACCGCCACCTTTCCCACAAAGAGGCGGCGGGAATCCTCGTGAAACACGATTTCGCGTGTTCCGGTGATCTGAGGAATGAGCGCGCCGAGGCTGGCGACCGGAACCAGCCCGCGGCTTCCGTCCATGCGAAATGGGGCGGCGAGATCAACGTCTTTGCCTTTGGTCTTGACGTGAGTCTGGCCGTTGATGAACTCCGCATCGCGCTCGTTGAAGCGCAGCTTCCATCTACCGCCGTCCATTTTCGCGCTGACATCGCCCAGGGGCTCCAGTACCTCGACGAGGCCGATGTAGTCGCGGCCCTCGCGAGCAATGACTGGAAGCGTAAAACTGGTCTGCGGGGAAAAGACAGCAATGTGCTTTTCTTCCGCCTGGGCCACAGTCGGATGGGCCAGAGCCGCAAGTGCTAGGGCGAGCGCGGCGAACAGCGGCTTAGTCCACCGCATAGATGGTCAGACCGTCCAGCATTTTGGGGAAGAAATCCGTGGACTTTTGCGGAAGAACCTCTCCCGCGAACGCAATGTCGCGCACCTGTTCCATGCGGCAAGGATTCATGAGGAATGAAACGTTGGCGCCGTTTCGCGCACGTGTGAGCGCCTCGCCCATATCGCGCAGGTAGCTTAGGTTCTCCTGATTGCGAATGGATTCTTCGGAAAGCCCCAATACGCCCTCGAGCAAGCCTTTGTGCAATTGGACCACATCAAGCGCCTGCTGCCGCAGCGAGAAGCCGTCAAATACCGGAGTGCCAATCGACTTCGGTGCATACAAAAGAAATGCTCGGGAGGCTGTCACAGCCATTAGGGCTGTGGAGGTCTTCCCGGCATCCTTCAAAACGCTAGTCGCATGCGCCGCGCTGATCGTGCCGACCACTTCCTCCACCCGGAAGAGTTCGCTTGCCCGTTCCACAAATTTGTCTTCGGAAAAACTCGTCAGACCGTGTACCACGCGATGTGTCGGCAAGATGACCATCCCGGGGCTGTTCATGTTGACGAGTGTCATCATCACATTGTCGTAGGGGGCGTTTTCCAGGCGATCTCGGCCAATGATTTCGGTTTCTGCGGCTGCACGGCGTTCGTTGCGATAGTTCAGCGACGTTTCGTAGCGGTGGTGGCCATCGGCGATGATCAGCCGTTGGTCTTTCATCTTTTCCTGCACTGCCTTGATCACCGCAGGATCGGAGATTTTCCACACGCGATGGATGACTTCATATTCATCGGTGACTTCAATATCGGGTGCGGCAGGGGAGGCCAGAAGAGCGTCCACCTCACCGGCGTCCGAATACAGCATGAAGATATGTCCGAAATGGGCCTTGGTCGCGCGGAGCAGGTTCAGGCGGTCTGACTTCGGCTTCGCCAGCGTTTGTTCGTGACGGAACACAACGCCCGCGGAGTACTCTTCGATCTTTCCGGCGGCAATGAACCCTCGGCGCTCGGCTTTCACGTCGCTGCCGGGAACGGTAAAACTTTGGGTGTAGGTGTACAGGCAGGGCTGGGCGTCCTGTTTTAAGACGCCTTTGGTTCGCCAATCCGCGAAGGAGGCTGCGGCCCGGGTGTAGACGCTCGACTGCTCGTTATCCCCGGGTTCGGCCTTGCCCAGGATGACGCGAACCAGGTTATAGGGGCTGGCAGCGTAATACTTTTCCTGCATGGCCGGGGTGATTTTGTCGTACGGCTGCGTGACGGCAAGTTGGGGTTGGACCCGAGCCGGGTCGTAGCGGAGTGCACGAAAGGGACGCAGGATGGCCATAAAGTGGAAGAATCTTGCATTGTAGCAGGGCGGGCGGGTGACAAAATACAGCGCAAACGCTCGCGGGGTACTGGTTTTACTGTTTCTTTCTACAGCGGAAAAGGTCCGTGTGTTGCAGACAAGGCCTGTGATAGTATCCGCAATAAGAAGCGTGGATTTCCTGCGGAGAGGTTAGCCCAAAGTACCATTGCACGGGTTCAATTTCTCGTCCATGCTCGGTCCTGTGGAGGACGTATGGTGTCACCACGGAGTAGGACTCTCCCGGTAACTCTAGCCCTGAGTGCTGTTTTGGCGGTTGGTCTGAACATTGCGGCCTGGTCCCAAAGCCCTCTCGACGACGTTCATGTAAAGCCGCCCGCGCCTGGGAGCGCACCTCCTGGAACAGGTATCCGCGACGCTTCCGGCAAGGTTCCAGCGGATGTCATCACGACCGCATCCCTGAAGACTCACGAGCGGCCGCTGAAGGTCGCCGTCGACCTCGTTCTCGTGCCAGTGACAATCACCGACCCCATGAATCGCCTGGTGACGGGGCTGGATCGCGAAAACTTCGCGCTCACCGAGGGCACCGATCTGCAGGAAATCAAGAACTTTTCCAGCGAAGACGCTCCGGTGTCGTTGGGCGTAATTTTTGATGTCAGCGGCAGTATGTCCAGCAAGATCGAAAAGTCCCGGGAAGCGGTGATCGAATTTTTTAAGACAGCCAATCCGCAAGACGAGTTTTTCATGATTGCGTTCGCGGACAAGCCCGAAGAAGTTGCCGACTTCACGCAATCCGTCGAAGACATTCAGGGCAAACTTGTTTACACCGTCCCGAAAGGCCGCACTGCGCTGCTGGACGCCATTTATCTCGGCATCACGAAGATGCGTCAGGCGAAGTATCCGAAGAAGGCCCTGCTCATCATTTCCGATGGCGGCGACAACCACAGCCGCTATACTGAGGGCGAAATCAAATCGGTGGTGAAGGAAGCCGACGTCCTGATCTACGCGATCGGGATCTACGATCACTTCTTCGCATCGGATGAGGAACGTCTTGGCCCAGCCTTGTTAGGCGACATTACAGAACTCACCGGCGGCCGTGCGTTCACCATCGATAATCCGAACGATCTGGCCGATGTGGCAACCAAAATCGGCATCGAACTCCGCAATCAGTACGTGCTTGGATACCGTCCCAAAAATCCTATCCATGATGGGAAATGGCGTAAGATTAAGGTCAAGCTCATCCCTCCAAAGGGATTGCCACCTCTGAAGGTCTACGCGAAGACGGGATACTATGCGCCTGTGGAATGATCGTGCCCAGTTTCTGCTGATTTTGTTGGTTTTGTCAGGGAGTGCCCTTTACCTCAAGGCCCAAAATTCCACCTCAACCGGACAAAGCTCAGGCACGGCCTCGCAGAATGGCACCCCAATCTCCGCAACTCCCGCAGTGGTTCCTGCCAATCCTAATGCGCCAGTGAACCCACCCGCGGCGCCCCAGCAAGCTGATACCGAGAAAAACAGAAGTTTCCCGCAGAGCACGCCCTCCGCCCAGGATGCGAAAGGCGACGACGCTTACGTGTTCCACAAAGAAGTGGACGAGGTGTCGCTGCACGCCACGGTCATGGATGAGAAAGACGGGCTGATTACCAATCTCGACCGGCCAGCCTTCTCTGTGTTTGAAGATGGAACACAGCAGGCCATTACATCCTTCCGGCATGAGGATATTCCGGTTTCGATGGGTATCCTCATCGACAATTCCGGGTCGATGAAAGAGAAGCTCGAAAAGGTCAATCAGGCCGCGTTGAACCTGATTCGTTCCAGCAATGCGCAGGATGAGGTCTTCATCGTGAACTTCAACGACGAGGTGTTCCTGGATCAGGATTTTACGTCCGATATCGGCAAGCTGAAGGAAGCCTTGGCTAAGTACAACAGTGCCGGTGGCACTGCCCTCTTTGACGCGGTAGTTGGCGCGGCCGATCACTTGAGGAGGGGCGCACGACTGGAGAAGAAAGTTCTCTTTGTTGTTACCGACGGCGAGGATAAAGATAGTCGCGATTCACTCGAGCAGGCAGTGCAGATTCTCCAGCAAGATGGGGGACCGACCATATACGCCATCGGGTTGCTAGGCGAAGAAAAGCAAAAGAAAGCCCGCCGGGCACTTCAACTCCTCGCTCAGCGCACAGGCGGCATAGCGTTTTTCCCCAAGACGCTGGATGAAGTTGACCAGATTAGCCGCACCATTGCCCACGATATTCGTAATCAATACGCGATCGGATACAAACCCTCCAACCCAAAGAGTTCCGGCGGCTATCGCCAGATTCGTGTGGAAGCCAAATCGCGCAACTATCGCAAGCTGACGGTTCGTACGAAGAGCGGCTACTACGCAAATCCGCAGCCCGCAAACTAGCATTATTCTCTGCTTATGAAGAAACGCTGATTAAGTTCAATCTAGTATTCTTCTCTGCAATCAAAACGCTGATCAAGTTGAATTTGTCATCCCGACCGGAGCAGAATCGCCGGTTTTCCGGCGATTCCGCGAAGTGGAGGCACCTGCTTTTCATTTGGGAACGTCGTAATCAGAGTTTCCCTAGTATTATTTCTGCGGAATACAATCACTCGAACTGTCGGTCTTCCAACTTTGGAGAATTTCATGCACGAAGTCCTGTTCTTTCGCATCCAGATTAGCCTTTTGCTGTTGTCGTCCGTATTTGTCCTTATGGCAGCAGGCCCAGCCGATCCATCCGATTCCTTGCCCGCTCCTCCCGTAGCCAAGAAGGCTCCTCAGGTTACCGACATCAACGGGCGCAAGCTGGTGGACAACTATTTCTGGTTGCGCGACAAGCCGAATCCCGAGGTGAAAGCTTACCTTGAGTCGGAAAACGCCTACACCGAAGCCGTCATGAAGCCCACCGAGCCGTTCCAGAAGAAGCTCTACGACGAGATGCTGAGCCGAATCAAAGAGACGGATGTCGATGTGCCTTACCCGGAGGGCCAGTACCGGTATTACACGAGGACGGAAGCGGGCAAGCAATACCCGATCTACTGCCGAAGGAAAGGCAGCATGGAAGCTCCTGAAGAGGTGCTTCTGGACATCAATGAAATGGCCAAGGGACGCGCGTTCATGACCATAAGTCAACACGCCGTGAGCCCGGACGGCAGTCTGCTGGCCTTTTCGTACGATGACACAGGCTTTCGCCAATTTACGTTGGCGGTAAAAGATCTGCAAACGGGGAAAATCCTTGTGGATCATGCCGAAAGAGTTGGCTCGGTTGTTTGGGCCAGCGACAATAAGACAATTTTTTACACGCAGGAGGATGCTGTCGCCAAGCGTCAGTACCGGCTCTATCGCCACGCCGTTGGGACAAATGGGTCCGACGCGCTGGTCTACGAAGAGAAGGACGAACGCTTCGAACTCGAAGCCTTCAAGACGCGCAGCAACGCTTACATTTTTGCAATTTCAGGGAGCCATACTACCAGCGAGGCGCGATACATTCCCGCCGATCAGCCCATTGCTGAGTTCAAGCTGCTGGAACCGCGCAAACAAGGAGTGGAGTATTACCCCGATCACAACGGCGACTCCTTTTACATTCGAGTCAACGATACGGGTCGCAACTTCCGCCTCGTCAAGGCGCCCATCTCGAATCCTGGAAGCAAGGCCTGGCAGGAAGTGGTCGCCCAGCAGCCCAACGTCATGTTGGACGATATTGAAATGTTTAAAAGCTTCTATGTTTCCCTCGAGAGAGAGAATGGCCTGCCGCAGCTCCGGATCACGGACTTGCGTAACGGGCATTCCCACCGGATTGATTTCCCAGAACCCTCCTACGCGACGAGCGGTGCCGTCAACCGGGTCTATGACACCACGGAATTCCGGTATCGCTATCAATCCGCGATTACTCCCCCGTCTGTGTTCGCCTACGACATGGAAGCGGGCACATCGAAGCTCTTGAAGCAAAGAGAAATCCCCGGGGGATACGACAAGTCGCGTTACGAAGTGGAGCAGATCTACGCGCCGGCTGCGGACGGCGTTAAGGTTCCGATCTCTGTTGTGCATCTGAAGGGCGCGAAACTCGACGGCACGGGCCCGCTTTACCTGTATGGATACGGTTCTTATGGCGTCTCGATCGACACGTTTTTTAATTCAGACATCTTCAGCATGGTGGATCGAGGTGTCGTAACAGCGGTCGCCCACATCCGTGGGGGCGGGGAAATGGGAAAGGCATGGCACGAGGCCGGCCGCATGATGAACAAGAAGACTACGTTCACCGACTTTATCTCCTGCGCGGAGTACCTGGTCGGACACAAATACGGATCGAAGGACCGTCTAGTGATCGAAGGAAGAAGTGCGGGAGGCCTGTTGATGGGCGCTGTGCTCAACATGCGTCCTGATTTGTTCAAGGCAGCGCTGGTCGGGGTTCCATTTGTGGATGTGATCAACACCATGCTGGACGAATCCCTGCCGCTCACAGTTGGAGAGTTTGAGGAGTGGGGAAACCCCAAGGAAAAAGCCGCTTTCGACTATATGATTACCTACTCGCCGTACGACAATATCGAAGCGAAGACTTATCCCAACATGCTGGTGAAAACGTCTTTCAACGACAGCCAGGTCATGTATTGGGAGCCGGCCAAGTACGTCGCCAAAATGCGAGCGACGAGGACGGACCATAACACCCTGATTATGAAGACCAACCTCAAGCCAGCAGGTCACGGAGGCGCGTCCGGCCGCTATGACCGTCTGCATGAAGCGGCCTTCGACTATGCCTTCTTCCTCACGCAAATGGGGATTCAGAACTGAGCGGGGAAATCCTTATGGAAACTCTGAATTAATTTAAAATTGTCATCCCGACCGAAGGGGAATCGCCGGTTTACCGGCGATTCCTCGAAGTGGAGGGACCTGCTTTTCGCTGGGGACCATCGGATCAGCGAAACACACAAGGTCTTTTTCCAGATTTTCCAAAAATATCTTGACTTAAGAACCGTTCCGCTCCGAGAATTGTAGTAGGTGATCACAAGCGCTTGCGATCACGCTACCAAGGCTCCTTGCCGCGATACAGAACATGCACGGCAAATAGCCGCAAAATGTGCCGGACGCGCAACTCGCCTTTGTAAGTCCTAGCGGCAGTTGGACTTAGCCAGCCAACCGCGCATCCGGGCAGCCAAAAAGGAATCGCGACAGGCACCGGTATGAGCCCGGAATAGGTCCTGGCTCGATTCTGCAACACCAGGAAATCGCCCCCAGGCACCGGTACGAGTTCGGAATAAGCCCTGGCCGATTTCCGTAGCGCAATGTACTGTAACGCGGCGGGAGAACTGTTCGCGGCAAGGGGCCACTATGAAATTACATCCAACCCGATCTGCCAGCGTGGAATTCCAATTCCGGATGCCCTCGCAGATGTGTGCCTCAGGAAGCTCTGACTAAGTATCATCAATATTGAAATTGTCATTCCGAAGCGCAGCGAGGAATCCCCAGGGTGCCGAGAGTAGTAAAGTGCTTTCCAGCTTTCTTGCGAGGACACTGCGCGGAGAGAAAACTGACGAGAGTTGTGGCAAGTCGAGGGTGTAGGGAATCCTCGCTACGCTTCGGAACGACAGTCCTATGAGATTAAAAACCTACTCAGAGTTTCCTTAGCGTTGCCCCCACTTCAATTTGCTGTGCAGGCTGTCGAAAAACGTGCTGTGGAAGCGCAGCAGTTTGAAAGTGTGAGCGAGCTTGCGGCAGCGAATGACATCGCCTTCCAGAATAGCCATACCCATCTGGCCATCGAAGCTTAAGAACGCGCCCTCTTTCGCGGTCTTGGCCACGACTTGAATGGTGACGTTGTCGCAAACCACAAGCGGCCTGTGCGTGAGGGAATGTGGAGCCACTGGAGTAATCACAAAAGCATCCACGGATGGAGTGAGTATCGGCCCGCCCGCTGCGAGGGAATACGCCGTCGATCCAGTCGGTGTAGAGATAATCAGTCCATCCGCTTTGTAGCTCGAAACGAAAGCGCCATCGATGGAGAGTTCGTAGCTGTTCAAACGCGACAGCGTATTCTTTCCGACGACCACCTCGTTGAGCGCCTCGTAAGAGCCAATGACTTTCCCAGCTCGTTCGATCTGGCAGTCCAACATCGAGCGCTCCTCGGTGGCGGCCTTGCCCTGGTCGGCGGCTTCGAGAGCTGTGTAGATCTCCTTGCGGGTGACTTCCGTCAGAAACCCCAGTGAGCCGAGATTTACGCCGAGGACGGGAATCCCTGAGCGAGCCAGAACTCGAGCTGCCGCCAGCAGGGTGCCATCGCCGCCCAGGAGTACGACGAAACGCACCGGGTAGGATGCGATCTCCTCGCGATTCACCGTTTCGAGACCCTTGCAATAATTGGAAGTCTCGCGGTCGGTGATGATCTGGTAACCGTGAGCCTTGAGCCACTCCACCACTTCAGGGACAATGCGGCTGAGCTCAGGCTTCGTCGGCTTCGACATCAGGGCGACGAGTTTGGTTTTAGGTTTCGGAGTAGGCATCGCGTTTGGTGTGATGGGTTATTGTACAGAATCACTCGAGCCTGGGGCGCTCTCGCTAGGCGTTCAGCCGGCGCGGAACTGCGCGTAGAGCAGGAATTCGCGATTCCCCTCAGCTCCGAGAATAGGGGATTCAATCACGTCGGTTTCCTGACAGCCCAACGATTGAACTGCGGTGCGAACCTTTTCGACCGCACCCAACTGTGCTGCTTCGTCTCGGACGATCCCACCTTTGCCGACTAACGCGCGACCCACCTCAAATTGCGGTTTCACCAGGATGACAAGGGCCTGTCCTTTTCGGGCGGAGTCTTCCGCGGGAAAGGCGGACGCGACAACGGCGGGGAGCACGAGCGTTGCCGAGATGAACGACACGTCCATGGCGATGAAGTCGATCGCCGCTGATCCGGCCGCTGCGGACCGAACGGATTCGACGAGAGCTTCTCGCGTCAGCAATCGCGCGTTGCACTTTTCGATCAAATGCACACGCGAGTCTTGGCGCAACTTCATGGCAATTTGCCCGTAGCCGGTATCCACTGCGACGACGCGAGCGGCGCCATGCTGCAACAGGCAATCCGTAAACCCGCCAGTCGACGCGCCGACATCCAGACACGTCTTGCCGGAAACCTCGATCTTCCAATGCTCGAGAGCGCGCTCCAGCTTGAGTCCGCCACGGCTCACGTAGCGAAGCTCTTCGCCTAGCAGCCGCAATGCTGCGTCTTCGGAGACGTTGGCTCCGGCTTTTTCGATCTTCTGCTCGTCGACAAGAACCTTGCCGGCCAGGATGAGAGCTTGCGCACGCTCACGCGACCCGGCGAGACCGCGGGCAACCAGAAGTTTATCGAGGCGTGTCTTCACGAAGCCTCAAGGCAGGAAAAAGCTGCTAGTGAAACAGCACCCTTCACAGTGCAAGTTGTGTAACACGGCTGTAACAAAAACTTTAGTACTGAACTTTGGTCCTTTTCCACAAACTTTTCCACCGATCTGTTGAAAACGGGTGCCATTCGCGGCAGAATCAAGCCCACTCAAGCCCACCATCGACGGCAAGAATCTGTCCCGTGATGAAATGCGGAGCCGTCGCGAAGAAACGCACGGCATGGGCGATTTCATCAGCAGTTCCGTTGCGGAGCATCGGCGTCTTCTTCGCCATCTTGCGCATAAAGCTGGCGGCGGCTTTCTCGCCGAGATCGATCATGCCGGGTGCAACGCAATTGACGGCAATCGCCGGAGCGAGCGCCTTGGCCATGACGCGCGTAAGCATGTGCAATGCGGCTTTCGATGAGCAATAGTGAGCATGATCGGCCCACGGGCGCAGACCGCCAAGCGAGCCCATGTGGATAATCTTCCCTTGAGCCTTGCGCAACGCGGGCAACGCCTCCCGCGAGACGAGAAAAGGTCCGCGGACGTTCGACGCAAAGATCGCGTCCCATTGTGTGAGAGTGAGTTTGTCGAATGCAGCCGTGTTGTAGTTCGCGGCATTGTTAACGAGGATGTCGAGACGTCCGAACTCTCTTGCGACGGCATGCAACATGTTGCGCACACTGTCTTCCTCCGTGATGTCGCATCGCAATGCGATCGCGTTGGCCCCGGTCGAATGGAGGGCGTCGGCAGTCTGTTCGGCATCGCGAACGGATTCACGGTAGGTGATGGCAACATCGGCTCCGGCCTCGGCCATGGAGAGGGCAATGGCGCGACCCAATCGGCGGGCGCCGCCGGTGACGAGAACGACTTTCCCTTGCAGAGGCTTCATCCGAATGATTGTAAACGCAAGCGCACATGGAGGCGCGGGCCCATTCGCTTCGCTCAGGGCAGGCTAAGTACCCCGCCCGTGCGAGGCGAAAGAAACTCCAAACAAGCATCGCGGAACAAGCACCCCTACTTGAAATTGTCATTCCGAAGCGCAGCGAGGAATCCCCACGGTGCTGAAAGTGGCAAGGTCCTTCCCAGCTTGCTTACAAGGACGCTGCATAGCGAGAAAGCCGGCCAAGAGTCGTGACAAGGTGAGGGCGTAGGGATTCCTCGCTGCGCTTCGGAATGACAGTCCCGGAAGCTTGAAAGCCTGAACCGGAGTTTCCTTTAAAGTGCCGGGCTCGGAAAACAGTTTCTTCTTTCTGCGGTAGGATGAATGGCAAATGATTCGATTCGGCATTGTTGGATTTGGGCTCCACGGCGTGCGGCGGCTAATGCCCGGTTTCGCGCTCTCGAAGAAATGTCATGTAACCGCGATCGCACGGCGGGACGCAGCCAAGGCGCACGCGACAGCGGCGGAGTACAACATTCCCCATGCCTTCACATCGACCGAGGAATTGTGTGCGTCCCCCGACGTCGATGCGGTCCTGGTCACTTCGCCGGATTCGTTGCATTTGAAAGACGCTCTTACCGCGATTGCTCGCGGCAAACCTGTCCTCTGCGAAAAGCCGATGGCCATGAACGCCGCCGAGTGTCGCCAGATGGTTGAGGCGTCGCGAGCGACCAATGTGTTGCTTGGCGTGGCGCACGTGTTTCGCTTTGAAGAAAGCACGCACTGGTTCCGCGACCAGGTGGCCTCGGGTGCAATCGGACGGCCCGTGTACGCGCGATCGGAATTCTGCTATCAGGTTCATGGGCATGGCCGCGTATGGCTGACCGATCCGACACTAGCGGCTGGCGGACCGATCGCCGACGTGGGAGTGCATTGCATCGATACGCTGCGCTTCGTCCTGCAAGACGAGGTTGTTCGGGTAAGTGCTCGCGCCGCATCAGATGAACGCTCAGGCGCAGTGGAAGCCGCAGGCATTCTGAATATGGAATTTTCGAGAGGCACCTTGGGTACCGTGATTGTGTCGACACGCGCCAGCTATCGCACACCGCTGGAGGTCGTGGGTGAAGGCGGTGTGCTACAGGCCAACGATGCGCTCACCGTGGACCGACCTGTGGAAATGCGATGGCTTCGGGATGGGAACGCTCCTGAGACCAAGACAGTCAACAACCACGAAGCCTATGCGCGGCAGGTCGATGCGTTCGCGGATGCGATTCGTGGAGAAGCGAAATTCCCGGCCCCGGGGGAAGTGGGCTGGCAAAATCAAGAGATTCTGGATGCCGCCTTTCGCAGCGTGAAGAGCGGAAGGACAGAAGAGGTGGCAGAGATCTAAGGAAGCTCTGAACAAGTATCGTTGTTTTGAAGATTGTCATTCCGAGCGCAGCGAGGAATCCCTCTCGTTGGCAAGACTGCTGATGGTAAAGGGATTCCTCACTACCGCTCGGAATGACAAACACAAGTTGAAATACTTGTTCAGAATTTTCCTGACTGAGTTCGGCGTGCGTTAATTCTTCGGTGGGGTTCCCCTGGCTTCCACAATTCCCCAATGCCATTCTTGGTCCGCGCCAACCGTCACGCCCAGTGGAAGTTGGAACGTGGCTTTACTGTTCGGTGCGGCGGTCCCTTTGAAGTGATACAGAACTGTCGTGTCAGAGCGCTTGGCCGCGATCTGCACGGAACTGCTCTGGCCTGAGCCAGGTTGCACCGCGCTAGCTTGAACAATACTTGCCGAGCCGACACCCGTTCCGCTGAACACCTTGGCCGCAGTGCGACGATGCACGAGAGTCAGACCGACTGTGATCTCCTCTATGCTCCAAGCCGAACCGTTATAGACGGAAAGCTGCAGGGAATCGCCAACGATTGCGGCGGGGCCCTCCAGTTTTGCTAGCTCAGCGGCAGGAACATCGCTCGGTCCGTTCGGTTGTGCGCTGGTCTTGCCATCTTTTGTTTTGTCGTCTTTTGCGTTGTCGTCCTTTCCTTTGTCGTTGGTGGCAGCAGACGTCTGGCCTCCCCCGAAAATGTCAGTCAACTTCAAGCCGCGCGCGGTATACGACAGCCGGCAGTTCACATCGGCTGCGGGGAGCGAAGCAGTGGCTGCCAAAGCATCCCCAAAACCAAATCCCAAAGAAGGCTGCAATGCCATGTTGCTCATGCGACGCGATTCTGCGTCCTCCATGAGCTTGGAGAAATTGTCGTTGTCCACGGAGACTTCGGCAGGCTTGGTGGTGACCTTAGCTTTGCGGTTGTTCCGGGCGACATCTCCCAGCGGGACATCCTGGGCCGATTGAGCCAGGACCGTGGCGCCTCCAACTAGCAGCAAAGTCACCATAGCGAATTGGAGTGAACTTGATTTCACGGATATCGGGCGGCTCGGGTCTAGTCCCAAGGCCTCTAACTATTTTGCTGGAAGCCGAAAGCCAGCGGGCGAAATCGCACGTTCGGGAACTCACTTTAGTAATCGAGGGAAGGACAGTCACGCAAGGTGGGAAGCGCGTTCTTACGCGCCTAAAGAGCTGGGAATTAACCTACTTGACCCAAGGCGGGTCAGGAATGTGGGCGGGGCGTGCGTAGCGAAGCAGCGAGCAACGGGGCTCACGCACGCCCGGCTTAACACATTTACAACAGGCCAGAAGCTCGAAGTCGTTGAACAGGGTCGGTCGCGCCTACAGGGGCCGGTACAGGCCCGCGCTGAAAAATCCAGCGCGCAATCGCGAATCCTACCGCTACGTAGACGAAGTTGAGAGCCTTCACGGGATACCCCCAATGGACGACTACCTGTGGGGGTTAGGCAGTTCGTTACCTGAACACTATCAACCGGAACTCAGAAGTACAACTATCCAGACGTGCCATGAAGTAGCACGGAGGTGGGGTTACGGTAACTGTTACCGTAACCAAATTGTTGCAGGTGCTGAGCTCCCCGTGGGTTCCTCCGACGCCCCTCAATTCCTTATCCATTCTTTATGTGGCGCTTATCCCGTTCTTATGTCGAGTGCGGTGGAATACAGGTAGGCTTGGCCGACGCCGAGGAAACAAGCCGGACAAGCCCTCTGTACGAAACGGGGGAATTTTATGAAAAGCAAAGCCATTTTTTGGGTGTTTTGTTGTGCAATTGTTTTGAGCTTAGTTGTTGGAGTTGCGGCCTCTACCGGGGATCTGACCGAGGCGAAGGTCACCACTTTTACCGGCAAGGTCAGTTGCTCAAAGTGCGTGGGCATACAGCCGATGCACAAGGGCTATACGCGATGGACATGGGCGCTGCGTTCTGTTGGTGAAGGGGACCGAATTGTGTTCGTCGTCGGAAGCGAAACCTACGAACTCCAGGGCGAGAAAGATCAGCTATTGAAGTACATGGAGGACAAGGTAATCGTGAAGGGCGATCTGTTAGGGCGCACGCTGGTTGTGAAAGCGATCAGTCCGGCAGCGACGATCCGGTAAGGATCGGGTCTAGGGTGTGTCCCCGCTAACGTAGTCAAAAAAACGATTTGTCATTCTGAGCGGAATTTGTCGCGCGCAGCGCGGCAAATGAAGTCGAAGGACCCCGTACATGCTGAACAGGATGGAGTGCTGAGAGGCATTCTCAGCGGAAAGTGTCCCGTGAGAATGCCTCTCGGTGGTGTGACAGCTTCCAGATGTAAGGGGTCCTTCGACTCCGCCATACCTTCACTTCGTGAAGGTATGGCTACGCTCAGGATGACAGGGTTGGGTGTGAGTTAGACCTGCTTGGGTCTAGCCCCGAGCGGTCTTACACCTGGAGGACGTCGCCTTCGCGCGCGACCATCTCGTACAACACCGGGTTGACGAAGAATCCGATGAAGAGCCGTGAGATCAGGCCGGCCACAATCACGATGGCAAAAGGCTTCTGTGTGTCGGATCCAATGCCGGTGGAAAGTGCTGCGGGCAGCAACCCGAGGCACGCCACCAGAGCGGTCATCATGATGGGCCGGAGTCGCAACAGGGAAGCCTCTCGGGTGGCCGAGCGAATGTCCATGCCCTCCTGCCGCAGCTTGTTGATATAGGACACAAGAATGACGGCGGTTTCCACCGAGACGCCGAGCAACGCGAGAAGCCCTAGAACCGACGAGACGCTGAATGGAGTATTCGTCAGTTTCAATGCTACCAAGGCGCCGACCGGTTCTGTCATGATGACGCCCAGAGCGATCGTCACCGGGAATTTGAAGTTCCCGTAGAGCGCGAAGAGGATCATGAAGATCAGGCCAAGAGCGAGCGGCCCGATGATGATCATTTGATCTTTGGCTTCCAGAAGTTGACTGTACTCGCCGCCCCATTGCATCCAGTAACCCTGTGGTAGCGTGACGGCCTTCTTGACCGCAGCCTGTCCGTCTTCCACGGCACGCTGCAGGTCCCGCCCCTCGATGCTGTACTGAACTCCTATGTAGCGCGAATTGTTTTCGCGGTAGATGAACGACGCTCCATTGCCCTGCGTGATGTTGGCAAGCTGACTCAGTGGAATCTGCTGGCCGTCCGGAGTGCCAACGAGCAGGTTCCCTATCTCATGCGCGTTGCTGCGGAATTGCGGCTGCATGCGGACAACAAGATCAAACAGCTTCTCGCCTTGAACTACCTGAGTTACGGCTTGTCCGCCAACTGCTGCTGAAATCACGGCTTCGACGTCTGCCACGTTAATCCCGTAGCGTGCGATTTTATCGCGGTCGACGTCTACTAAGAGGCTGGGTTGCCCCAGTTCGCGCACCACGGTGAGTTCGGAGAAGCCTGGGACTTGCGCGAGGGTGTTCTTGATTTGAACCGCCTTGTCCTGCAGCACACCCAGATCATCGCCAAATACCTTTACAGCCAAGGAACTCTTCAGCCCGGTAAGAGCCTCATCCACGGCATCTTCCGCGGGCTGCGTGTAGTTGAAGACGATCCCCGGAAAGGCGGTGAGCTTCTTGTTGATGGATTCGATCAGTTCTTTCTTGTCACGAATCTCGCCCGTCCACGCCTGATCTTTGTAGGGCTTCAGGCCAACATAGAATTCACAGTTAAAGAATCCAGTGTGGTCTGTGCCATCATCTGGCCGTCCATGTTCCGAACCCACGACGGTGACTTGCGGATACGACAGAAGGATGTCACGGATTTGGGGGGAAATCTTACTCGATTCCTCAAAGGAAATCGTATACGGCATGGTTGCGCGAATCCAGAGAGCGCCCTCATCCAAATGGGGCATAAACTCCCCACCGATGAAAGGTATGAGCAAAAGAGTGCCACCAAAGATCAGAGTTGCGATCAGCAGAGTCAGCTTGGGACGATCCAAAGCCCAATCCAACTGCTTTGCATATTTCTCCTTCATCCACTCGACAGCGCGATTTTTCTTTTCTCGGACGCCCCCTGTGAACCAGTAGGAGGCAAGTACGGGAACGAGGGTTAATGTCAGGAGCAGTGAGCCGACCAGCGCAAACGACATCGTCTCGGCCATGGGATGGAACAACTTCCCAGCCGGCCCGGTGAGCGCGTAAATGGGGAGATACCCTGCGAGAATGACTGCGACCGAATAAAAGATGGGCCGGTCAACATCTTTGGCCGCCGTCAGAATCACATCGGCGAGCTTGTAATCTTGGCCTTCGCGCAACGCCAATTCACGGTAGATGTTCTCCACCATGACAACCGTGCCGTCGATGACGATGCCGAAATCAATCGCACCGATGGAAAGCAGATTTGCTGCAACGTCGTGCGCATGCAGCACAATGAACGCGAAAAGCAGCGAGAGAGGAATCGTAAGCGCAACAATGATGGCGGCGCGAAAGCTGACCAGGAAGAAAATCAGCACAATCAGAACCAGTACCATGCCGCGGAACAGGTTGCCCTCCACGGTTTCCGTGGTCAGGTCTACCAATGCGCTGCGGTCGTAGTAGGGATGAATCCTTACGTCCTTGGGCAAAATCTGCCGGTTGATTTCGTCCGTTTTCACTTCTACGGCCTTCAGTACGTTCTGCGTCTGTGCGCCACGCAGCATCAGAATGACGCCTTCGACAGCGTCATTGTTTTTCTGAAATCCGAACTGGCCCAAACGAGGCGCGTGCCCGATGACCACATCTCCCACATCGCGTATACGGATGGGAGTGCCTTTGTTGGCGCCCACAACGATGTTTCCGATGTCGTCGGTGGTCCTTACAAGTCCCAATCCCCGAACATAATAGAACTGTCCGCCTTGCGAGTAGAATCCGCCTCCAGCGTTGGAGTTATTGGCCGCGAGCGCTGCATTCACCTGGGGAACCGTGAGATGGTAGCCGTAGATTTTCGCCGGATCGAGCAGAACCTGGTACTGCATGGTTGTGCCGCCTAACCCAGAGTCATCGGCTACGCCAGGAACCGACTTATAAGCGCGGCTCACCACCCAGTCATTGATTGTCTTGAGTTCTTGCGGGCTACGATCGGGACTCTCCAGCACATACCGATATACCAAGCCGCTGGGACTAAACAACGGCGCGACGCTCGGGGTGACTCCGGTTGGAAGGGTTGCATTCGGGAGCCGCTCAAATGCGATCTGCCGGGCAAAGTAGTCGTCGGTGTTGTCTTCAAACGTAAGGATGATGTCGGACAGGCCGTAGAGCGAAATGGATCGCATCACGACCATATGCGGAATGCCATTCATGGCTACTTCGAGAGGCAACGTGACTTGGCGTTCTACTTCTTCGGCGGCATGGTCGGGCCACTGCGTAATGAGCTCAACCCTTGGCGGGGCGAGATCCGGGTAGGCATCCACGGGCATCCGCTGGAACGAGAGAATTCCGCCGACCGTGATGAACAGAGTCAGCATCAGCACCAGGAACTTCTGCTTGAGCGCGGCTTGTACGATTCGATGAATCATTTAGATTGTGGAGCTATCTTTGCAGGGAGTTTGCAAACTGTAAGAAAACGCTTCCGTCTCCGACGACACGATCTCCTGCATTCAGCCCGCCGGTGATCTGAGTCTGCCCATTAACACTGTCTCCCAGCGTTACCGAGCGTCTGCCAAACTGATTTGCCGCGGCTCCATTTGCCGATGTTGCGACATACACAAATGGTTGATTCTCGGTATCCCGCAGCACCGCAGCGTCGGGCAGCGCGAAAGCATTGGGGATCGTCCCTGCCTTGACGGAGGTGTTCACATACATGTCTTTCTTGAGCTTTTGTCCCGGATTGTTGGTTTCAATCCGCGCCTGCAGCGTGCGCGTGCTAGCGTCCAGTGATGCTGCAATGTAGGAAATCTTTCCGTAAAAGGCCTGCGGATAGGTGTCGGTCTGAATCGTCACGGAGTCTCCGACGCGCACATAGGGCAAGTCTTTCTGATACACGTTGACCAGAACCCAAACGTTGCTGGTGTCGGAGATCATGAAGCATTGTGTAGCGCCGGGCTGAACGAGCTGTCCGGCAGAAACGTCCTGCTCGACGACTTCTCCGCTGATTGGTGCTCGGACGGGAACTTCAAACGACGGTGGACCATTCACCAGCGCGTCGACATCGGTGATGCCGATTACCTTCAGGGCGGCTTGCGCCGAGGCTAGATCCCCGCTGGCCTGGGTTTCCGCCGACTGTGCCTGCTCAACGTTCTGTTCTGCAATGGCGTGATGCTCGTAGAGATCTTGTGCGCGCGCATTCGCTTTCTTGGCGAGGGCATAGGCATCCCTGGCCTTGATGTAGTTGGTGCGAAGCTGCGAGTAGTCAGGGCTCGCCACATAGAGCATCGGCGTACCCTTGGCGACTTTCTGTCCGGGAACCACAACGATGCGACTCACCGGTCCGCTTACAGGCGTGATGACAGGGGTCGTACGAAAACTGTTGTAGGCTACCGCGCCCGTCAATCGCAGGGTTCGAGTCAGTGTCACGGGCTGCACGGTCAGAACCTGGACGTGCGCCATCTGGTCTTGCGGGATCGTGAAGAGCTGGGGGTCGTTGGGGCTCTTTGCTTCGACCGAATCCGCAGACTTCGAGCCCGAGCCCTGACAGCCAGCTAGCCCCAGCACAAGCACGGGCACCGTCACCAGCGGAAGATAAACTCGCCAAAGATTCTTACGCATGTTCATGGCAGGCTCCTCGTCCCCACCGCTTGTTTCAGTTGTTCCAAGGCCGTCATATACGAAGCCAGCGCCTGGCGGTAGGCCAGCTGCACCGCCCGGTTGCTACGTTCCGCATCGAGAAAGTCGAGCAGACTTGCCGCCCCGCGCTTGTAGGCGTACTCGCTGATGTCGCGAGAATCCTGCGCCTGCTTCAGATACCCGGAGGTATACAGTTGCACGACCTCGTCATTGCTGTGCAGGGTTTCGTATGCGTTCGCTACATCTGCGAGGACGGTGTCGCTCGCCGATTGCTGTTGTTCCTGCGCCTGCGTCAGCGCGTAGTTGGTACGGGCAATCTCACCTTGGTTCCGATTGAAAAATGGCAGCGCGAAGTTTGTAAAAAGGGAAGTGGAAGTCGAACCCGCTACGTGAGAAAGAGAATAGGTTGCGTTGATATCGACCTTAGCGTTGGCCTTCGCCAGCAGAATCTGGCTCCGCGCGGCGTCGATTCCCAGATCCGCGGCGCGAAAATCGGGGCGTTCCTTCATCGCCTTCAATTGCAAGTCTTCCACTCGTACTTTGAGAGGCTCATAGGCCAGATCGCCGACCACGTCATAGTCTTCCGGCACGGCATTGAAACCTAGAGATTGACGCAGCGCCACTAGGGCCTGTACCTTCGCCAGTCGTGCCGAGGAGACGTCCGTCTCGAACTGCAACAGTTGCAGCTTGATCTTCAGATAGTCGCCTTCTCCGATGGCTCCAGCCTTCAACTGCGCTTCGCCGATGTCGACGGTTTGCCGGAAGTCTTTGAGATTTCGCAGCGCGAAATCCAGCGTGGATTCCGCCAGCAGCACGCTGACAAACTCCTGGCCCACGCTGAATGCGAGAGTCCGCTCCTGATCGGCGATCTGGGCGCGTGTGACTGCGGTTTGATCCCGGGCTGCCTGCAGCCGTCGTTGCCGCTTACGGCCGCGCTCAAAAAGATATCCGATTCCAAGATCAAACTGCTGGATGGTATCGAGATTTTCTCCAGAGAAATCTTGTGGACTGAAAAATGGCAGGAACTGGCTGTCCGCCGACAAAGTTGGATTGGGACGCAGGTTGGCCGTAATTTCCATCGCCTGATTCTGCAGAATTTGAGTACGCGCCGCTTTCAGGGCATGGTTGTGCTCCAGCGCCAGATTGATGGCCTGGTCGAGCGTGATCCGCGTCGTGTTCTGTCCGGTTGCAGTCTCCGCAAACGCCAGGAAGAGCATTGCCGCAACAGTCGGAATGTGTCGCAAATGCATATGAGTTCAGCCGTCAGGTGCAATACCTGAGTTATTTCCTGCACTTCAAAGTTCGGAGTAATTCTTAATATGAAACGAAAACGACAGAAAAGCGTTCTTGATCGACTTCCTAAGGCAGTCGAACTAGAAGCTGGGAGGGGGGCGTGTAAACAGGCAGAGGCGATAAGCGGGACGAACCGGTGCGGTTGGAACGAACGCAAAAGATCGAACAGGGGCCAGCGTGAGGCCGGCGAATGCAAAAACCAGGGTCAAAGCGATGGCTTGCATAGCCACACACAGGAGGCATGGGGCGGCGGACGAAGAACTGCTTGGCCCGGATCCAGAGGCATCCGCTAAGCTTGGGCAGACATGCACGGCATGGGCAAACGCAACCAGCAGCAGCAGGCCCAAAACCAGCGCGCGCCAACTCCGCGCATCGAGTTGAATCCGAGTAGGCAAGGTTCTTCGTCTATGTTAGATGCAGGGAATCCTTAAGCCAAGAGAAGAATTTTGGGCATTACTCTTAAGTAACTACCCCGACGCGGGGAATCTCGCGCGCGTTACGCTCCTGGCCTGCGGCCAAAGGTATTGATTAGCGAACCTCCCGCTCCTGCATCTGCCGTGCGCGATCCGGCGGAGCCAGCACGACTGGAGTAATTCCGCGTTCCGTCGCCATCTTCTGGAATGCTGCCAGATCTGTGCCTTGCAGGGATGTCCAACCCGACAATTGTTCGTCCAGAAGCTTCTTCATCTGATCAAACTGTTTGTAGGAAGGCTCGGTGGGCGCGGAATCCGTATCGAGACTCACACCCATCGCAAGGCCAGCCAACCGAATGTCGATTCGCGCCGGGTAAGCCAGGGAGTCCTCGTTGGCAGTGATGCGTTTGTCGAGCAGTTCGTCGCGAACCGATAGGAGTTTCTTGTCGAGATCCGTAGCGGCTCTGCGAACAGGTTCATTTTCGGAAGCCGGAGGCAGCCTCTGCGCCAGTCCGTTCACCTGCAAGCGTACGTCGTCAATCTGGTTCACCGAATCGGCGATTCGGCTAAGTTGCTCTCGAATTGCGATTCGAAGGTCAAATTGCTTCTGCAAGTCTTCAGCAGAGACTTTCACCCGGGGATCGAGTCGCAGCTCGAGCGGAGCGGTCTCCGTCTTCCCGTTGGAAGTCAGCCGCACCTGGTACTTACCCGGCAGCGCCATTGGGCCGTGGGCTCCCGCCTGGTACTCGTACAAGTAGTAGCCGGGAACTCTGTGGGCCTCTTCATAGAGCATGTCCCAGACGAACCGGTTGAGGCCTGCCTTCACCTCGAGTTCTTTCTCCGGCTTTTTGCTGTCGGGGTCGAGAGGTTCATCGATCGCGCTGGTCTTGGTGCTGGAAAACCTGCGAACGACCTGACCGGTTCCGTCCAGAATTTCCAGCGTTGTTTCTCCCTTCGGCTCCGTCTTGAACAGGAAATCGATCACTGCGCCCGTGGGAGGATTCTTACCTGTGTATCCAGACCGCCTCTCGTCGTCCCCGCTGCCGTGGTAACGGGTGGCGACTGCAGGGGCAAATAGATGCATTTCCGACTGCAGGATGGCGTCGGTGTACTCGCGCAGCGGCTCGATATTGTCCAGAATCCAGAACGCTCGTCCGTGGGTGGCTACCACGAGATCGTCATCCTTAACGACCAAGTCATGAATTGGCGCGGTGGGGAGATTGAGCTTCAGCAGGCGCCAGTCGGCACCATCGTTGAAGGAGACGTAAACCCCGGTCTCCGTTCCAGCAAAGAGCAAGCCCGGCTTCTTAGGGTCTTCGCGCACGGCGCGTACGAATGTTCCGTCGGGAATGCCGCTGCCGAGTTTCGTCCATGTCTTGCCGTAGTCGTTTGTCTTGAAAATGTATGGATGGTAGTCGTCGTTCTGGTGGCGATCCACCGCGACATATGCGGTGCCTGCGTCGCGCGTGGACGCATCAATGAGGCTAATTCGACTCCACTCGGGCATCTCTTTTGGAGTCACGTTCGTCCAGTTCTTGCCACCGTCCCGCGTCAGTTGAATCAGTCCATCGTCCGTGCCAGCCCAGATTTCGTCTTTCGCGACCGGCGATTCGGCGACCGCAAAAATCGTGTCGTAGTACTCGGTGCCGGTATCGTCTTTGGTGACGGGGCCACCTGAAATCTGTTGCTTGCTCTTATCGTTACGCGTGAGGTCGGGGCTGATAGCTTCCCAATGCACACCGCCATCCGTCGTCTTAAACAGCCGTTCCCCGGCGTGATAGAGCACATTGGGGTCATGTGGAGAAATCAACGCCGGCGCAGTCCACTGAAACCGATGTTCTAAAACATAAGCTCCGCGCCCATCGGAGACCTCATGTCCCGCGGCAACGTTCTTGGTTTGGCCGGTATGTTTGTCGTAGCGCGTCAAGAGGCCCTGGTAATCGCCGGCATAGACAATGTCCGGATCTGGCGGATAAGGAGCGATATATCCCGCCTCGCCTCCACCCACGGCATACCAGTCGGCGCGGCCGATAGATCCGTCGTCGCTGCGGCTGGCTATGGCGACCGTTGTGTTGTCCTGCTGCGCCCCGTAGACGTAGTAAGGCGAGCGGTTGTCCGTGATCACATGGTAGAACTGTGCCGTCGGCTGGTTATCTTCGCGGCTCCACGACTTGCCGCCATCCAGCGTCACCGTTACGCCGCCGTCGTTCGAAGCAATCATGCGCCGGTTGTTCGCCGGATCGATCCACAGGCCGTGATTGTCGCCGTGCGGAATCTTCATCTTGTTCATGCTGCGTCCGCCATCGGTCGACTTGTAGGAGTCCACATTCATGAAGTAGACCGTATCCGGATCCTGCGGATCGGCAATTACGTGCATGTAGTACCAGGCCCGTTGCAGAATATTCCGGGTTGGATTGACTCGATCCCAGCTGTCGCCGCCATCGTCAGAGCGGTAAAGACCTCCCTCCGCCGCTTCGATTAGCGCATATACGCGTTCAGAGTCTGCCGCCACCGCTACGCCGATTTTTCCGTAGGGGCCTTTCGGAAGCCCGTGTTCTTCTAGCCTTTTCCAGGTCGCGCCCGCATCCCCCGAGCGATAGATTCCGCTACCAGGACCTCCGCTGCTGAGGCTCCATGGTGTGCGCCGTGCTTCCCAGAGCGCCGCGAAAAGAATGTTGGGATTGTGCGGATCAAACGCGATATCGATTCCACCGGTGTTTTCGTCTTTGTAGAGCACCTTCTCCCAGGTCTTTCCGCCGTCCATGGTGCGGAAGATACCGCGTTCCGTATTCGGTCCGTAAGGGTGTCCGAGTGCAGCCACGTAGGCGATGTCGGCATTTCTCGGATGCACGATCACGCGGCCAATCGCGCGCGTATCTTTCAGCCCCAGATTCTTCCAGGTTTTGCCGCCATCCAGCGTTTTGTACACTCCGTCGCCGTGGGAGATGTTGCCTCGAATGCAGGCCTCGCCGGTCCCCACATACACGACATTGGGATCGGATGGCGCGACCGCAACGCTGCCAATCGACGAGGTCCCCTCATCGTCGAATACCGATTGCCACGTCATTGCGCCATCGGTGGACTTCCACACTCCGCCGCCGGTTGCGCCGAAGTAGTAGACGTTGGGGTCGCCAGCGATGCCCGATGCGGTGAGCGAGCGTCCGCCGCGAAACGGTCCTATGTTCCGGTATTTCAGGCCCTTCAAGGCGTCATCCCACTTCTTGGGCTCAGCCGGCTTCGCTGCTTCGGTGGACGCGGGGGCGGGGACTTCCTTTTTCGGTTCCTTCTCGTGTTTCGCTTCCTTCTCGTGCCGCTGGCCGTAGGCCGGAAAACAAACGGAGAGTAGAAGCAACGACAACACCATCCGAGCACTCACTGTGCGACCGCGCACCACATTGCCAAGCTGCATGTAGCAATTCTCCGGGAGAAGTGTAAGACCGACTATCCTAATCGCCCCGCGCGGAGGATGGAAGGGCTTTGGAACCCTTATAATCATGGCCACAATTCTTTCTCGTTCGGGGAGGGCTGGGCAATGCGTTGGACACCGGGTGGCAATAGTGAAGATCTTGAGGATCGTCGCGACGAAACTGGCGGCGGTGGTGGCGGGGGCGGAGGCTTTGGAGGGATACACCTCGGCCTGGGCGGTACCATCATCGTTCTCATCCTAAGTTTGCTTTTCAAGCGCGACTTCTTCTCGCTGCTCGGCAACGGTGACAGCGTGATGCCGGGTGCGACACAGAGCCAGCCCGACCCACAGCGAGATGCTGCGGAAGAGCCGACGGTCAAGTTTGTTTCGTTCGTGTTAGACGACACCCAGAAGACGTGGGCAGGGATTTTACAGGCTCGTGGAGTGCCGTATCGGCACGCGAAATTGGTGCTGTACCGGGACCTGACGACATCGGGCTGCGGGGCTGCCCAGTCGGCGACAGGGCCCTTTTATTGTCCCGCAGATGAGAAGGTCTACATCGATCTTGGTTTCTACGATGAGCTGCAAAGGCGCTTTGGCGCGCCCGGCCAGTTCGCCCAGGCCTACGTGTTGGCTCACGAAATGGGCCATCACATCCAGAATCTGCTAGGGATTGAACGCAAGGTCCATTCGCTGCAGGACCAGAGCCCCAGCAATGTCAATCCACTGTCGGTCAAGATGGAGCTCCAGGCGGACTGCTTCGCCGGTATTTGGGCAAAGTCCACCGACCAGCGCGGGTTGCTGGAGGCCGGGGATGTGCAAAGCGCCCTGGGGGCCGCCGCAGCCGTCGGAGACGACCGCCTGCAGAAGATGTCCACAGGCAGGGTCAGCCCCGAATCGTTTACCCACGGGTCGTCCCAACAGCGTATGGAGTGGTTCCAGCGCGGCATGACTGACGGCACGATTGAGGCATGTAACACCTTCCAGTAGGTACCGGAAAAACACGAGAGCCGACGGCCGCCAAGTGCGCAAAGTTTTGCACTTGGCGGCCGTTTTGCCGCCATGGCCGATTGCCAGCATGATAAGTAGTTCCGTATCAATGAATTACAAACCCTCCTTGACCTAAAAATCGGCCCCTGCCGTGCTTCTAAAGGTCACCCGGTAAAGCATTGCCCAGAAGTTTAGTTGCCAGATTTTGCGGATGCTGCGAGAACGCAACACTTTTTAGGAGCCCAAAGATTCTTATGAGCCCAAAGATGAAGAAACAGGCTGTCCAAATCGCGATCGCAGCGCTGCTGGCATTCATTTCCGTCGAGGCTAGCGCTCAGGGCATTCATATCAGCGTGCGTAGCCATCTGGATCCCACCGCGGGTCGCTATCGCTATTCGGACGTGGTTGCCGACGGGAACTTCGCGTATATGGCTTCCTGGTTTACGAGCGGCGGCGTTCAGATTTTCGATATTTCGAATCCGGACGCGCCGAAGTTCGTGTCCAGTTACGCGCCTTCCGGGACTTCGAAAAATATGCAGGGCATCGCCGTGCAGAATGGCATCGGGTACTTCGCCAGCGATACCGGTGGGGGCGTGCACATCGTGAACCTTTCCGATCCCACGCACCCGGTACAAATCACGCGCATCACCTCCGCACAAGGCGGATACGACAGCGTCCACGACCTTACGTTGGATGGAAATGGACATTTGTTTATTCCGAACTACCGCTTCTCCTCCACGGTTCAGGTTTGGAACGTGATGAACCCGGCAGCGCCGTTTTTAGAGACAACGATGGTTGGCACCGATCCTTCTTCCGTCCACGACGTCACAATAAAAGGGAATCGGCTCATCATGGCGGGCTGGAGTGGCAGCGTGGATATTTGGGACATCACGAATATCGATCTGCAGACGCCGGTTCTGCTTGGGTCGTTCTTTTCGGGGATCAACACACAAAATATTTCCGTTACCGATGACGGGAACTACCTGGTCTGCCCGCGCGAACTTGTGGCCAACGGCGAAGTGAAGATTTTCAACATTTCCAATCCGGCCAGCGCGGTCCAGGTTGCCAGCCTGGAACAGCCAACGCTGGGCATTCAGGCCAGCAGTCCTTCCGAAACCAAGATTATGGGCAACCTGCTCTTCGTCTCCTGGTATCAGCAGGGTATGGTGGTTTTCGACATTACCGACCCAACGCACCCGGTCATGGTCGGCAACTACGATACCTGGCCCGGTGCGAGCTTTAGCGTGAATGGCGGCGGCGACGGCGACTGGGGTGTGTGGCCGTACCAAGGCCTCGACCGCGTGCTCGTCAGCGACCGCGCCACGGGGCTCTACATCATGGACGTGACCGGCGTCAGTTCGCAGCCAGCCGTGTTTAACCTGACTTACAGTCCCACGAAAGTTACCGGATCGAAAGCTTCGACGGGAACCGTCTATCTTGTAGGTGTATCGCCTTCTCCGAGCGGAATGAATGTTACGACATCGAGTAACAATCCTGCCGTTCCGGGATCGACGGTATTTATCCCCGCAGGCGCCACCAGCGCAACTTTCGCGGAAGGGACGAATCCAGTGGCTGCCAACACCACTGCGACGGTTACAGCGACCGACGGAACCTATAACGCGAGCGCGGCACTCACGGTGCTGATACCTCAACTCAGTTCATTTGTATTCGTACCTGCTTCGATCAGTAGCGCAGGCACGACGCAAGGCCGTCTCACGCTGATGGGACCTGCCGACGTGGACACACAAGTCACCTTAGCGGTCTCAAGCGGCGCCAATGCGGTTGGATCGATTCCAGCCTGGGTCACGATTCCTGCTGGATTTTCTTCGACGACCTTCGCCGTACAAGCCAACTCGATCGCCGCAACCACGACAGTGCGGGTTTCCGGCGCAGTGAACGGAGCTAGTAAGGCCGCCATCTTCTCGGTGAAAGCGGATACTTTGTTGTCGGTGACGTTCTCGCCCTCGTCGGTCACTGGCGGAACTTCCAGCACAGGAACGGTAACGTTTCCAGTTCCGGTGGGTCAGGATACGACGGTTACGTTAACCGTGGTCAGCGGGTCGAGTGCCATCGCTTCGATCCCGAGCACGGTTACGGTTGCAGCTGGCACTTCCAGCGCAACGTTTTCGGTTGGTACGAATGTTGTGGGAAACAAGACGGTGGCGCAAATCTCAGCCGCCGCAAACGGTGGGGCAAAAACAGCTAACCTTACGGTGAACTAGAGCGTTCTTGCAGTTGGTGGGAGCGAGAATCGAACTCGCACGAGTGCGAGGACTGCATTCGGCTGGACTGGCCAGCAGGTGCGCGGCTGCCGGCCGCTACATCTGGCCTGGAGTTCCGCCCCATTCTTTCGGATCGACATCGGCTATCGATTGCGTGAAGCACCAGTGGTGCCCTGCAAAGTCTTCGGCATTGTACTGGCGCTCGCCGTATGGGTAATCCGCTGGCTCGCGAAGGATACAGACACCGTTCCCGCGAGCATGCTCATAGTGAGCGTTGACATCTTCAACGCGGACCATGACAGCCGATTTTAAAGAGACGTTGCGATTAATCTCAATCAGGATAACGGCGCCATCGCCGACGTTCAGTTGAGCGCGATGATCTCCGATGCGCAGGCGCAGGGTGAAGCCGAACGCCTCACACAGGCGGCTAATTGCTTCCCCGATGTCCGGATACGCGAGTTCTGGAAGTACCGTGCTTCGGGGAATCGAGCGATTCGATATCATGACCCGATACTACGGCGAGTGCGTCAGCGCTGCCAACTCCCGATCAAAGCTGTGCCCGCAGTTGCCTCGTCAACTTCGCCATCGATTCGCTAGCCGTTTCTATGAATGGGTTGGGTCTGGTGCCGGGCGGGGGACCTGAACCCCCACGGGCCTAAAGTCCTTCGGATTTTAAGCAACATTTCGATACTTCGCCAACTACGAGGCTGCCTCACCCGTTGGCGCCGGACGCACGGAACGGAAACCCTGCGATGTTTCTTGAAACTCATCGAAACCGAATTGAGAAAGTTCCGCCTTCAATCTCGTGCTAATCCCGGTGCCGATCACTTCAAGGACGGTGTACGGTGGATTAGCTGAGTACGTGCCGTGGTGAAGATCGATTGTGTCTAGCTCGTTAACAAGAATGTCCTCGGATGAGTTTCCCTCTCCAAACTTGAAGGTTGTCACACCGTCCAAATGACTGTTGTTCGGATTGGTAGTCCAAATCCCTTGCGCGACGGCACGGTTGGCCGGAGTATCCACGATCCACACAGGCCCGGTTTGAGCGAGTTGGCTGAGGCGGTGGCCATAATCCCGATCAACCACCACAAAGACTCGATAAGGTTCGGCCATAGGCAAGAGATACATTTCCAGTTGATGACTGTCGAGACCGGCCATTTCGAGTTAGTGGTCAGCAGCTCTCTTTCGTCTGTGCCCACGTGAATCGAAACTCGGTCCGCAGTCTGTTCTGGTTACTGTGTATGGTGCCGGGAGGGGGACTTGAACCCCCACGGGCCTAAGGCCCTTCGGATTTTAAGTCCGATACGTCTGCCAGTTCCGTCATCCCGGCTTGGATTGCAAGATACTGCTGGCAAGTGAGTTACTGCAAGTTTAACCCACGCTGTGGTCGAAAATAGAATTTACCCGCATAGATGCTGTCCACCTGGCCGTATGTCCCTTCGTTCCTGTGGAAACGGCAGCTGCCGATCCTATACTTCACGAAGGCATTTCATGAGCGTGATGCATCGCGGCCTTGGCTACCGTGAGCGTCAGCGGCCAATTTGTAAGACCTGGAACAACAGTGATGGTCCAACGATCCTTTTTCTTCTGGTTGCTGATGATTGCGGTATCTTTCGCTTTGCCCTGTTTCGCGCAGAAAGACGACGAATCCCAGCAAGTACTGGCGTTAGAAAATGCGTGGAATCAATCGGAGACGAGGGCCGACGCACGCGGACTGGGACTCATGTTGGCGGACGGTTTTATCTACACCGACGTGGACGGTAGCGTGAAAAACCGCGCCAAGTGGCTGTCCGATGTGCAGAACGAGTCTCTCCGCTACGAGCAACTCGCCAACCGTGACCAGGTTGTCCATATGTACGGAGGCACTGCGATCGTGACCGGTGAATATCGAGAGAGAGTGGTGCTCAAGGGCAAGTCTGTCCTGAGGCGGGGACGCTTCACCGATACATGGATCAAGTTCAGCGGAGTTTGGAAGTGTGTCGCAAGCCAAGCCACGCTTATCACTGGATATGCCGGGTAATTGGGGCTGACGTACCTAGTTGCACAATCCCTGCCGCAGCGGCTCCCACCCCAAAATGGAACACTCTTCGTTTGCGTGTTTGGAAACGCGGAAATTCTTGAAGGATATGGGCCCTTCCAATGAAAAAGCTTTGTTTGTTCTGTTTGTTGTTGCCGCTGTGCACACTGTCGTCCGTTGCGCAGGCGGACGGCGACGAAGTCCGACACATTGTGGCTCTAGAGAATGCCTGGAACCAGGCGGAAATGAAGGGAGACAGCTCCGCGCTCGATCTACTACTGGGCGATGGATTCGTCTTCACGGATTCTGACGGCACCATCAAAGATAAGGTTCAGTGGTTGAATGCTGTGAAGCATGAGGTCAATCGCTACGAATTGTTGGGCAACGAGGATCAGAAGGTGCATGTCTATGGCGATGCAGCGGTCGTCACAGGAGAATACCGCGAGCGCACCCACGCCAAAGGCAAGATGTTAGTCCGGCGCGGACGCTACACCGATACCTGGGTCAAGCAAGGCGGGCAGTGGAGGTGCGTGGCAACGCAAGCCACAGTTGTCGCTAATAGCGAGAAACCCGAGACGCCCTAGAGAAACTCTGATTAAGTCTTCCGCTGATCGAAAGCAGGTCCCTCCACTTCGCAGAATAGCGGGAAACCGACGATTCTGCTCCGGTCGGGATGACAAATTAGTCGGAATGACAAATCAAACTCAATCGGAGCTTCCCTAACTAGATGTCTTCTAAGCGGACCAAGTCTTCGAACGATTCCCGCCGGCGAATCAACTTGGTGCGCTTGCCTTCAATCAGAATCTCTGCTGGACGACTGCGTGTATTGTAGTTCGAGCCCTGCGCGGTGCCGTAAGCGCCCGCATCCAGTACGGCCAGTAACTCTCCGCTCTGAACCCCTGGAATCATACGGTCGCGGGCAAGGAAGTCGCCAGATTCGCAGACGGGCCCAACCACATCAACAGTGCGCCGCTTCCGGGAGAGGTCCAGCACGACGGGGACAATTTCGTGGTGGGCCTGATACAAAGCAGGTCGCAACAGGTCGTTCATTCCCGCATCGACAACGACGAAATCTTTTCCGCGATTGCTCTTTGTATAGATCACCGACGTGAGCAGCACACCGGCGGGGCCGACCAGCACGCGTCCCGGCTCGAGCAGAAGGTACACATCCAGTTTGCGCAGCGGCTTGATCACGGCACGAGCATAGCTTTCTACATATTTTTTGAAATCCGGTGCTTTTCCCTGGTACGAGATGCCTAGGCCTCCGCCCGCATCGACGTACCGAATACGGAACCCGGCGGATTTGAGTTGCGTCACAAGCGCGGCCACGCGCTCCATGGCTTCACCAAACGGCCCCACAGATGAGATTTGCGATCCAATGTGAACGCTGACTCCGGTGGCCTGGACATATTTGTGCCCGCCTACACGCGCATACAATCTGGCAGCTTCTTCGAGTGGAACGCCGAACTTGTGTTGTCGCAACCCAGTGCTGATGTAAGGATGGGTCTTGGCATCCACATCCGGATTGACGCGCACCGCCATGCGCGCTTTGACTCGCAAACGCGAAGCGGATTCCAGCAAGACTTCCAACTCCGCTTCACTCTCAACGTTAAACAGCAGAATGCCCGCTCGCAAAGCAAGCGCAATCTCTTCGCGCGTTTTGCCGACCCCGGAAAAAACAACTCGCGCGGCTGCCCGCCGATCGGCGCGAAGCACACGTTCCAACTCGCCTCCGGAGACTACGTCGAACCCGCACCCGAGACGAGCGAGAAATCGCAGCAAACTCAGATTTGAGTTGGCTTTGACCGCGTAACAGAGTGTGTGAGGGAATTCGCCGAAAGCAGCATCCAGGGTCTGCGTGCGTTCACGAAGCGTTTGCGCGGAATACAGGTATAGTGGCGTGCCGTAAGTCTTCGCCAATTCGCGAAGATCTTTGCCTTCGCAGTAGAGCACCACTGTTTCGCTGGCAGCGTTCTTGCCGGCGACGTTCTTGTAAGACAGGCCGGGTGGTCGAATGGCATTCTCGGTGACGGAGCGGCTCATTTCTTCTTGCCGGCCCCGTCTTTCGTTGCATGTGTTTTGTGCGGAAGGTCTTTCACCCGGATTGCCACCACGGTCTGGTCGTCGAATGCCTCCACACCTGATGCATGGTCCGCTACTGCTTTGAAGATCGTGTTTACGACGCAGTCCGCAGACTTCTTCGCGCAGCTCGCTACAATTTCCTCCACCCGATGCCGTCCAAATAGGACGCCTTTTTTGTTCGTCGCGTCCAAAATGCCGTCGCTGAAAAACACGAACAGGTCGTCTGGCTTGGTTTGGAACGTGAATTCGTCGTACTCTGCTTCCTCAAAAAGGCCGAGTGGCAGACCTGTGGCCTCAATAATATGAACCTTGCCATTGCGGCAAAACACGGGGCGGGGAAGTCCCGAGTTGGCGACTAACAGAGTCCGCCGCGCGTCGTCCCAAACCGCACAGATGATCGAAACGAATTGCGCTTCAATCCGCCGCTCGCCCAGCGAGAGGTTGACGGCGGCCAGCATTTCCGCAGCTCCAGGCTCCATGGGCGCGTGAGAGCGAAGAATACCGCTGACGAGCGCGGCGTAGATGGCGGCGGGAGCGCCCTTTCCGCTGACGTCCCCAACCACAAACCCGGTACGGCCCAGCGAATAATTCAGGTAGTCGTAGAAGTCTCCACCGATCTGCCTCGCGGAAAGCGAGCGGGCGGAAGTCTCCAGGCCCTCCAACTGCGGCGCGGTCTGGGGCAACAAGCGAAACTGCAATTCGCGAGCGAGCGCCAGATCCCGCTCCAAACGCTTTTCCTGGCGCGCAATCTGCTCATACAGGCGTGCGTTCTCGATGGCAATGGCAATCTGGGCGGCCAGCGTGATGATGGTTCGCTTGTGTTCCTCAGTGAAAAAATTGCGCTTGACGTGCTCCAAATCGAGTACGCCGATCACGCGTTCTTTGTGAACCAAGGGCACGACCAGCTCGGCGCGGGTCTCTGGATTCAGCGCAATGTAGCGATCATCCTTGGTGACGTCCGGAACCAGCACGGCCTCATTTTTCTGCACGGCATAGCCCACGAGGCCCCGGCCCACCGGAATATCATGCTTGAGCTGCACATTTTCCTGAAAGCGCAAAGAGAAGCGGTGCTGCAGCTTCTCGCCGGTGGAATCGAGAAGCATGATGCTGAACATCTGATAATCCAGCACCTTCTTGAGAGACTCGCCCACGCGCTTCAAGACTTCATCCAGATTCAGAACCGAGGTCAGCTCGCGCGCAATCTCATTCAGCAGAAGAAGAGTTTTAGTCTGGCGGCTGGCGCGGGTGTACAGTCGAGCATTCTCAATCCCGACGGCAACCCGGGACGCAATCAGCGTCAATAGATGTTTATGCTCTTCGGTAAAGTGGTCCGGCTGCACGGACTCAATATCGATTAATCCGATGACCTTGTTCTTCACGATCAGCGGAATGGCTAACTCGGAGCGAACGTTGGGCAGCGCATCGATGTAGCGGACTTCCTTGCGGACATCGTTCACCAAAACCGCTTCGCGCGTCTCGACCGCGAGCCCCGTAACGCCTTCGCCCACGCGAATCCGTGCTCGCTCTGCGACCTCCGGCAGGTGCCCAATGGAAAACTTGATGTAGAGTTCCTGCGTTTTATCGTTAAGCAGCATGATCGCGAAGATCTCAAAATCGATGATCTTACGGATCACTTCCGCGACACGTCGCAGGGTCGTATCCAGGTCTAGCGATGTGTTCACCACATCCGCGACCTCCAGCAGCAAGCGGTCGACCGGGGCAGTGGTTCCAGATTGAGTTGTCGTCGAGTTCACTGATTTCATGATAGCAGCCGACGAAAGAGGAAATTGCAGTGCGCGGCTCGGTGGTAAACGCCGTCTCGCAAACTATTGACGGGGCAAAGTGCAAATGTCGGCCAGGTTGCGGTAGCGTTCGGCGTGGTCCAAGCCGTAGCCGACTACAAATTCGTCGGGAATCTTGAACCCAACATAGTCCGCCTCGATCGGCATAAGGCGGCGTGATGATTTGTCCAGCAACGCCGCGATACGAAAGGCCTTGGGCTGGTGAGCTAAGAAAACCTTGCGCAGGTATGTCATGGTCAAGCCAGTATCGAGAATGTCTTCGACGACAATTACGTTTTTGTCGGACATGGATTGATCGACGTCTTTGGTCAAGCGAACTTCGCCAGTGGAATCCCAGCCGCCCTGTAGCTCCTGCGCCGGACTGGGGCGGTTGCCATAGCTGGAAACTCCGATAAAGTCGAAGGTGGCATCCAACTGAATCTGACGAGCGAGGTCGCTCAGGAAGATCGCAGCGCCTTTGAGTACGCCAACGAGGATCACGGGTTGGCCGGCAAAGTCGTGGGTAATCTGAGCACCCATTTCGGCGACGCGTAGTGCGATTTGCTGACGGGAAAAAAGAACCTTGGGTTCTGGCATAGCCGCTTATTGTAACGCCAATAGCTCGGTGGATGAAGGCGTGTTGCGAGCATCGCGTTTAATCGCCGTGGAGTGAGATTGCCGGAATCCCTCTCGTCTAACTACAATGGGCCTGCAACTATTCAGGAGAAACCATGCCCCTTCCCGAGTTCCAACAGCTCTGTGCCGAAGCAAAGAAAGAGATTCAAGAAATTGGACCTGCCGACCTGCGGCAGATGCAGCAATCCGGTGAAGACTTTGTGTTGATCGATGTGCGTGAGTCGGAAGAAGCGGCCCGCGGCACCATTCCTAACGCTGTCGCAATTCCTAGAGGCATTCTGGAGATCAAGATTGACCAGGTGACCGCCGACAAAGACAAGAAGATTGTTCTTTATTGCGCAGGCGGCAACCGCTCGGCGCTGGCAGGGTGGATGCTGAAGAAGATGGGCTTCAGGAATGTCATCTCTCTGGCTGGCGGCTACGGCGGCTGGATGCAGTCACAATAGCCCATCGCACACGAAACAAGCAATGCTCAACCCCCCAAGCTAAAGGCAGGAGTGGCGCCGTTCATGAATCTTAAAGGCATTCACCTTACGTGGCTGGGCCACGCAAGTTTCCGAATCGAAACGCCAGGGGGTAAGACGATTTACGTCGATCCCTGGGTGATGGGGAACCCGATGTGTCCGGAGAAAGACAAGGATGTGAAAAAGGTCGATGCGATGTTTTGCACGCACGGCCACGGCGACCATATCGGAGATGCCGTTGAGATAGGGAAAAAGCATAACCCGATCGCGGTAGGCATTCCGGAGCTTTGCGCGTGGCTCAAGAAGAAAGGTGTCGAGCAGATTGCGCAAATGAACAAGGGTGGCACGCAGACGGTTGCAGGTGTGAAGATCACCATGGTGCACGCCGACCATTCCTGCGGCATCTTCGACGGCGATCAGGTTATCTATGGTGGCGAGGCCGTTGGCTACGTCATAGAATTCGAGAACGGCGTCAAGATTTACCACGCCGGCGACACGAACGTCTTTGGCGACATGCAGATCATTCGCGATCTCTACGCGCCCGAGATTGTCATGCTCCCAATCGGCGACCTTTACACCATGTCTCCGCGAGAGGCCGCTTATGCCTGCAAATTGCTCAAGCCGAAATACGTGATTCCTATGCATTTTGGCACCTTCCCGCCGCTCACCGGGCGTCCGGGTGAACTGCAGAAGCTGGCGCCAGATGTTCAAGTTGTGGAGATGACGCCAGGCGTCACGATTTCCTGATCTACTGTTTTAGGACGAGGGATCATGCCAGAAGACAAACCAACATCGACCAGTTTGAAGCCTTCCATGAGAGGTGATTGGCGCAGCAGTCGAGGTATCACGACGGACATCGTCGATGCATACATTTACTCATTGCTCCCAGCTCGCGATGAAGTGCTCGCTGAGATGGAAGCGGAAGCCTCGGCTCACGATATTCCGATTGTCGGACCGGCCGTGGCGCGCCTGTTCCATCAGCTTGCGGTCATGATTGGTGCGAAGACAGTCTTTGAGATGGGTTCGGCGATCGGCTATTCGACGATCTGGTGGGCGAGGGCTGTTGGCGAATCTGGACGCGTCATCTATACCGATGGGGACCGCAAGAATGCGGAGAAGGCGAGGGGGTACTTTGACCGCGCTGGAGTTGCAGCACGCATCACCCTACAAACAGGGGACGCCCTAGAACTGCTTTCGGAACAGAAGGGCCAGTTCGATATCATCTTCAACGATGTCGACAAACACGATTACCCGCGCGTTCTGAAGATGGTCGGACCAAAATTGCGCAAAGGCGGGCTGTTCATTACTGACAACACTTTGTGGAGTGGAAAGGCTGCAACGTCCACTGGCGCGGAAGACAAAGCAACGCTTGGGATCCAAGAATTTAATCGTGCATCTTACAGCTCGCCAGATTTCTACACCGTCTTGCTGCCGTTAAGGGATGGAGTCACCGTGATGGTGAAACTGTAGGCTAAATTGACTTCACCGGCACCATGAGCAGGTCTTCCACGAGCCCCACTTCCTTCTGCACGAACGGCTCGCCATATTCCACGCCGGCGAGCATTCCATAAAACCGCGCCATCGCTTCTACTCGCGTGCGAATCTCTGCGCAGGCAGGGAAGTCACCGCTGCCCGCAGTTTGGTCCTCATACTGCGACTTGTAAGCAAACAAGGATTGCGTGCGCGTTTCGAACTGGTCGGTAATGTCCACCACAAAGCTTGGGCGCACGTCGTGATAGAGCGATGCATAAACAATCTTGAACGGTCGATGTGGCTCCCCTTCAATTCCCAATTTGCGCAGGCCCGAAAGAAAGCACGCTTCATATCCCAACGTAGATGCCGTGGCGTGATCGGGATGACGCGCCAACCAGTAGGGAAGGATCACTACCCGAGGCCGCGTTTCGCGAATCACGCGTGCCACTTTCAGCTTGTTTTCCCAAGTATACTCCACGCGGCCGTCCGGGATGTCGAGAGCATGTCTCCAGGCCGCCTGCAAAATCCGGGCGGCATCTCCGGCCTCCCGTGCACGGTCTTCCGCGGTGCCGCGCGTGCCCATCTCGCCTTGGGTCAAATCAAGAATGCCGGTGCGATACCCCCGCTGCGCCATTTTGAGCAGTGTGCCTCCGCAAGTCTGCTCCACATCGTCGCGATGCGCGGCAATGGCAAGAACGTCGAGAGGTAGGATTTTGTTTTCAGCCATTTTCTAAACCGCCCGTGCCAGAGCCATCCCCGCCAGCACAGCCGCTAGCGACAGCAGGTTATTCGAAAGGATATTCACTCCTGCAAGCGCCCATTGTCCGCGCTCGGCCAATGCTACGCTCTCAAACGCATAGCTGGAAAAAGTAGTAAAACCTCCGCAGAACCCGACCACGACAAACAGTCTCCAACGCGAATCTACTGCCAGTCGACTCACGGCCCAAGCCATAAAGAAACCCAAAATCAAGCTGCCTGCCACGTTGATTGCCAATGTTCCGTAAGGAAACCCAGGGCCATACATCCTCAGCGCCAGCCGGTTGGTCCAGTAGCGAGAATTGGCTCCGAGGATGGCGCCGAGCGAGATGGAAAGAAGCTCAGACAATCGCTATTTCTTCCTCTCCACCAGATATCGAGCCAGTGCCTTCAATGTCTCCCCACGCTCGGCAAACGGCTCGAGCGCCGTAAGTGCCTGCGCTACCAGCACGTCCGCTCGTCGCAACGACTCCTCAATCCCATACAACGCCGGATACGTGACCTTCTCCGCAGCGGTATCTTTTCCAGCAGTCTTGCCAAGCTGTTCCGACGACTGTGTTACGTCCAGCACATCGTCAACAATTTGGAAAGCCAATCCAACGGATTGCCCAAAAATCCGCAAGCGGGTAATCACATCTCCATCACCGCCCGCGTACAGGCCGCCGCTGACAGTGCTGGCAGTGATCAAAGCGGCGGTTTTTGCGCGATGAATATAGTCGAGAGTCTCTGCATTCGGACGAGTCCGCTCAGCTTCAAGGTCGACAACCTGTCCGCCGATCATCCCGTCCACGGTACCCGTGCCGCGAGCGATTTCGGCGATGATGCGCACGCGCGCTTCAGCAGGGCATCTCAGTCCCGCAAGGACCTCATAAGCCTGGGTCTGCAGGGCATCCCCAGCCAATATCGCAGTCGCCTCCCCGAAGGCTTTGTGGCAGGTAGGACGCCCCCGTCGCAAATCGTCGTTATCCAGAGCAGGCAGATCATCGTGGATCAACGAATAGGTGTGGAGCATCTCCAACGCCGCTCCCAGGTCTTCAATGCCTGCAGGAAGGGAGCCCGCCACCATGCGTCCCGCCTCTATACAAAGAATAGGACGCAGCCGCTTGCCACCCGCAAACACACTGTGGCGCATGGCCTCATGAATCGACGTTGGTCGCGTCGTTGCTGCTGGAATCAGCCGCTCCAGTGCCGCATCCGTAAAGGCACTGCCTTGCGTCAGGGTTTCCGTTAGTGAGCCTTGCTCCACCGCTGTCTCCTGCACCGTGAATCGCTGCACCATGAATCGCTGAGTATAACAAGGGGGAGCCGCACAAGGCATTTTCCAGCGTTAAGTTGATCGGTGGGCTACAATCCCGAGACTCAAAGAATCGGGTTAGGCCAGTTGTTTTCCATGGGCGAGTTCACCTTCCGACTTAAAGGTTCTATTAACAATAAGTTGCCGGTTCATCTATAGTTCCGACGCGGATTGCTTGACTCTGCGCCGGATTCACAGGAAGATGCCGCAGTCAGCAGTGGGTAGGCTATGGCGCAACTAGAAAAATCGGGTACAAAGACACTGGAGAGTCTGTCGACTAGGGTCGCCAACAGTGCGCGCCGTCATGTCGCATTGCGTCTGTTGCCCTTTGCTTTTCTCCTGTACGTCGTCAACTACATCGATCGCGTCAACGTTTCCTTTGCCAACCTCCACATGAGCGCGGATCTGGGCTTCAGCGACCGTGCTTACGGGTTGGGAGTCGGCATTTTTTATGTGGGGTATGTCCTGTTCGAGATACCGGGAGCGATCGTCGTCGAGCGCTGGAGCACCCGGAAATGGATCGCCCGCATCATGATTTCCTGGGGCCTGGTTTCGATCCTGACAGGTTTCATCCACAGCGCCGCGCAGTTTTACGTGGCCCGCTTCTTTCTGGGAGTGGCTGAGGCTAGTTTCTTCCCGGGGATGATTGTGTACCTCACACATTGGTTCCGTGTCTGCGACCGCAGTCGTGCGATCGCATGTTTTTACGTGGGCATACCCGCCGCGTCTCTCATTAGCTCTCCAATCGCGGGTTGGCTACTGAACGTGCACTGGTGGCAGTTGGCAGGGTGGAGGTGGCTCTTCATTCTCGAAGGAATTCCTGCCATTGTCCTTGGAGTCATCACCGTGTTTTATTTGACCGATTGGCCGTCTCAGGCGCGGTGGCTTCCTGAAGATGAGCGGAATTGGCTCATGGGCGAACTGGAGGCGGAACTCAAAGCCAAGAAAACGGCGAAAGACCATTCAATTCTGCAAGGGTTCGGTGATCCTCGCGTATTGAAATTGACGGCTACTTGGTTTCTTGCCATGTGCGGCTCTCTTTCCAGCATTTACTGGATACCCACGTTCGTAAAACGCATTGCCGGCGGTTCCGATCGGATAGTGACTTCGTTACTGCTCATCCCGGCCCTCGTCGGCATCGCAGGGATGCTCGTCAACGGCTGGCACTCGGATAAGACTGCCGAGCGGCGATGGCACAGCGCGGTACCACTTTTAACGGCTGGCACGCTCTTCGGGATCTCCATTCTGCTTCGCGCGCAGGCTCCTGTCGCAATTGCTTTTTTGTTGGTGGGTATGGGAGCTTTCTACGCCTACCAGCCCGTTGCCTGGTCGATCCCCACTTTGATTCTTAGCGAAACCACAGCGGCGGCGACATTTGCATTTATCAACTCGATAGGACAGCTTGGGGGATTGGTAGGACCTTACCTGATTGGTGTTCTCAATGTTCGAACACACTCGCTGACAGCGGGCCTGGTTTTTATTGCTTTGGCCTATACTTCGGCGGGCCTCCTCATTCTGAGTCTTAAGCTGCGCGTTCCTCGGATTGAGGAAATGGCATGAACGAGCACGTTTCCAAAATAGAAAATAGTGTTGCGCCGGATTTTGAGCCTGGTGTCGATGAGAAACTCCCGAGGTCTCTTGTAATCGTTCTCGGCCTGTTGGGATTCTCAGTCTTCATTAATTACATCGATCGCGGCAATCTCTCCATCGCCGCGCCAATGCTCAAGGATGAACTCCACATTACGGGCGCGCAGCTGGGGACTTTGCTGGGGGCGTTCTTCTGGACTTACGGCATCTCGCAAATTCTCTCGGGCTGGCTGGTGGATCGCTTCAATGTGAGCTGGGTCATGGCCGCTGGATTCTTCCTGTGGTCGGCGGCAACAAGTGCCACGGGTCTGGCGCACGGATTCCTGGCCATACTGATCCTGCGGCTGATTCTCGGCGTTGGCGAGTCGGTGGCCTATCCGGCATATTCGAAAATTATGTCCCGCTACTATCCCGCCGTGCATCGCGGCTTTGCGAACTCGGTTATCGCCTCCGGCCTGGCCTGTGGACCGGCATTCGGAATGCTGCTGGGAGGCACGCTGATGTCCCGCTTCGGTTGGCGGTCGTTCTTCGTGGTGCTTGGACTTGTCAGCCTGTTCTGGCTTATACCTTGGCTGAAATGGATGCCGCGTGGCCTTGGCCTTCCTGAAGCGCAGCACCTCGGACCTGCGCCCAGCATTTTTGAAATCCTGCTCCAGCGTTCAGCATGGGGATCTTTCGCAGGACTTTTTTGCCTCAACTACCTGCTCTATTTCGTGATTGCCTGGTTGCCGTTTTATCTCGTGCGGGAAAGACACTTCTCGATGGATTCCATGGCGAAAATCGGTGGGGCCATGTTCCTGACGCAGGCGGTCTGCGCGAATCTTAGCGGGCGCTATGGCGACCGTTGGATCGCTTCCGGTGCGAGTCTGACGCTGGTTCGCAAAACCTTCCTTGTCGTGGGAGGATTCTGTGCTGGCTTGTTCCTTTTGGCTAGCGTTGTAGCCACTCCGGCAATCTCCATCCTACTTCTGATGATGACCGGAGCATGCATAGGAATGAGTTCTTGTACCGTGTGGCCGACGACGCAAAACTTAGCCGGGCCGGAAGCATCGGGCCGCTGGACGGGCTTGCAATGCGCGGTCGGAAATTTCGCGGGAGCTGTGACGGCCTATGTGACGGGCGTAATTCTTGATCGGACCGGGCATTTCTTCTGGGCATTCGTCGTCGTGACGGGATTTACTTCGCTCGGCTCGCTGTGCTGGCTGTTTTTTGTGGGCCGCATCGAAGAAACGGCGTGGCAGGGCCGATCCCTGCAGGACATGCTGCGGAAGGTGTCTGCCAAGCCTGCGCCGGAGCCCGTGTAAGCCAAGGCATTTTGTAAATACGATGCAAACCGACCAGGAGACGACGAACGTGGCAATAGGAACTTCGACAAACTACGCGCTGGGATACACCAACTCCGAGCACGACCGCCTGATCCGACAAGCCGCACGCATTGCGCCAACGACCGAGCGCCTGTTCCGCGAAGCGGGCATTGGTCCGGGGCAACGGGTCCTGGATATTGGGTCCGGGATGGGCGATGTGGCTATGCTGGCTGCGAGGTTGGTGGGGCCCACAGGTGAAGTGTTGGGGATCGAACGCGATGCCAACTCGATCACCCGGGCTCGCGAACGCGTGTCCTCTGCGGGCCTGCCCAATGTGAGTTTCACGCAGAGCGATGTCAACCAGATTGTGAGCGACAAACCGTTCGATGCCGCCATCGGCCGCTTCATTCTGATGTTTCTTCCCGATCCAACTGCGGTTCTGCGCTCTGTGGTCAAGCTGGTGCGCCCGGGCGGAGTCATCGCTTTCCAGGAGCCGACGTGGATTCCGTTTCTCGCTTCGAGTGCGCGCTTGCCCTTATGGTCGAAAGTTCTGGGTGCAATCCATGAGACCTTTTTACACTCGGGCGTCAACCCAGAAATGGGACCCGATCTCTACCGCATCTTTCAGGAGATCGGACTACCGGCGCCAGCCATGCGCATAGAAACCATCATGGGAAGCGACGCCGAGTTCACGGGGCTCATCACGGATCTCATCGACAGTGTGCAGCCACTCGCCAGGCTGCATAACGTGTCCTTGGAATCTCTAGGTGACTTCAACACACTAGCCGAGAGGGTCCAAGCAGAAGTTGTCGCATCGAACACGGCAGTCTGTTTCGTGCCGATCATAGGTACTTGGGCGCGGAAGCCATGAAGAAACCGTCGCTTGGCGGACTTCTGTGTGGATTGGTGCCCTTTGTTGCCGTGTGCTTTTCCGTTTCTCTATGGGACCGCATTGATCCCATAGTCTTTGGCCTACCTTTCAATTTTTTCTGGCTGATTGCTTGGCTTGTGCTAACCCCGCTCTGCATGTGGGGTGCCTATCGGTTCGAGACCGCGGATAAGACTGAGTCGTCATCCGGCGACAACGATCATGGCGGTGCCGCGTGAGTCCAAGCGGCATCGCTCTTACCATCATTTTCGGAGTGGTTGCTGTCGGCTCCTTCATTGGCTTCTACGCCGGATCTCGTTACAAAATGGATTTGGAACAGTGGACCGTGGCCGGGCGCGGTTTTGGCGTGGTGTTCGTCTGGCTGTTGATGGCAGGCGAGATCTATACGACGTTTACCTTTCTGGGCGTGAGCGGCTGGGCTTACTCGAAGGGCGGCCCCGCCTTATACATCATTGGTTACCAGCCGCTGGTCTTTGTCGTTTCATTTTTTATTATGCCCCCGATTTGGGAAGTCGGACGCAGGTTCCGGCTGCAAACGCTGGCTGATTTCTACCTGATCCGTTACGGGAACAAGTACCTGTCGGCGTTTGTGGCGCTGATTGGAGTCGCCTTCCTGATTCCGTACCTGCAACTGCAATTGACAGGACTTGGGATCATTGTCGAAGTTGCTAGTTTTGAGGGGGTTGGTCGAACCCCGGCCATGTTGCTGGCTTTCGCCTTGGTGGCGGCATTTGTCTTTTTCAGCGGTGTGCGCGGGGTGGCGTGGGTCAGTGTTCTCAAGGATTTCATGCTCCTTTTCGCCGCAATATTCGTGGGGGTAGCGCTCCCCTACATGTATTTTGGCGGCATCGGCAAAATGTTTGCGGCCGTCATTCATACCAAACCGGGACATCTCCTTATGCCCGGCGCTACGACAAACCTGGGACATTCCTGGTACGTGACCACTGTCTTAATGACGGGACTTGGATTCTTCATGTGGCCGCAGAATTTCGGCGCCAGTTTTACGGCCAAGAGCGCTGACACGCTACGCCGGAACGCGGTTGTGATGCCCCTTTACAGTCTCACCATGCCATTGATGCTGTTTGTTGGACTGACTGCGCTACTGGTGCTGCCGGGGTTGAGCAGTGGAGATCTCTCCTTGTTGACCCTGGTGAGAAAGACTTTTCCGCCGTGGTTCCTGGGTGTGATAGGTGGTGCTGGCGCGCTGACCGCCATGGTGCCAGCGGCCATTCAGATTCTTACCGCCGCCACTTTGTTTGCGAAGAACCTTTACCGCCCCATCTTCGCGCCAGGTATGTCGGATCGCGACGTCGGTGTGTTGGCGAAAATCATGGTGCCAGTGATTACCGCCGCCGCACTGTTCTTCGCCATTCATAGTTCCACCACACTGGTAGCGTTGCTTTTGTTGGGATACGCCGGCGTAGCCCAGTTCCTTCCCGGCGTTGTGTTAGGACTATTTTCAAAACGAGTGACGATGCCCGCAGTCTTCGCCGGTTTGGCGACTGGGATTGCCATTGTCGCAATCTTGATGCTGAGCAAGTACGATCCGTTCTATGGAATGAATGTAGGCTTCCTCGCGTTGTGCGTCAATTTTGCGGTTACCGCTGTGATGAGTTACCTTACGCCCTACGAGCCGAGCCCGTTTGTTGAGCAGATTCCGCTAAGCACAGGAGACGCAATAGTTTGAGTACGCATCTGGGTAAGGAATTTCTTTATCTCACGCAAGCTGACGTCGAGGCGGTTGGCCTGACGATGCTCGAAATTGTTGCAGGGCTGGAATCTGCCTTTCGCGAAAAGGGTGAGGGCAGGGTAGAGATGCCGTCGAAGACCGGCGTTCATACTCAACCTGATGCTTTCATCCATGCGATGCCCGCGTCGATCCCGGCGCAGAAGGCTGTCGGGATGAAGTGGGTGGCAGGCTATCCAGCGAATAGCAAGCGCGGATTACCCTACGTTACGGGCCTGCTCATCTTGAATGATTGTGAAACAGGGTTGCCGCTCGCGGTGATGGATTGCACCTGGATCACTGCTAAACGAACAGGGGCGGCCACAGTTGTTTCGGCGAAATACCTGGCACGGCCGGAATCGCAGGTCGTCGGCATCCTCGCCTGCGGTGTACAGGGAAGCAGCAATCTGGAAGCGCTAAAAGCCGTGTTCCCCATCCAGAAGGCTCTAGCCTATGACACGAATCCAGGCCGCAGCGCCGCCTTCGCAAAAGACATGAGTCAGCGGTTGAAGATCGCAGTTGTCGCTGTTTCCGACCCAAGGCAGGCTGTAGAGGGCTGCGACATTGTGGTGACTTGTGGCCCGATTCTCCGCAAGCCCCATGCGACAATCCAACCCGGATGGCTCGGAGAGGGCGCCTTTGCCTCGCTGGTCGACTTCGATTCTTACTGGCATCCGGACGCTCTACGGGAAGCGGACAAATTCTGTACCGACGATCTGGCGCAACTGGAGCACCATCGCCACATCGGATATTTCCAGGATATCCCTCCCGTCCATGCGGACCTCGGCGAACTACTTACAGGCAAAAAGCCGGGACGTCAGTCGGCGAAAGAGCGCAACTTTGCCTGCAATCTTGGACTGGCCTTGGATGACATCGCCGTCGCGCCGCTCATCTATGCCCGCGCGTTGGAACGGGGCCTTGGGAGATGGCTGCCGTTGTAACCTTGGGAGACTCATGGCCTACGAAATGGCGCCCGCCACAACGAGCTTGGAAGCTCGAACCATTCGCAAACTGCAATGGCGAATTCTCCCATTCATATTCTTGCTGTACGTGATCGCCTACATCGACCGGATCAACGTGAGCTTCGCCGCGCTGACCATGAACAATGATTTGGGGATCAGCGCCCAGCAGTACGGTTTTGTAGTAGGAATCTTCTTTGTAGGGTATTTTCTGTTTGAGATCCCGAGCAATCTGCTCCTTCATAGGATCGGCGCTCGCATTTGGATCGCGCGCATCCTGATCACATGGGGAATTGTGGCCACGCTCACCGGCTTCGTACACAACGTGCGCGAACTTTATTTGGCGCGTTTTCTATTGGGTCTGGCAGAAGCGGGCTACTACCCGGGCGTCGTCCTCTATCTCACCTATTGGTTTCGGCAGCGCGAGCAGGCAAAGGCAATCGCCGTGGTCCTGATCGGAATTCCTGTCACCACCATCGTCGGAGGGCCTATCTCCGGATTCGTCCTCGACCATGTGCATTGGCTCGCGATGGGCAGTTGGAGGTGGCTGCTGATTTTGGAAGGCATTCCCGCGGTACTCTGCGGAGTGCTCGCCTACATGATCCTGCCGACCCGCCCAGAGGAGGCCACGTTTCTCGCGCCTGGCGAGCAAGCGTGGATTATTTCGGAGCTAGCCCGAGAACACGAGAAGAAATTTCTGGAACACAAGATTTCGCTGGCCCAGACTTTTACTCATTTGCGCGTGTGGCATTTAGCTGCCATCCAGATCACAACGCTTACGGGCTTGTATTCCCTGAGCTTCTGGATGCCGCAGGTGGTCAAATCGTGGTCGGCTCACTACTCCAATACCACTGTGGGATGGCTCGTGGTGGTTCCGCAGTTGGTCGGACTGGTGAGCATGATCCTGGTGTCGCGCAGCTCCGATCGAACTCTGGAGCGGCGCTATCATGCGGCGATTGCCGTCTCGGCAGGCGGCATTGGTTGGCTGGGTCTGAGCGCAGCGACCACGCCGCTAGTGTCCATGCTGATGTTGTCGCTGATCGCTGCTGGTATTTACAGCTACTTCGGTCCCTTCTGGCCGCTTCCCAGCGAATTCCTGCACGGGTATGCCGCAGCGTCCGGCATTGCTCTGATCAACTCCGTGGGCGGTTTGGGCGGATTTGCAGGCCCCTCCGCCATCGGCTTGATCAAAGACCGCACGGGCAGCATGACGTTGGGACTGGCCTTTGTTGGCATCTCAATGCTTCTGTCTGCCGTCCTTCTCGTGTTGCTTCCGAAGCGTGCGAGCTCGTCCTAACTCCTCAAAATTCCGGTCGGTCGGTCTGCCGAAAGTGACATTTGGGAACCTAAATTCCACTCTCAGTGCCAACAAGTGAAAGAGTTTGCAAACTCGGCACAGGATGCCCCAAATACTAAGTCCAGTGCGGCTTTTGGCGTTGACACCCACATCGAAGTTACCCTAATCTTCCTCTACCCCCTTGCCGTTCCTGGGTGGTCGCGGAATCCTAGCGATCAACCGGGGCAGCCACAACCATTGCGACAATTCATTCACCTACTCAGGAGGAACTCAGTGCGATTTCAAGCAAAATTCTTAGGTCTGTTTTTGGTTTGCCTGACTGCGGCGAACTCATTCGCTCAGCACATCAACGGTACGCCACGATTCACGGTTATCCCGCGCGGTAATGCCGAAGCGGCCATGGCTGCACCAGCGGTCAACGTCCCGCTTTGGAGCAGCAGCTTCGTTTCCGGCGGCATCACCTACAACTTCACCATGGTCGGCGCGAACCCCAACACCAGCAACGTCACCACAAAGGTACCAGTCGTAATCGTTCCACTGGCATTCAAATTCGGAACAACCGTAATCTCTTCGACGGCCAAGGCTTGTGGCGACACAATGTCGGCGGTAACGCGTACCAAGAACTCTCCGATTTTCAAGAACTTTCCCTTCGTGGAAGGTACGACGAACATCGGAACCACTCAATACATTGACGCCTTCCAGCGCGCAAATTTCTGGCAGTCCGTGGGCAGCGTGACCCCCAAGTACCACACATTGCTTGCGGGCGTAACGCAAAAAGCTCTTCAGACCATTGTGGTACCTGCTGCCTCGGGATTCACGGTCGGTCCGTTCTGCGGCACTCAGAAGGTCGGAGAAGCCGATATCAATTTCGTGGATGCGCAGCTCCAATCCTTGATCACGAAGCTGAAGATTCCTTCCACCAGCTTGCCGCTTTTCATCAGTTACGATACTTTTGAAACGAATGGCGGATGCTGCATCCTCGGCTACCATAGCGCGACCGCAACTAACCAGACCTACGCCATTGCCACGTACAATGATGCCGGGCTGTTCGCGAAGCCCATCCAGGATATTCACGCGTTGAGCCACGAGCTCGGCGAGTGGATGGATGATCCGTTCGGCAACAACATTGTTCCGACTTGGGGCAATGTTGGTCAGGTTTCGGGATGCCAGAACAACTTGGAAGTCGGCGACCCGGTAACCGGCACGGCTTTTACGGCAACACTGAATGGGTTCACGTACCACCCGGAAGACCTCGTCTTCTTCTCGTGGTTCGCGCGCCAGACACCGTCGATTGCCGTGAACGGCTGGTACACGTTCCTGAATACGTTCCCAGCTCAATCGGCGCCTTGCCCGTAAGATCGAGGCACGCGTAGATGTTCGCCAGAAAGGGCTGCGGTTTTCCGCAGCCCTTTTCTTATTTCGTTCCTGAGTTTCTTCTGAAACCCAGTGTTCTCAGTCGTTGAAGTTTCTATGCCGCCGCGCTCCGGTTCGGGTTGGCGTTGCGGATCGCGGCTAGCAAAATGCCCTCCGTATCCGAGCTTTGACAGTAATCGCTGGCACCGGCATCGAGCGCTGCAGCCCACATTTGTTCATCGGCTACGCGATGTGTGCAGACGATGCAGATTGATGGATGCTCACGATGCAGCCGCTCCACCAGTTGCAGATGCGCGCCTTCCATATCGACGACCAAGACTCCCGCAACATGCTTTGCAATCATAGAACGCACATCGTCGAGCGATTCGGCCACGTGTACGGAGTGAAAGTGATTGCACAGGCTCGACGCCAACGCCCGTGCGACTCTGGGGTCTTCCTGCCATACCAACACGCTCAAGGGCGTCATACCTCACCCCTTTCAGGATGCTCGCGCCGTTTCCGGCGGCCTGGCTGCAGCTGAGCGCCGCAGATCCTGCTACTGACGAGCAACTCGAACGTGAAAGCTTACCTCTTTGCTTTTTCGTTCGGAAGCTCGAACGCTTCCGCTTGAAGTTTCCCATTCTGCTTCAGCAGAATTTCAACCTTGCCTTCGGCCTGTTCCAGCTCTTTACGACACTGGCCGGAGAGTTGCATACCTTCCTCGAAGAGCGTGAGCGACTTTTCCAGTGATACGTCGCCTTTTTCCAAATCCGCAACAATCTTTTCCAGTCGCTGCAGAGACTCTTCGAACTTCAGCAAGGGCACCGCTCCTGTCATGATTCTATTCCTAATTCAAGACCGGCGGGCTAGTGCTTTTTGTAAAAAGATGTATCCGAAAGTACCATGGGCCGCCCGGCTACTCTGCGTTGACGGCTCGTGGCGGCCCCCCCTCTCCCAGGGCCTCCAGGACGTCGACCGCCAAGGAGTATCGGCCCAGGGGCGCGCTGATTTGGGCTCCCTGCAGCATACCCCGGACCGCCAGCAGCATTTCGCGGGCGATCGCCACTCCCTCCGCCCGAGCCTCCTCCGGTGAACCGGCCCGCCCCATTCGCTCCATAATTGAGTCGGGAACCGATACCTTCAGTTCGTCGCGCATAAACTCCGCATTTCGCAAGGAAACCAACGGCCATATTCCGGCCACGACAGGAATCCGGCAGCCCTCGATGCGCTTGAGGAAAGCCTCCAGCAGTGCCAGATCAAAGACCGGCTGTGTCACCGCATACTGCGCCCCGGCCTCGACCTTGTATTGAAATCGTCGAACTTCTTCATCAAGATTCGGCAGCCCAGGATTCGCCCCCACCCCTATGACGAACTGCGTCGGCTCGCCAATCGGATTGCCTCCAATATCCAACCCGCGGTTCAGATTGTGGACGATATTCACCAGTCCAATCGAATCCACATCAAACACCGCTGTAGCGTCCGGGTAATTCCCCATTTTGGGGGGATCGCCCGTGATGCAAATCAAATTGCGGATGCCCATTGCCGAAGCGCCCAGCAAATCCGATTGAATTCCCAGGACATTTCTATCTCTGCACGTGTAGTGAAGAATCGCTTCGATCCCCACTTGCTGCTGAGTAAGCAGGCACAACGCCTGGTTGCTCATGCGAGCCGACGCGCGAGGGCTGTCCGGAATGTTGATGGCATCCACGCCCACTGACTTCAAATAGCGGCAGCCTTCGATTTCCTTCCGCGCATCCGTCCCTTTCGGGGGCACGACCTCCACCATGGTGATGAATTCACCGCTGGCCACCTTCGCACCCAAGCGCGAGCGCTTTTCTATGGGAACTTCTTGGGTGGCTTTCTCCGCTGCCGCAGCCCTCGCAATGTGGACGCTGGGCGTCTTTGCTTTGGCCTCGCCCGCCCGCAACATCGACTTCATTACCCGAATGTGATCCGGCGTGGTGCCGCAGCATCCACCGATGATCCGTATGCCCGCGTTTACGAACTTACGCGTATAACTCGCCATGTACTCTGGCGAGCACAAATAGATATTGCGGCCCTCGACCGAGCGAGGAATCCCGGCGTTGGGTTGCGCCGAAAGCGGCAGTTCCGTGAAGCGCCGCATCTGTTCTACGGCGTCCAGCATGGCCACCGGGCCTACGCTGCAATTGCAGCCGATGACGTCCGCGCCCCAGTCCTCCAGCCGGCGCGTGAAAATCTCCGGACTCGACCCGTCCAGGCAATTGCCTTCTTCGTCAATCGTGACCTGAGCAATTACCGGAATCTTGGGATTGACCTCGCGCACTGCCAGAATTGCCTGATGGAGCTCCTCCAGATATCCGAAAGTCTCGAGAATGATGACGTCCGCGCCGCCCTCGATCAGGGCCGCAATCTGCTCTCGAAATGCAGCCCGCGCTTCCTCGCGCGAAGTCTTACCCAGGGGTTCAATGCGAATCCCCAGCGGTCCAACGG